>Ga0181612_174258_pt1 | contig 11111 bp, 5 predicted proteins | sample HoacroProtozoa21_FD_119630 | JGI IMG/M metagenome (GOLD analysis project Ga0181612, IMG submission 119630) | Hoatzin crop microbial communities from Cojedes, Venezuel. Combined Assembly of Gp0051906, Gp0051904, Gp0051908 | reverse complement strand
GTTAACCTTGGTGCAGCCAGTCCTTCTTCTATCTCCTGGTCAGGATGGTTTTAATCTAGTGTTGATCTTTAAGCATCTGAAATCTGTTAGAAAGTGATTACATTGGATGGAAATGCATTTTGTAAACTTCAGCCTCAGTTCAACAAAAATTGCACTGGCCCTGCTTATTGTGAGTATAAGCTCCCTAGTGCAATAGATGTTGTATTATGATACTTCTAGAAGACAAGGTATATATTTAAAAGCATTACTGATTTATTAATCTAGATAAAATGAGCTTTTGTGCTTGCCAGTTTTTTCTGCTCTTCTAATCTTTTTTTTCAATATGCATTTGAGAAGTTCTCCTCCCACACCCCCCCCACAAAAAAAAGTTTGGCAAGTTCAAACTATGTAACTCAAATATTTACCTCGGAGAAGAGAATCAGTAGGACATATGAGTTAATGAATGAGGTGAAAGAGTAGACAGGATAAGCCAAGAGACTCTTAATAGTTCTGGCTGCTTTTGTATGTAGCGCACCTTTTATCACTGCATTTGGACTGGAGTCATTTCCTCGCATCCAAGATGTTTGGCATCCTACCTCTTCTTTTGATCCAGTTGTAGAAGCTTCAGACCATGATTGTTTAGCAGTAGTCTCAAAGAGCTTTTAGAAAAGATCTAGAAAAGCAGCCTGGTAAAGTTCAGGAGCAGAACCATTGGCTTCATCTGTTCCCCATGCTCCCAGAGCGACAAAGCTCTATGTGGGAAGTGTGTGTGAGCACAGGGAACAAGGTCCTAGCTCAGTTGCTGGCACAGATGGCATACATCTCTGAAGGGGCTGTGGAAGCTCCTCCTTGTAGGAAGGCTGAAAGCTTAGCTAACTTCTTTTATAAGATTATGGTGCAACCACTTGCCATCTGAAGCTAGAGTTTTGTTAAAAAAGACATTGAAAATGGCAGCTGAGAGCTGAAAAAACTCACACACCTATAGGAGGAGAGACTCCTCATGGCTGTTGCTGTTCAAAGCTGGTAAGCTCTCTGGTAGCACCTCGCAGCGTAACAGATGTGATACTAACATTGCCATGTGGTGGAACCAGGTATTAGTTTTGCAGGTTTGGACTGTGGGGTAATTTTGTGAAGTCTGCATGACACAGTAAATCTGTACATAACAACTAGAGTTGAAACAGCCTCTGTGCTACCAGTTTGACATCTCCCGTGGCCGCTCTCCTCTGCAGCTGCAAATCCTCCTATTTCTGCTCCTCTTAAAAGGTAAAGGCATCTACTTTTCCCATTACAACAGTCCCCTGGTAGACCCCTGATGCTTGCAGTCATTCAGATGTCACTTGAGGCTAGCTCCTTAGCCAAAAACTAGATTTCCTAATTGCTACCAAATGTGAGTTGAGGTACAAACACATGTGGAAGTAAAGTGATTTATATGAAGGCTGTAAGAGTAGTGTCAGTTCTTTCTGACACTTTCTCAAAAGTCCATTTCATATACCAGTGAATTCTGGGATTTGCTGGAACAGGAGGAGAAATACAGACTCATAGTTCATTGCTAAATCTTGTCTGCAAAGATGTTCATTTGCCCCTTTCAGCTGCTTATTGTACTGAGTGAAGTAGCTCCATCATGCTGAGCAATTCAGTATAACATTATCAAACTGATTCTTTTAAAAAAGCAGACACAAAAAACCAACAACCAAAAAAACCCACAAAACCCCCAGAAAAATTTCTCAGAGCTTTGATTTGTACTGGTAATTACTGCAAAAGACCTCTCTGACTCTTGTAATTAATGTTAATAGCCTTATAAATATTTGACAAATGTAATTAAAGGAAATTACATGTTAGAGAAGTAAAGATTAAGTTGCTATGTTGATGAGGACTAATAGAGTCTAGCAGAACTCTGACTTAAAACAAGACCACACAGAGAAGGTGGCAACTTTCTGGCAAAAGTTTTATTGATACCTCTAGTTTGAGAAAATATTATTTACGTACCTTGTGCATCAAAATGACTAATTGTATGGAATATTTTCATAATAGTAAATATGCTAGGTGTACTTGTGTAAATAGTAAATAATGGAACGTAGAAAAAATATTCAGTTAAATTCTCCTAATCTGTGTAAAACTCCAGTTTTATAGTGTCATAGTGTGTCAAGTTCTTAAAGGTGCTTTTTGCGATGGTGTTTGGCTTTTCAACACTGAATTTTATTGGCGTTGAGTTGAAAGTGGCTTTACCTTTCATGAAAGTGAAGATTTTGTGTGCTTGACAAAAGGAAGGGGTTTTAAGATCCCAAACCTTTGGCAGGCTTTGTGTGATTCACAGGATAGCGTGTGGAAATCAGTTTAGAAAATTAAACCAAACTTTCACATAACTCTCCCCCCCTGCCGTGGGAATGTGTTACATGGTCTTCTATCAATACGGACAAGCGAAGAGTCCACTATTAAAGAATTTTCATACCAGGACTGGTCAACGCTGATATCTACAATCTCTGCTTGGATTTTTGAAGGATAAGTTACTTGCATCATCTTGAACCTGATCTAATCTCTTTCCCCTTTCCCCTGTTGAAAAGGAAGGGTGAGAGTATGTTTCCTGCAGTCATTCCCTTGCAGGGAGGCGAACAAATAAGGAAGGTTTGTGTTATGTGGTGCAGTTATGAGAGTTATTTGGAGATGGCAGAGTTGGTCAACAGCTGCAGCCCTCTGCTATCGTGTGAATGGTTTGCTCTTTGCCACACTGCTTATATTAATGAACTCCATCTGTACATAGTGTAGTCCGTAATAGAAAGCAGATTGCTGGGCTGATGATGTCTGCGGTGCAGTATAGATGCACTGGGTTGCCCAGTCTACTGGGTTGCCGATGAAGGCTGAATATCAAAGTGAGGCAGATACCTTTTTGATTAGTGCAGAAACAGTTTCTAAGATGTTGATATTGTGCCTGAAAAAGAAAGCGATTGGGGCGTGGGGGTAGGGGTGAGGATGATACAGCAGCTGCTTGCAAAGGGGCTGACATTTTTCTGAAAGAGGCAGATCAATCTCTGAAATTTATTTCATAGTTAAATCCCTGTTGGTTTTTTTTTTTTTCTCCTTCAGAAGTCATGATGATAGTGGCTTGCCACTGGAGATTCCCTGCTGTCAAAAGTGGGTTGTTTTTCTAGAGTCTGTGGTTTTACTCGGATAATATATTGGCGGAGCAGCTTGATGACCTGTCTTTTAAGCTTTCACTAAGACATATGTGACAAAGGAAACACAGAATGCATTCATGTTATAGTAAATTCAAACCAAAATCAAAGCACTTTATCAAAACAGAAATAAGAAAAATAACTTTTAGATTAGACTTTGTTAATAAGACTTCAATGACGCTGGTTTTTAGCTGCAGCTTATTCGGGTGAGGTTGCTTGTGCCTGAGTCTAAATATAGGAAGTATGGCATCCAAAGCCATAGTTGGCTTACTGGTAATGTACGGTGTAGCATATTTTCCTTCTCCTCTGCCATAGGTTGAATATAAATCCTCAAACAGCTTGCTATACCAAAAATAAGGCTGTAAAAATATCTGAGCACATGGAAAAATAACTCTCCTATTACTACCACATTAGAAATTAAAACAATTATTCAATTTTAGGCATGCAATGGGGACCTCTTAAATTAGTAACCATTCTGTGAACCCAAACATCCAAATTGTAGGCAGATTTCTGGAAATGAGCAAGGCAGTGCTGGCACGTGCACTGAGATGGCCATTACTCAGTAGTATTTCAGAGGAAGTGTTTGTCTGACAGCTTGTACTTCCAATAGCTGACACTTTTCAACTGAAACTGTATGCCAAATTAGGTAACTTTATGTTACTATTTTGCTCTTTGTATTCCACTTGCTTCTCCTTAGAGTGCAGCATTTACAGAGAGGATGCTTAATTTATGACTGACTGAATGCATAAATTAGTCACCTGAGCACTTGTAATAAACTTAAAGTGATACTATGGGAGGGAATTAATGCCTTAGGTGGTCGTTAGTGGGATCTGTAAACTCATCTCCAGCTATCAGTATTGATACTAAGGAAGATACTGTTGCAGTTGGATGCCTCCAAAAACAATTAGGATGGACGACATCCAGAAAAAAACTCACTTGCAAATCTTGGGATAGTTAACTGATGGAGAATTCTCGGTGAGAGGTATTTACACTCTATCTCTCCATGCAGTGTTTATAAGGACTTCAGGATTGTGGCCTGTTGCAATATTCTTGCTTACGTTAGAATCATCTCAGACTTCCAGGCAAATTTGTGAGTAGGCTGTTTGCTAGCGCTTTTCCTGTTAATGAAAAGTTAATCACCGCCTACTCACTACAAAGCCTGTGTGAGGAAGGAAGGGAGAATACAACTTCTGATTGACATAACTAGGAAGAGGATGCGAAAGTTCTAAACAGTAAAGCTGTCTTAGTCCTGTCCCTTAGGTATTTCTTCAGTTTAGTTAAAAGTTAAACATGACATTAATGTCTTATTCATCAGAATACAGGATGTTCGTTCCAAGACTTTAACCACAAAAAACCTGTGGTTGATGTGCTAGGCGAAGTTTGAGATTCTTTTGTCTGCATTACGGAAATGCCTAAATGTCATTGCTCCTGAAGTTACTTTGCCTGTATTTCTGTCTTGGTTGCGTGAGGGACCAGGAAACAGTCATTCAATTTTTTTGACTCATAAATTCCAGTATTTTTGCAATCCCTTTTGTCACCAATAAAACTGTAGCTTCGACTTTTTGCTTACACTTTGTGCTTTTGATATTTCGATACTGACAACTCTTGGATTTCCAGATGGAATTCATATGTCGTTAGCAAAGTTAATAATTCATCAGGATAAATTGTCATCTTAGTTCTGAGCTTCCCATTCCACCTCTGCCTGGGAGTGTGGTGCAGATGTCCCCAAAAAGGTACGTAGATTCGCACAGTATTGAGGAAGAAGGGCTGAGAATAACTGCCGGTTAGTTCTGGGAGGTGACCCTGTCTTCTCATGGATCCCCACAAGTCCTGAATCTAATCCCACTGAACCTGGTGGAAATTATGCAGAATATGGTAAGGCCTGTGGTGTTGGAGAGCCTCTGATACATCTGCAGAAGGGATCAAGAAGAGGAGTTGAAAAATACATTCAGACCTTTGTGTTCAGTTGAGCTGTTTGTGTCTAGCGTGGTTGAGTCTTATTTCTGTGCGAAGAAAGTCGGATGCAGTTAATCTTCTTACTGGACGCAAGAACACAGTGCTGTGTCTCTGGAAAGCTTTTAACAGCATATATACTTTCATGGCTTCCAGCCCTGACTTTGAGAATAAAAACACTCTTTCAGGTGAGATCAAGCGTTCATGAAGAATTTAGCCTATGCAGATGGTGCTTTGTAGCACTCACCTGCTTCTGCTGCTCCCAGAGTTACAGGTCTTATTTTCTGCTTGGGCAGTGTGGGTGAGAGACTGACTTTAGCATGGTGGTTGTTTTTGGGAGCCTGTCCTCCTCCTGTTTGTAATAAACAAATACTCCGCTGGGGATGTGACTGTCAGTTGACAAATATAAAAACTAATGCTAAACACGGGATGAGAATAAAGGGGTTTTGACTGGATTAACTGGGATTTTGCTGGAGAACTGGGTTAGAAATTTACTGTAGCATGTGCCAAGGTTCCTGTCTTGTTGAATTTGCTGAAATGGTTCATTTATAAGTTGTTGCAAAACTAAAATATTATTAGACTCTGCTTTACTAATGGTACAACTGATGGGTGTTTTGAATTTTAATATAAACTGTTGCTGATGTTGGTTTAAGTTTTAGATTTGGAAAAATCAAGACATTGCCTGTTTTTAAATACAATATTCTGTAAATAAGTCTGCATTAATAGAGCTTAATAACTTTTTACTTCAGACCACTTTGTCCATAAGGTCTTCTGGAGCAGCATGAACACTGAAACCTATTGACTACCAGTGAACTGGAAATCAGAAGCCTAAGGCTCAGATCCGTGAAAATACTCTCTTGACTGGCTAGGTCTCGGTGACTTCAAAATCACCTTGCGCTTTCCCCCATCTCTGTAGTTGTCTGTGTTTTTTCTTCTTTGTTGTGCGATTAAAGCTCAGCTTGGAGACGGCTGAGTGCTGCTCTCCAGTGTGACTGCATCCCATTGGGGCTTGGCTAAGTTCAAGAGCCCAACACCCTGGTTCTTCTCAGTAACCAGAGGTTTAATGATGAGAACATTGTACAGATCCCGATCTTATGTTCTCTGAAAGCTTTAGGTAATTGAGTCTTGCAGGTTGTGTCGACGAGACTGAAAACTCCAAGGAAAGTTGGAGGGAAAAGGTTCATATTTAAAAGGTTGATTTTTATAATTTCCAGTCTGAGCAGTTATTGGTAACAGTAGTGAAAAGAGGAGAATCAGTGCTTATATTTTTAAAATAATAAAAATAAGTACTTTTTAACTTTTTTTTTTTTTTTTAGTATATAATTATTTCAGTTTCTCTTTGAAACAGCTTTCTAGAAAGCCCAGTAATGTGTAGATGGACCATTGCCTGGGGAGCTGGGACTGAGGATGCCCAGGGGCAGTGTAGTATGAATCTTAATGGAATGGTCTTTGAGTGTTCTAATGAACACATTTGAAGGATATAAAGCACAAGAACTGTGCTCAATTCGGAATTAAATGCCCCTGTAGCATAAAAGGTTTAAATGACACTGTGAAGAATGAAAGGCTGATTTAAGGAGAAAAGACTATTTTTATATATAGCTTGTGCATTAGAAAAAAACGCCGTGGCATACTGTCAATTCTGATGCTTCTTTAAGATTAGGAATATAATATTCTACTTGTATTTAGCAGAACTCTGCCTCTGTATGGACACTTGAACATTTGTTTTTATTGTCAAGGCTGTGGGCAGTTCTGATGGATTCAGGACAGTGCTGGTGCTTCGTGTCACTGAGGGACTGTGAAGTTGGGGACTTTGATACTCTTTATGCTATGGCAACATAGAAGAGCCCATAAAAAGCCCCTAACAATTATATTTATGAAGAGTATCAATACCTACTAGACATGAAGAAATCTAGTTTTGGAGGGTGATGTGTGCTGTGGGGAATACAGACTCTTAGAGTCCTGTTTTGGCTTTCATGTAATCAGAATGGCATTTGCTAGTAGTAAATGTATTTAATGAAACTAATTTTAGAACTAGAGTTCAGCATTTAAATTTGTTTTTTTTCTTGTTATTCTCACAACTAGATCAGGTCTTAGATTTTATAATAAACAGGACTTTGAAGCCTCATTTCTTCCTCTTCTGCCAGGTACTGTCACACAAGTGAGAGCACATGGTTGTTACCGGCTGTGTAACCTGTAGTCTTCATGTCGGACTCCATTTTTTTAACACTGGAATCATATTTCCAGCACTAGGGGTTCTTTTTTCCTTACTCAATTTTCCTTACTCAATTTTCCTTTTGTTCCTGATCTTTTGTTCCTTTTGTGAGCGACAGAAATACTGTTGTGCAAATCAGCTGTGTTGTCATGGGGAAACTTCACAGCATGAATGTGATGAAAAATTGCCAATTTTTTTTCTCTTACGAAGACACCACAGGGCAGTGAGCAAAGGAATTGTTTCCTCACCACCCTATGGGGCAGTGTGTGGATGGGCAAGGAGTGATGGGCAGTTGTGGTTCAGCTGTGCCACTGCTACTGGATGTGAAAGCTGAACAAAGGCAAAGGGAACTGTCATCTGCTGCCGTATAGGAGTATCCCTTGTCATCTGTCAGCAGTCCAAGTCAGGCTTTTCTTAGTGCAACAGACTTGAGATGCACTGTATCTCCCGCAGAAAGAAGCACATGGTGAGTATGCTTTTGCCATCTGTCCCTTATCGCTTGTATCCATCTACTGAAGACCGGAGCTGTTGTTGCTCGGGAGGACAGAGCGGGACGGGTGGCAGCTGCTGTGCTGGCAGTGTATGTTAATGCCCTAAGGAGATCGGATCAAGCAGTGCCTGCCCACGAGCTGTGAAAGGGGAGTAGTGCAGGAGGTACAGATTCAGCACAGGAGAAATGTGTGAATTCCTCTTGTGCATGCCAAAGCTTTCACCACGTGAATGTTCAGGTCCTGCAGCTGCCTCCATGGGCTGGTCTGTGCGTACCTCATTGGTCTTCTGCACAAAGGTTTTTATGGGATTGATGATAATTGGCCTATTTAGGGTTCTTTCCGCTGCAGTGAAATTGATGTAAGAACGTGGCAGAAGCTCAATCCTGAACATCGTTAAGGCAAAATAAACCTTTCATCTGGCTTCGTGGTGGTGAGGGATAGCTGTTATTTCAGCTGATGCAATATCATAGCAAAATTTAAAAGGTCAAATAGATACTGTTTCTTTATGGGGCACATAATCAATATGCCCAAAAGTACACTTATGTAAAATTTACAGGAGTAGCAAAAACTATACAAGGAAGGAAAAGATAATAAATAGTTCATATATACTTTTAATTTCTTCATAGAAGAGATGGCTATAATAAAAGCTATATGGTGTTTTTTTTGTAAGTAGCTGGGAGTATATAACTTTACAGTGCCTGTGGCAGAAAGCTTTTTTTTTTTTCCTCCATAGTGCTTAAGCCACATGAGTCTGCGTGAAAGTGAGGAATGGCTTCTAGTAGTAGTGTACCAAGGCTGTCAGCTGCTTTGTTATCTACACGCCATTTTGAGAACAAAAGCTAAACAGGGTGAAACATCTAATACAGAGCAAACATCATGTTTGATTCGGATCAGCCAAGCAGTTTATTTTGATGTGGATGATGGTATCAGCCAGATAACTTGGCTACTATTGACCTGGTAGTGATACCAGTGTTACACTTGGTCTGTACTGTCCATCACAACTACAGCAGGTTACATAGCAAAAACAATTAGACAGGCAAGTTGTGATCTCTGCTGGTCTCTGGAAGCTGCCAAAATATGAACAGTTAAAAGGATATTTTATAAATAAGAGAACAGAAACAAGTACTTATTTGTGAAGAGTAAATATTGCAACAGAAGTGTAATGATATTCCATTACACTTAATCTGGATGATTTATCTCCAGAGGTGTTGAAGGTGTTAAACCTGAGCGTGGTGAACAAAGTGAGGGCAATTTTGTATCAAGCTTTTAAAATTAGTCAGCTTGCTTGTGTTTTTAGTGGGAAAATTTGTGTCAGAGGAGGTCAGATCATGACAAATAATTTCTGGTTCAGAAGGGGCAGACTTGTAAGCATCAGTGTGGGATGCTAGTACTGTGTGTGTGTTGGGTCCCCTGCAGTGGGCATTCGGGTGGCTGAGCTCTGCTCTCCACTCATATTTAAAAGTGATATCTCCCAAGTCAAGCTTGGATGTGATTTACCTGCCAAGCAAGTGTTTGCTTTGCTCTCCGTGGTAAGCTCAGTGGGGTCCTGTATCTGATGCAGAAAGTAAAATGCCGTCAGTGCATATGGGGAGACGCAGGGCTTGTTGGATTCGGTGCTTGTGTCAGAGTCTAGTCCCTGCCTGATACTCTGTGTGTGACTCGGGCTTTGGGCTCTGGGGGTAAGTGTGACCATGGCAGAGCCTGCTGCTGGGCTGGCTGCCAGGTGCCCTGCGGAGAAGCTGCAGTGTCCTCAACAGGAAGGCTTGCAGCCCCAGGGCACTTCTTAAAGATCCATGTTTTGTGAATATTCCCTATTGAAACCACTATGCATCTTGCATCTCAGCTACTGTCTGGAAATGTTGGAGGGCGGGGGCATGCTTCCCTCCCACTGCTCAAAGAAATATCTGGAGTAGGAGAGCCTTATTCCTAGGTTGGAGCAGAAGAACTGGCCAGTGAGGAATAGAGGTTGGGCTGAGGACCTCTGTGGCTTCTGGCTGTCCTGGCTGCTGCTTACCCCGTGTTAAGTATCTGTGCTCAGCATTTAGCCTGCCATGAAGCAAATCCTGATACATGGTTAATATGAAATGACTTGTTACTCCTTGTGAATTAGACATTGCCTAAATTCTTTAAAAAAAAAAAAAAAAGCAATTGGCTGTTTGTTGCATAGCTGAAGGGCTGTGTCCACAGGCATATCTCTGTGTGTAGAGTTTCCTTAGGATGATACTGTGCACTTATTTGTCTCTTAAATAATTCATGAGTGGATTTTTCTCCTGCTGCTACACTGCTCAGATAAAAAATAATAAGATGTATTTGACAGGCCTTGAAATATTACTGGACAGCCTAACTTCTAGCTACTAAGTGTGCCCTTGGCACTGATACTGATTCTTCTGTGACCTGTTCTTGTGTACAGTGTTTCCTTGTACCCAGGTTAATTGCCAGAATATTAGCTGTAGTGGCTTTGCAGGTGTAGTGTGTGACGTTATGGTGATCCAACAGGTACTCCTTAAGCATGTGAGAATCTCCAAGCAGTTTGTTGCAGCAAAATGGTTATAATGGCATTTTTGTAAAAACCTGGGCTGTTTATCATGCTTATTCCTAGAATATGGCTGGATTTATGGCAGAGCTTCACCCATTTGAAGAGATTTAGCCTTGCTTTCCCAGACCCGCTATGGATGCTATACTGGATTTGCATAACCTGTAGTTCTATACTCTAGTGGCATTTCCAGTCTTGGTACTCCAGGCTGTCAGTGAAGCGGACTTTGCCGACTCTGGCTCTTGTCGAGCCGTTAACATGACTGGGGAGTGTCCTCTGAACATTCAAGGTTGCTTTCAGATAAGCTTGACATTGCCAGAATTTCAAAAGCCCTGTTGAGTTAGTAACGATATAATTCTACAGCCCCCCCCCCCCGTATTAATGGAGCAGTGATGTTACAGCCTCCACCCCCCAATGAATGGAGCAGTGACATGACGTTGTGATACTGCGACCCACTGGGAAGTGACTGTTTCACTAATTGTGTAATGGTGTAAAAACCTGCAGCTCCACGTGTTGTTTTTTTTAGAGGAAATCTTAAACCTGCTGTTAACTAATGCATGATGTACTAAGCTGAATGCATTCGTATGTTGGCCAAATACTCAGCACTTCTAGCTTCTGTCAACACCTAATTAATTGTGTTTTTCAGAGAAGCAGTGCATCGCTCCCCTGGTTTACTTTGTTCTGCTTGCTCTCTGCTAGCAGCTCTATGCAGAACTGACTGTACAGCAGGAACACTACATCTCCTAGATAGACTGAGGCTTGATGACCTCAAG
>Ga0181612_173097_pt1 | contig 11111 bp, 4 predicted proteins | sample HoacroProtozoa21_FD_119630 | JGI IMG/M metagenome (GOLD analysis project Ga0181612, IMG submission 119630) | Hoatzin crop microbial communities from Cojedes, Venezuel. Combined Assembly of Gp0051906, Gp0051904, Gp0051908 | reverse complement strand
GAAACATTCAAGACCAGGTTGGACAGGGCTCCGAGCAACCTGATCTAGTTAGCGGTGTCCCTGCTCGCTGCGGGGGGGTTGAACTAGATGACCTCTAGGGGTCCCTTCTGACCCAAAACTTTTTACGATTCTATGGTTAACTAATAACACTGCTGGATGTCACTGCTTAGCCACCAAGTGCACAGCAGCTACTTAAAATGCAGAGCTCCAGCTAGGAGGCTTGTTCTGACTTCTGGCTGTAACTGGCAGACTTCAGCCTGCTTAGATGAAGGATGATGGGAAAACATAATGTCAGACAGCTCGCTCTGTTCAGCTTTGATCTTTCTTGAACTCTCCAGAACCCAACCTGTAAAGAAGGGTTGAAACTCCATAGCCCAGTCTTTCTCCTCTCATCCAGCAAACAGCCCTCCCGTTCATCAGCGCTCATCCTAACAAGCAAGCCTCATTCAGAAAAGTGTAAAACAGTTTATATTAGGTGGTGTGTAGGACACTTTATGAACACAATATAATGACTGGCTTTCTCAGGGGACAGTGGAAAAGACCAAGGGTCACCTGCCTCAGGGCCAGGTACTTACATGTGTTGGCTGGCATTTCAGCACAAATCTTGGACGTATCACTCAGAAAACTGCCTCTATGAAGCCAACGACATGATGTTTTAAAAAGTAAATATACCTCTAGCCAGGCATCTTCAGAAACCTATAATGCACCCAGCTGCTGGGTCTAAACACAGTAGTTGAGTCCAAGGTGGTGCCCAGCAAGCTCTTGCTCTCATTATGTGACTGGTGATGGGCAAAGAGCATCACCAATCTCAGAAATATCTTGTGCAAGTACACTTTACCTGTAGCACATCTGACCTTCTTTATGTTCTCTGTAGCCTCCTTCTGTGGGGTAAGCCAGTGAACAAATCAGAGTCAGAAACAGTCTGAAGCAAAGTGTCTCTCTCTAAGATGTTCTTCACTTCTGATATCCCTGTGCTCCATATGCAGGAATACATGTTCCTGCTGGTCCCCTGTTCTTTACTTGAAAAGTAGGTTCACTGCTGGTTTTACACAGCACCTACTGCACGAATTCAAGAGTGCCCAGCTCCCGTTGTGAAGAGTTTAACTAAAGGACCTCCATAGCATAATTACACAGCAATGGCAGTGCACCCCTTCCTGTCTTTCAGGATTAATTGTAAAAATACAATTGTACAGGCAAGCTGTAACTCATCACTAATACGGTGATACCTACAAATATCTCTATGGGCTGATTCTTGCCTGCTTGAGATGGGTATCTCCACTTCATTATAAAATCAAGCTTGACATTAAAACCATTTGCTGTGTTGGGTTTTTTGTTGCTTTTTTTTTTTCTCAACTATTATAGAGATACCAGCTCAGATAAACTGCTGCTAAAGTAACTCTAAAAGCATTGAGTGGCTCGAAAGGAAATACATCAAGACTGAGAAGAGTCACACTGAATGAAGAAAGCTAGAAGTGAGCTCAGAGAAAAGAACAATCTGGATTCACAAGGAAAAAAATCTCCATTTTGGTGAGGTCTGCCTGCCTGGGTTCCTCTCTAAGGAACTCTGAACTTTCCTAATTCCTTTCTTGGCAATTCTTCCATATGCTGGTATGCTGTTAGCACAGTGCAAGGACACAGATTTCCATGATGCAAGTTGCTTATTTTTTCTTAGTCCTTCGCTTTGTTTGTTTAACTTTGTCTATATGCTTCCCATGGCAATCTCAACTTTGATGACAGAATTATTAACAGTGGTGAGGGCTGATGGGGAAATCTTAAGCAGAGTAAATACAAACACATACTGGTGTGGCGCAGTGTTTGTTATTGCATGTGTCATGGTAAAGCTTTATGAAAAGAAAAAGAAATGTTCCACTTCTTATAAAGCTAGTCTCATGGGACATAAACTATTCCATCAGGAAGCTCTAAGGGGATATTGCAAATGAGCATTTTAGCCCCGATGGGTTGATTTTTATTACCACTCATGTCCAGAAATGTATGTGATACAATAGCAAATTTTAGGGTCAAAGCATTCAACAGTTAAGAAAATACCAAAAATGGAACAGTCATTTAACCTTCCATTTCTTTTTATTATACATTCATTCTTCATGAGTACTATGATAGTCTTTAACTACATAATCATAAACCAGTTTTCCCACTGGGCACCTACCGCATTTGTTGTATTTAAGACACGATGTGCACTGACCAGGTAGCTATTCAAAACTCCAGTTTAATGCCACTCTTTAAGGGTAACTCTGTCCCTTTTTGTCATCATTCATTCAAACTCTGTATAGCTTGAATTCATTACTCATTTTTTTTCCTGATTGCATCATGATTGTCATTATGTGCTTCAAGAGGGACTTCTTTTCATAAGACTTCAAGAATATTAAGATCCCCATTTTAAATAGGATGAACTGGGGTTAGACACGGTGTTAACTTTGAAAGCCCAGTTTGTTGTGCCTGTGGATTGATCTTTCTGAATACTTGACATTTTTGTAGAACTTCTGTCCACAGTTTGTTGCACAGACTCTCACGAACGGAGTGTTTGTCAAAAAGGAGAACTAGCTTATTGGGATCCTGGCACAGGATAGCGTTCGTGAGAGAAGTTGGATCTCTCAAACAGGGGCAGTTGCTTGCTGTCCACTGATGATGCGAGTCTCTGTTGTGAATATGCTTGTAGCAACATCTTCAGCTAGATTCAGTAAGGCTCTTTTGTTCAGTTCCTATATTCCATCTGGCCTATGGTGCTACATGACCACCTCAGTAAACATTGTTTATCACTGCTGATACATCCACAACTACCATAAAACATCTCTTCAATAACTACACTAAAATGACTGTCCCATATAACCAGTTCTGCACCTGCAGGAAGAATTTCTGTTTACGATTTACAAGTGTCTTATCTAAGCACAATTTGATCACTTCTGGGAATCTGACATCTGGTCATACCAACCAGGATGTTCAGCAACACTTTTAAGCACAGCAGGAGCTGCTGGGAGAGATCTTTATAACTGTCCGAAATTCCCACCTGGATGGCTCCTGTACCCATGAGTCAATACTTAATTGTGAAGGCTTTCTTAACATCTAGTTTCAAGTCAGTGCGTTGTCTTAAACCAGCTCATTAACTCATCTTCACAGATGACTAGCCAGCAAGTTCCTGGACTACTCGAGAAATGAACGCCTCAAATGTGCACACACAGGCACAGTCCAGCTGCACTGCAATTATACCTAAAGAACAGCTTGATTTTTGTACACTTCTCTCACCAGTAACTTCAACTCCATTAATCTTGCCACCAGTTCCCACAGACTTCGGCTGAAGATAACAGTGCTTGACTTATCTTCAGATGAACCCTGAGCCTCACATGTTGCACACTCCATGAGAGAAGACCACTTTGGGCAAGGGACAACTTATCAGTCTTAAATCAAGATATGTTTTAAGGCTGAATTAGAAACCAGTGTGTGCACGGGTGGTTCTCTTTTTAACCATGTAATCTTCTTGTCCCCTGCCTTATTAATTATACAACCAGGATTCACAGCACTAATATTCAGACCTTCCTGGAGTGAGACAGAGCTCCTTCCCTTCTTCTCATATGCTGTCTTGTTAGCAAAATGAAAGGCTCTGAGAATACTACTAGTTGTCTTTCTGCTTTTGACTGCTTGCAAACAAATTTAAATGCCAAGGATCAGGAACCATGTGGACAAATCTTTCTGGACCTCTGATTTGGCACTTGTTCAGTAGCATGGGGAATGGGCTGAATACAAATCACTATCACACAGTAGAAGAAGCAGAGGATGGATTAAGTTTAACATAGTCAGAACTGTGGGGTAATTCATCTCCACTGTCTCCAGAAGGACCACAGAAAAGATGCTCTCAGATCTTTGACAGATTCGGGCAATTTTTTACAGAGATGAAACACCCAAACAGGAGGTAGAAACCACAGCTGAAACCTACCTTTCAAGGCAGGAGACCCTCTTTCTCCGATCTACTTCTTAAGAAATTTCTTAGGGTGACGTTTGAAAAAATACCCCATCTTTCTGTGGGCTTAATCTTCACTTCTGCAGCTGGCAAGGGCAAAGATCCTTGTAAACTGACTCAGGAGAAAAGGATATTTAGCACTTGAGCAGCTACTTACCTTTGGCTATGCATAACTGGATGCAGTGAAATCTGGGATCATTACAAACTGTATGTCTAAGCATACAGAAATTTGGGCTCAGCTCCCTGCTTATCCACAGCCTTCCTTGCGTGACTTTGAGAAAACCCATAGGCCCAGAGTTTCAAAGTTATTTAAGAATATGCTTACAGTTTAAATGCCTCTTTTCCTCTGGATCTCATTTCACCTACATAGCTTTGAAGATCACGGCTTCACCCCCTCTGTTTCAGTTTCCCATCTGTAAGACAAAGGTGGTATTCCCTAACCTTATGGCAAGATAGGGAAGACAAACAAACTATGACTGGTAACATAGTCCACAACTCAACAGGCAGCCTGGAAACTGAGTAAATTCTGCATATTAATTTTATCAGTCCTACTAGCATTTTAGTTTACCTGTATGCATACTGCCCAAGATGGCTGGGTAAATTTCAATCAAAATAAAATAAATATAACATGACAAAATTAAATTAACAACCATGAACACCCTGCAAAATAAGGGAGTGGTATAATTCATGGAAAGCTATCTGTCACCCTCCACAGTCTGCTTTTCCCCTGCTTACAGCAGGGATTTTAGGAAGTGCTTTACCACAGCTGCCCTTCAGCGAAAAGGCTTTAGTGTTGGTGGATGCTATGCAGGCCCATGGACCCCAGGGAAAATGCTGAAGATATGTAAAAATGTGTCACTGCATGCTGCCGCATCCATCAAGATTGAGGTTACTTGGCTGACTGGGATTTATGAGAATTTATTAGGACATTCATGGTTTGCATTAGCCAAATACACACACAGTCCTGTGTTCCTTTCCTCATTATTCAGTTTGCCATGGGTGAAAAGATAACGATTTGTCCTGCAGTGGCTGTCAAAGGAAGAAAAGGATTTTTAGTCACCAGCTGAAGACAGACCATGGCTGGATAGTGCAGCCCTACAGAGACTTAGTCTCTGAGAGGAAGGGACACTGTGATGGAGCATGAACTCGGACCTGATGTCTGCAGGCTGCAAAAGAGAGAGTGCAAGACGAGCTGCCCTCTTAGCCTCCTTAGCCAAGGGTAACATGCACATACCACATCAAATGAAAATAAGAATGAAGGTTAATGTGGCATTTAGTATGACCTCCTCTTTTTCCGTGTTAAATCCTTTCTCCTACTGGTCTGGGCTGTCATCAGTTTTTCATGATAGGAGCCATTTTAAGTTGTAGGAATGTACTGTTCTCATGGCATGTGGTCCTGCTCTCTAGCATGGAGTCAGGTATGACTTGAATTAACAGCAAAGGTAACTGTGACTACCACTAGGACTGAAGGCCAGCTAAATGCACCATTTAACATAAAAATAAATTGGATCTCAGGAAGTGGGACCACAAGTGCATTGTACTTTATGGACAGACATTGCTAAGCAGACAGCTCCCCTGACCTGAAGACATTAATTTAATGCAAGTCTGACACTCCCCTTTTAAAGCATCACTCATACAAGCACAATGTTCTTCTCTATTCTTCTGACTTTGTGCCAGAGCAAGAGAGAGGACAGCCAAGTTGCCTAGCTTTAAGAAAAATAGACCTTCAAACATGCTATAACCAGATTTCTGTGCTTGTAGCAAGGCTGGTAAACCCTAAACCCATAGGCAAATTTGTGTTTTAATTCATGCAGCAAATGGCCTTGTGGCAAACTCAGTATTAAAACTCGTTTATCATCTTCTCTTTTTTTCTGCTCAGTTCACCAGCTACAACTTTATTTGCAGCCGAAACGCAGAACTACGGATAGCTTGAAAGGCAGAATATTAAATAAAAAATGAATGCACCTTGAAAAGTTAGCACCTTGAGTGGCGATCTTGTCAAGCTTTACAAACTAAGCAGAATTGGGTTAGACCCACACTGAAAGGAGAGCTATCAAGAGGCAGAGGCAAGAGAAATCAGCAGGTGACATTTGGCTTTACTTTCACCATTTCAGGCATTTAAACTGAGTGGAGACAGTTCCCTGGTGTATCACTGGGCGGATCCTGAAGCAAAGCCATAGGCTGGAGCACACTAATGCTGTTAACTTTGGTTCTCAAGGCATTAGAGGAGAGTTTTGCATTGATGCTCTTTATGATTGCAGTTTTTTCAACTGCTCCTTTCACATTTCATCCTCCTTTTGCAGTATTTGCAAGTCAGACTTCTAGTTTCTGACTGCTGAGGCAGCTGTGCTCATGTCTACAGCAAAGTCCAGTGCTGTCCATCTGAAACATCTTGTGCACTTGTGTATCTGTTTTCTACCAAAATAAAGGAACAATGCAACTGTTGTAAAGCTGAGACACCGTCAACTTACTCAGCTTAAAAACAAAATAAATTACAAGCAAGGAACAATACGAAAAGAAAAAAATAATACAAAAATGCTGTGATGACTGCGAGCATATACAAGACTGAAAAGAAAGAAATACCATTGCTTAGACAGCTTTTTAAATTTATTTTACTTTTTAACCATATTTAGATTTTGTATATTGAAATCAACCTCTTTCTTGTCATTAGCACATCCCCATATCTTAGCCTGGTTTCATGTGAAACCAAAGATTATATCATGTCTCTGCCAGACACTCCTCCACCCCTTTCTCCCAAGACATTTCAATTCTCTTCCAATTGCCAACAGATTTCAAGGTGGGAGGGAGAAGGTTGAAGACAGAAATTCCCACAAGCTTCCTGAGAGCTGGTGTCCAGAAAGAACAAGGAGAGCTGAAGGAATGAGTGCCTCCAGCGAGGCAAAGCTGAAGTTGGAGTTGCTGCTGAAATGGTGTTTCACGAGCACGCACCCACAGCTTGCCATACAGCACGCAATACAAGCCAAGCAGCTCGTGCTCATCATGTCACTGTGCACGGGGCATGCCTGCCACATCAGCTACCACGTGTCCAGCCAGCAGTGAGGAAAGGTGGGACACGAGTGGAAATGTGTGTCTAGGGTGGAAGTCCTAGTGTACGTGGGCATCATCAGGACCAGAGAAAGAGGGCTCATATAAAAAGAAATAATCCCATCTCCTTTGGAAATGTGCAGCTTTGGTTCCATTGGATTTATTTGGTTAAATAATTGAAATTTGCCACTGGCACAAAATCACCGTGACATTTTTAAGATCAAAGTGTCAAAATGCTCAACTCTGCTGATGCCTAGCCATCAGGCTGGTTGCAGGTGTCAAAAGATACAAGTGAAAACTTCAATCAATAACTGAAAATGAAGCTCCTTCCAGACAGAGCAGGAACAAGCCCCAGAGACCTTAAAAGCGTTTTATCTGGTAGGCATTTTGCTGTGACTGTTGAGGTCCTCTCCACTTGTTCAGCCTGAAGAAGAGAAGGCTGCGAGGGGACCTTATAAATGCCTGCAAATATCTGAAGGGTGGGTGTCAGGAGGATGGAGCCAAGCTCTTTTCAGTGGTGCCGAGTGACAGGACAAGGGGCAATGGGCACAAACTGAAGCACAGGAAGTTCCTTTTGAACATGAGGAAGAACTTCTTCCCTCTGAGGGTGACGGAGCACTGGAACAGGCTGCCCAGGGAGGTTGTGGAGTCTCCTGCTCTGGAGATATTCAAGACCCACTTGGACGAGATCGTGCACAACCTGGTATAGGTGACCCTGCTTCGCCAGGAGGGTTGGACTAGATGACCCACAGAGGTCCCTTCCAACTCCTACCATTCTGTGATTCAGTGATTCTGTTCCTTTAGGACGTATGGTTAGATCAATACACTTAGTTCCCGTTTATGTCTGCTCCAAGACTTTGCTGATCAAATGTTGATTTTCTTTTTTGTTTAAAACCATATCAGGTTTACTGTATCAAATTACAATACTTGAAGGTGTCAGGTGAAAATAAACTGATTGTTATCTACCAATATAATCCTTAGTTCGTTTCCAGTAATTCTAATCTTAACCTATTCCCAGGAAAGAAACACCATATTTGCTTTTCTTCCTCTTTAAAATAGAGCAATTAACAGTGAATCATCCCAACGTGGTAAAAATGAGTTTGCAGTGCTGTAACAATTCTGCAGGTGTTAGTGGTATTTTAAAATAAAACCACAATATATTCTATCTTAAATATGATGTTGCAAATGGAAGTTACAGGCCTTAACTTAGATGGCCTATGCAGATAAATCCCCCAGAAAGTCAGCGGAAGTTGTGTTTATAATTCTTGCTTGCATAACTATCTTGTTAAAGCTTGTATAAGAACTTTCTTATATATATTTCATCTCTTCTGGATACAAGATCTATGATTCCATATCAAGGAAGAAATCTGATTAAAAAAAGGGAAACAAAAGTTTTGACAGTTAGAAATTCTAGATTATTTTAAAAGTCATTTGGAAATTCCAGAAATCGGATGGTGGTACTACAGAATAACCCTACTTACCTGCAAAATCAGATTACACATGGAAAACATTTGAAATGAAAAAAGTAAAGCAAACATTTTGCAAAATAAATGCCACAGTTCATCAGCTCAAAACCCTGCATTAAATCATGTGCCCTACCACATATGTCCCTTGGTTTCATATCACTATAGAAGTTATTTGTCAATTTTGATGCCAAAGCTGAAGTGGTTGAAAGACGAACATGGAAACCCATTTTCTCTAATGGAAATAAACTTGATACATCAGCAAATAACTTGCCAAGTGATTTACGAACGAGATCTTCCAATAATTTAGCTTGAGTCAATACTGTTAGAATAAATCTACAATTAGCAGGAGCTTATGTAAATTCTCTTGAATGACAACATGAATCTCTTCTGTAAAGAAAAATAAAAGCTGCCTATTTCCTGAGCTTTTTTGTTATTTATTTTGGCATGCCAAACCACAACTCTTGCCATATGTGCATGGGGGGAGAAAAGGAAGTCAACACCAATACATAGGGAGCTCTATCCCAGGAAAGTAACTGCACAACATTTTAACAAAAAGAGTCATGGGCTGAGGTTACCTGCAATCTGCTTAAATCTTCTCCAGAATTTAGAAGTATCTGACAGTAAATCAAGACAGCCAGAGATTTAAGGTAAAACTAGGAAATAGGTGTAGAATCATGAGTTCTTAAACAGGGAGAGTCTTCCGCCTTGATTTCCTTTAATTATATTCATTGCATTTGAGATTGCAAGCCGTTAAATTCTGAACGTTTGCAAGATCTCTCAAGCAGCTATTTTCCTGACAATAGTGAAATTTACTGAGAACATGATCTAGAAACTCATATTTTAGCATTTGTGAAGTATGAATCATCAAATCACGTGCAGTGAATAATTGAGAGAAGATGAAGAATGCCCAGCTGTCCTATGAATATCTTTCATTTGTATATAAAAACCTTGAAGTAATACATGTAACTTTTAATTTTGAATAACAAAACCTATAGTGTCAAAGAATGAGAAGTTACATCTGAGTAAGGAGCACTTTTTGTATGTATGGTGTCTTTTCCCTCTGAAAGCAGGGAGACTGTAAGAAGTTGCAGCCTTCTTTACAGAACTGTTGTGAACTATCTGCAGTAGTCAAACTTCACACAGTCAAAAAATGCAAACTGCTTTCCAATCTATATTACTGGTATTTAGCTGTAGCTTATTTTAGTCCTCTTTTCCCAGCCTTTATCTAAAAATTCATAAAAAGCAATCAGCTAGGTCAACAGACTGCGCATCTGGATTGGCATATTTTCAAAAGCAGAGAGCCTTAGAGAAGAAGGATATAAGAATAGTTGCAAAGTATGTTATACTGTCCTTTATTCTCACAGCTACGAACTGGATTTCCAACTAATATTCAGTGCCTGAATTACTGCTGATTTTGAAGGGAGTAATAAAGCCAAATACCTCTACGCCAACTGATTTCTTCCCAGTGCTTTCCTTCCTTCCCAACTATGCATATTTCCTCCTGGCTAAGGGTATTTCCCAATGTTTTTCTTTCTAATCCTGCATTTTCCAAGAGTCTCATTCAGTCACCAGAAAAAGAGGTCTTAAAATACCTTAATTGACAATATAAAAAATGATTGCTATTTACTGATGTCTTTGATAAATGAACTATGCACAATCTGAAACGTCTGGTATTTCTTAGTTTTAAGTTAAAAGTTATGCTCCATAACCAGAAAAGAAGAATAAGCTATAACATACTGCGTATTTTTTTCCGACTGGCTTTCCATAAATTAGGATACGTAGATTCAAGTCCACATATCAACACAGTAATACTTAAACAACAGACTACACATTTATCTCTTTATCACATTTTATTGGGTTTCCATGTCAAGGCTTTGGTAGCAGGGGAAGGTGGGACTGCTGAAGTGACTACTGTGACAAGACACTAGAAGCTTTCCCCGTGTCTGACAGAGCCAGTCCTGGCAGGCTCCAAGACAGACTTGCCTCTGGCTAGAGCTGAGCCCATGAGTGAGATTGGTAATGCCTCTGTGATAACAATTTAAGAAGTGGAAAAAAACTGTTGTGCAACAGAAGCTGTGAGAGAGAAGTGAGAAAATGTGAGAGAAAAAGCCCTGCAGACACCAAGATCAGTGAAGAAGGAGGTGGAGTAGATGCTCCAGGTGCCGGAGCAGAGATTCCCCTGCAGCCTGTGGTAAAGACCATGGTGAGGCAGGCTGTCCGCCTGCAGCCCATGGAGGTCAACTGTGGAGCCGATATCCATCTGCAGCCCGTGTAAGATGACACATCGGAGCAGGTGAACAAGCCCTGAAGGAAGCTGCAGCCCATGGAGACCCCTCACGAGAACAAGCTCTTGACTGGAGCTGCAGCCTGTGGAGAGGAGCCAAAGCAGGAACACATTTTCTGGCAGGACTTGTGACCAATGGGGGACACATGCTGAAGCAGCCTGTTTTGGAAGGACTGCATTCCATGGTGAGGACCCAAGGTGCAGCAGGGGAAGATCATGAGGAGACAGGAGCAGCAGAGAGCAAGTGTTATGAATTGGGTGCAATGTCCATTCCCCGTCCCCTGGCACCATTGGGGTAGAGGAGGTGGAAGAGTCAGGAGTGAAGTGGAGTTTGGGAAGAAGGGGG
>Ga0181612_107334_pt1 | contig 11111 bp, 7 predicted proteins | sample HoacroProtozoa21_FD_119630 | JGI IMG/M metagenome (GOLD analysis project Ga0181612, IMG submission 119630) | Hoatzin crop microbial communities from Cojedes, Venezuel. Combined Assembly of Gp0051906, Gp0051904, Gp0051908 | reverse complement strand
TGTTATTTATTTTTTTCTAGATAATGTTTTCTCTAAGACACCAATTTACCACCCTTAATATCTTTATGTAAGACTATATAAAAAATATTTTACAACTTAAAAGTGATTTTATTAATCTTTCTAATTATTCACTTTGTTCTGTTTTTGATGTTAAACACTATTACATGAGAGAGAGAGAGAGCACGAGAGCAATGCTACTACAATGCTACTGCAGTAACTTTTATGTATATATGATGCTGAAAAACTTCTAGATTTGGGATTCTGTAACATTCTGAACCCTGTCCTGCACACAGAACAGGCTTATTGAGCTGCTTATTGTCTTTTTGGCTGTCTGACTAAATCACCCAGGAAGCAGTCAATTTTTAGGTATAAGCTTTTCTTAATACACAGCATTGCTCTTACACTGTCTTAGCTAACCTAACATTGTAAACACATTAGTCAACAGTCTCAGAACCAGATTTTCAGTTTTATGTGTTTTTTTTCCAGCAGTCTTCCACCGTTGTGTTTAAATAAGTGTATGTTTGACCATGTTTTTTATATTTATTGTCATATGTCCCACTTAAATGGGACTTTATGGAGACTGTTTTTTATTTTTTTTATTTGAAATTTGAGAACGCATGTTTTATTCTTTATTGTACCAGCAATATGTGTTGCTGTTCCATTCTGTTTAGATGGAGGCCATCTATTCTACATGTGTTTCATGTTTCTGGTAAATCTACATTCTTCACTCATACAGCATTTGAACTCTTCTTTGAGTCTCTCTGCCACTGTGTCTCTCTCTGATGGCCCATATGTCCTGCAAGTATTTCTGATAATGTTACTATAGATAATCCATTCGAAATTCTTGTAAGTTTTGTCCACAGGATTTCTCTCATTTCTTCTAAGATACGTCTATGATATCTAGATGTCTGATACTAGGAAAGCACTAAGTCACTTCCTACTATTTAGATTTCTATTTTACTGACTTAGGACACCCTGTCTCATTTAACACTAATATTAATAATTAAAAAGTTATACAATGTCTTAAACATCAAGTTTTCTACCTCACTGGACTTCTATACTGATAACTTTTTTTTAAGCTTTTGACTTGCATTTTACACGCAAATTAATAACAGCAGTAAATATTGCATGTTCATTTTGATGGTTCTGACTTGATAAATATTAAAAAATGTTCTTGTCTAGTTGCACAGCTGATTCAGACTGATTCAATTGTACAAACATTTTTTATCTAGAGAAATATGGTATTCATTCCTTATTTAAAACAATTCTGCAGAGCAGTGTTTATGCTATCATGTTCTGTGCTGTGTAGAATGAAACAACAGTTCTAAACATGTGCTTTAATCTTCTGGATAAGCTTATATTTTGGCGATATCTTGTTATTATGAAATGGCTGCTCTGAAGTTTTGGCATAAAAATGTGTACTGGACAATTAGGCCTCTTGTTCAAAGCATGTTTCAGTGATATTAATGTAATTACTTACTTTGTTACTTTACGGGCATCTAAAAGACGACATCTTCCAGTCTCCCTCTTCTTGTAACGATGTACACCATAGTAGACCATGTCCTGATCATAACCTGTCCCCAGAGAATTTTCCTCCTCTGACTTCTTAGATACTTCCCCACAAATCACTTCAGACATCTTCTGTAGGTATGGAGTATTTCACCCTTTCCACACTGGGAAATCTGTGTGAAATCTATGAACATTTAAGTATCTGAGTTACAGATATGCAAACTTTCAAGAGAGGGACACTTTTTTATTAGGCTGTAATTCATATTTAATTCAAGGTAAATTAACTGGCATGTAAGAGCACTTATGACTTCAAAATTTGTGATAAACTGATAAATTTGTGAAAGTCATGAAAAAATACCAGGAAAAACTATCTATTTACAGTTGATGTAAATCTGTAAGGTCTTTTATTCTCTTAAAGCCAACTTATTTATGATAAACACTTTTCTTACACACATGCCTCATCAGGGATCCTGTCTTTCTGTGTATCCCATGTCTCAGGTGATATCAGATATGCTTTTCTCCTCCAGAGGGAAGTCAGTTTTCACAGCTTACCTTCCTTTTGGAGTCCTCTAAAAGGAACACAGAGGTAAAATTTCACACTTTCTTGCTAACTTAGTGGATTTCTTTTCTACCCCAAATGTATTTGCTTCTAAGTCTTTTGGAAGAGAGAGCTCTGTCAAGACCCAATTAAGTCTTGTTTTGTGCTTTTAGGTATAAAATAAAATGATTCTTTTTTGGAACAGGTGTCAGCTTCTCATCTTGATTTGAGTTTAACAATTCCTTGAATCATAAGAAACTCATGCTATAGCTTTCAGTATAAAGTATCTACATTCACTGTATTTCACATTAGACTGTACATTAAGTGCATTTGTAATAAGCTTTTAAATGGGTTTGGTACACGTCGGCTATTTATGCAGAGCATGTAACTAAATTAACACTTGGGCTTTTGCCTATCTTGAGCCATACATAATATTGCTGTATTTAAGAAGCATTGAAGTAGAACACTCACTAAGTTCCTGGAAAAAGATTAAAAATGTGTGCTTTTAAAAGACATCTAGTCATTGTCAGTGTCACAGGTGATAGTGTTTTCTTCGCATTCCTTTCATGGTATGACTGTTGTCTGTTTTTATCTGTCTTTTACGAAGTCAGAGACACAAAAACAAACGCTAAAAACGTAGTAATCTTACCCCTTGCAGATGTTAGAATGTCAAAACACATACATAGGCAGAGTTTAAGAAAAAAGAGTCTTCTAAACTTTTGAATTCAGAATTAAATCTTTCATAACCTACTATTTTAGATAAAAATTCCATGACTCTTTTAGATTTTAAAGACATGAGTAAGTAAAATGGACTTTAGACATGTATTTCTCTAGGCTGCTCAGTACGCGTCTTTGTTCTTTCTGGAAATGGGTACTTTTGATTTTCCTTAGGTCAGCACTGATGTTTCCTTTATAGGTCTTTCTCCTTAAGCGTATGAAAAAATCATTTGACTTTCTGTTTTTGTATTTTGAAATTCATACTTTGTGGGATGAGAATGAGTTTAGGTTCTATTATAAAATTACTCTATAATGCGTGACAGGGCAAAACATAATGGATAGTGTTTATCTAGGTCTTGCAGGCTTCTGTGAGGTATATCATATTCAGAATTTCTGAGAGAGGATCATACTTGTTTGACATCAGTATTGTGTCACTGAGGATTTTAGAATACTGCAAACTAGCCTGGATATCGCACAGCTTTAAGTAAATTATCACAGCCAAAAACACTTAAGTCACACACATGCTTAAAATGCTGCTACCTCTTTTGTATAACATTGCAGTGTGTTCCTAGCAGGAATAATCTTATTCCGAACAGAATAGTGCAGGTGAGATGGACTGTGTATACTTGAGTCCTGTGACAACCCTGCTGCACTGTATACTGTACCCTCTAACCTTTGGTTAACCTTTCATTTTTCTGTCTCTGACATTTTGTAGGTAATATTTGAAAGCCTTTATTACAAATGGTAGAAACACTACACACAGAATGTTACATCCAAATTTTTTTTCTCGCAAACATAAATAATCTTGTCATCTTTGTATGCTGGGGGAAAGATATTACAACATAGGCTGACAGTTTCACCAGAAATTTAGACAGAAATATCTTTGGGAAAAGACATATTTAATAAACATCCAAATAAAATGTCATTGTGCTTCTAAGATAAATTTCTCAGCATTATTCTCATAGATACTTTAGTGAAAAAAAGGTAATTTAGCAAATCTGGTAATAGAAGGCAACATTTTGTTTAAATCTCTACATGTTCTTTCATTCCAAAGGCTGTTTAAAATGTCAGTGTTCTTTCTGAAACTCAAATACCAAAATGGTCTGATTTATTATAATATGGATTCTTGATTTTTCTGAAATACAGAAGATGCCACTGCATGAAACAATAGCCTCTTTCTTAGGTAGCTGCATCATAGTAAAGCTCTTGGGTAGAGGTCAACCAGGCTTGAGCAGGCACCACTGCCTCATGGGCACCCTCAGTGTGTTGTGAACTCATTCGCTTTTCGCAGGCGTTCAGAAACACGATCTGGACAGCAGCATGAACACTGTTCAAGCTGGTAAGAAAAAATCTTTGCAAGGTTTTCCTCGGAAAATAGAAAGATTTTACAAGGCAACAACTTTTTTTTGTTTTTTCTTTTTTTCTCATTTATAATCTAGTCCCTTCAGCCTTACTGTGAATATTTTAATAAGGAGGAGGCACACATTTTTTTCTTACATACATAGTGGGAGTCCAGCATCAGAGAAGCTGAACAGTGTTCTGATCAAAACTTGAAATGAAAACCAGAGATATCTGAAGTTTTATACATTTAATCCTTCTCTTACTCTTTAAGCAAAAATGAATAATAAATATATGTTTGCTTAATCACAGTTGTATGAATAGCAATGGGCAAACTCTAGCCTGAATTCACAGACAATTCCCCAAAAAGAAAAGCTAAATAGGCTAGATGAATGGGGAAATATAAAAAAGCAGCTATTCACTCTTGCAAGTGAATTAAAATGAAAATAGAAGTCCAACATAATTTCGAATGTCCAGACTACTCTACTGAGTGCCATACGTACAATTTCCAACCCCATGGGCAAGTGCATGTTCCCAAGACTCTAGAAGCTCACTCAGTCCCTGGTGAATACATCTGAATTATGGACTAACATGTGTGAAGAGACAAGAACCGGGGTTTGACTGTTCACATGTTCATATCATGCCTTTAATGACAATGAAGTTGACACTGAAGACTGGGCATATACTGGGCAAGCACAGAGAACTAATTGCCAGGTGAGCTCATGTCCATGTTGCAAGTGGTGTGCTCTTGATGACGCTCTGGTGCACATTTCCAGTCTTGGTTACATAAGGAGCGAAAACCACTTTGAGAGGATCAGCAGTGCCCACAAGCGAATACTACCAGACTCTAAGAGAAGATGAAAGACACATTTGCACCAGAAAAAACCCTCACTAAATTATAAATCACTAGGATTAGATGAACCAAAATGGTCTCTGGTAGTCAAGGTGAACTACTTAAAGAAAACAGTGTGAGAGAGGAAATTTCTTCTGGGATTTTCAAGGTGTAACAAATTGTCCAGCCTCTACGATATTGCTACACTAAGCCTGTTTTTGGCACAGGACCACATGTGGGTGAGAAAAGGAGAAATTATGTGAGACCTCCTCACCGAAGCATGCATATGTGTCCTCTCACACTAGGAAAGTAATTTCATGTATAGCTATTTCTACTGATCAGAAAAAAGAAAAAAAAATTTTGTTCTAGCAATATACAGTTCGAGGAATGGGTATAGATGTAGATCTTTAACAGAGAAGACTACACAGTGACTTGTTTGTTGGATATAAATACTCAATTTCACAGGGTATATAGATACTTTCACTGGAACTGTTAAGGAAGAGTTAATACACACAGTTCATATCTGTGTCAGAGACAGATAGAAAGAAGAGTATGACATTTAAGTTAAAAAACAAGATTTGCATATAACTTTCATTACAATATTCTGTACAGAGTATATCTGATCTAGCAAAAAGTGGAGTCTAAATCCTGACTTCCAAAAAAAGGTAAAGTTTAGAATGAGTACTACTTTAGGATACAGGAGAGCTGCACAGCACTAATGAGCTTAATTTAAAGGAAATTAGGAGAATTCAATTAACATTTAAAATTCAAAAGTTGATAGAAAAGGTTAGAAACGTGAGTATTTGAATTGCGATTGGGGTGAATAGCCACTGAGCACAAAAAAACACAGAGTTTTTCAGGGTGCTTTCTAAGACTGACTTGACTCTCCGTGTATAGGAGGGACTGCAGTAAGAGAAGTGAAGGAAATGGACTTTGCAGGAAGTCTCTGTGCTGTGAGAGTCTGAAATTCAGAGGGGCCGAGGAAGCAAATTGATAAGCATATGGGAAATGAATCTATTGTGGGCTACTTATGAGACAAGTGCTCGTGGTGTCTGAGTCACAAATCTTTAAGAGGGGACAGACCATGCCAGGAAATACAGCTGCATGTTTGCTTTTTTCTTATGCACCTGCCATTTTACTTATACATCTGTCACCGGTCACTTCCAGAGATCAAACTTCAGGATATCTACCTGATTAAAAGGGTTTGATCTTTTCCATTTGTTTTGTCGAGGGTGAACACTGTGTAAATCATACATTGCTACTTTTTATGTATCTCTCTTAAACCTGAAGCACATTTTTGTGGAAAGTTGCTAGGATCACAAGCTGCTGGGAGACATGATACGTCTGTTGTCTCCTGAGAGAAATAATTGTTTGATCATCGCTAAACAATGCTTAGGGGAGTTGCCACACAAACCAGTATGATTTCCAGCAACTCCAGAACTACTTGTGTTGAGGCTACAGTTTGAAAGCATTTTATAAGGAAGAAAGTGGCTAGAACATAAACTTTTGCCATCCTCCACACAGATGATCATAACTACTACAGAAATCAGAAAATGTATCTGGCTTCTTCTATATACCTCAGATGATTCTTTTATACCATGGGGTTAAAAGTAAGGCTGGGGAGTTTAAAATATTGTTCTTAAAATGTTGGGCCATACAAAACAAACAAGCAAAAGTATTACATTATAGAACTGTCAGCTTCTTACTTAATGTTCCTGGTACTAACCAGGATTCCTTCCTTTCTCTTCAATGACTACGCTATGCTTTTAATTCTCTTTATACCGTCTTCTCTTTATGCCATCTACAATCTCAGAGTCCATGCCGAGTCATAAATACGATAATTTACTAAGTTTCTGACTGCAGTCTTGTACTTTGTGTATCCATGCGGCTGAAGAAATCTCCAAACTATATACAAACCCACTGAAGGTATGGGATTTCCTTTGATGTTGAAGAGGGTGTATTTTGAAAACTGTTGCAAATGAGTCTTTACCACAGTGTGGAAGGGTATTAAACAAAGAAATTAGCTTAAATTTCAGTTAGGATTAATTTTACGGTTGATAGTTGGGTAACACGAGAATCTTGTTGTTTCTGAATTGTATTGTTCAACTGAATCATTATTAAGAGAAAATGATCATGGAACTTTATGGTACCATTTCTGCACTATTTAAACCCTACAGCCTTTAGTTTCCAAATTCTGACCCTGAATTGAATCTTCAGGAGAGAAGACTTCCCCACAAAATCAAATGTAACAGAAGTTTCAAGCTCAAGAAATCTGAGGCTGTTGACATACTACTGACCTACCAAAAAATGTTGTCATAACTTACTGTATGGATGCCTTTCCTGATCTTGCCAAAATCTGTGTTTGGAATATATATAGCAAAATCTTCTTCATAAATTAAATTTTAAAACAATAACAAAAAAACATATAATATTTTCCTCAAAACTTAAGAACTTTTTTCCTCTAGGTAACAGCTTAAATTAGAAAGTTATAATCCTTATGGATGCTTGATTTTTTTGTGCATTTTTTTTCATAAGGTCTTTCCAAAATTTTGGTTTGTCTTTATGTAAGAGAGAAGAAAATCTGAAATCAAGCTGTAAGCACTTCATTTTGGCAATAGCTGATTGTTGGTGGGGTTACAATGATAGCTAGATAGCTATCCTTTTAAGTGAGTTCTTTTGTTCCCTGTAAGATTAATTCAGAACATATGGCTGACCTGACCCCCTCAGTATTAGGTGATGGCAGTGTTGTAGGATATTGTAAGATAATATGGCAGGCTGAATAAGGAGGTGACCACGGGCTTTTCTGAATGCTCTGTGAACCTGTGGGTGCACAACCGCAGTTAAATAATGCTAGGCTACTACGCTTTGCAAACCAGTTGGACACCTTGATATCCCTGATTTGATATCCTTTGATGAAAGGATGGTATTAATCTTTCAAGAATAAAACTTAGTTTATGAAGATGTTATGGTTTAACCCAGCAGCCGGCAACTAAGCACTGGACAACTGCTCACTCACCCCTCTGCTTACCCCCCAGTGGGATGGGGAAAATGTAAAGCCTGCGGGTTGAGATAAAGACCGTTTAATAAGACAACAAAGTAAATACTACTACTACTACTACTAAATATGCAAAACAAGCTATACATGCAGTTCTCCTTGCTGTCCAACAACCAGCTGTGTAACCAATCCCTGAGCAACAGTTGGGGAACATGCGGGTTTCCGGGAGCTTGCAGCTTTCATGGACTTTGCTGAGCTCACGAATTTCACACAGCTTGCTGAACTCACAGAAGACTGAACTCATGGAAAAGCAAAAGAGTTCCTGCCACCTGGACCACCCCCTTTTATAAACTGAGCAGGATGTCTATGGTATAGAATATTTCCATTGGCCAGCTTGGGTTAGCTGCCTGGTTATGCTCCCTCCTGGTTCTTGCACATCTGCTCAATTAGCTGAACATGGGAGGCTGGAAAAAAAGTGCATCATTTCATAGCAACAACCAAAACCATCAATGTTATCAACATTCTTCTTGTACTAAATCCAAAACACAACATCTACTGGGAGGAAAATTAGCTCTATCCCAGCCTAAACGAGCACAGAAGATGAAATAAATTTTAACTGTAGCATTATATACATGAAAAATAAGTCATGATGGGCAGGTTTCCTGTTCTAAGAAAAAGTAGTTTTTAATTTATTTTTTTTAAATAAAGTACTTCTGCTTACAACTGATCACCTGCTTTGTGCTAGCCACTTGGTGGACTTAGCAGTGTTAGATTTACAGGTGAACTGAATGATCTTAAGGGTCTTTTCCAACCTAAATGATTCTATGATTCTATGATATGAAGAGCAAACTATTGAACTTTCTTCCATTGAACATCTAGATCTCCTTGGAATGTTTACATTTGATCTTGATTGTATAAAACCATCTCTGAACTTCATTCCCTAACTTTTTTCCACCACTATTACAATTGGACTTTCAAGGGTCTCTGTCCAATTCCATGGTGCAACACCCACATGTAACAGGAAAAAAAAAGTCCCAGAAAAAGAATATTTTTAAAAATATTAATTACTAGCATATGCAAAATTGCTGAAAAAGATGAAACAAGGCTTATATAAAAGTAAGCAATGATTTATTTTTCATATAGAAAAAACCCCAGGTCTCTCCAAGTCGTGTACAAATTGCAGTTTCTACAGTGTCAATGATCAGTAGACCTCAGCAGGAAAAAAAATCCACTATACAATGCTTGACATACAGACAAAAAAAATTCCATGATTTATTATTGTCACTCATACATACAGGGTAGTCACTGTTACTCATTGTAAGGAGGAGTTTGTCTGTATTTTAAACATGTTGTTTACACTCCCCAAGGCATTTTAAACCCATTTTATGTCATCTGCTTGTGCCACATATATACTGCTTGCATCACTAAAAGGAAAAAGTATTATATAAAGTGTTGTTGAAGTGCTTCCTTTCAAACCAGGAAAGATTTTTTTTTAAGTTATACAGAGTTAGCGATTGTGACAAATCAGACAGAAATGCACTTTCACTAACTGTATGCTATATGGAGCTTCACTTTACCAGTGTTTCTGTCTCATAATTTTTAAGCTTCGTTTGTATATCTTCCTCATCTAGCACTTTAATTCAGGCTCTTCATAAGCCTCCTTGTTCTAAAAAATAAAGAAGTCTGCATCAGTTGCCAGAAGTGTATAACTCAGACTAATTTTAGGGTGTCTTAATTATTTGTGTGCTAAAAAGTAAATTTGCCAATATTTTGTAAGTTTTGCTGCCTGGTAACTAATTTCTCCACTGAAATTTTAAAAGATTTACTACTTCAATTAACTTCATGTGTAACAAATGTGCCATTTGACTTTTTCTATGTTTTACAGGCCTGCTACATATCATTTACTTTTATGTTAATTTTTTTCTGATTAGGAAATTTTCTGGCAGTTAATGTGCTTGGTGTGAATACAGACCCAAAGTGTGCTTTTGCAGTGGACCATTTTCATCTCCACTTCCTGGGTTGCTGTTCATGAAGGGTGGGCTTTGTGCAGGTGAATAGGTTCCTTTTGAATGAAACCAGACAGTAAGATCTAAACAAGAGTGTCTCTAATGGGAACAAATGGATCAGTGAGTGGGCACAATCTTCCAGAATATACTATTACACATGTGCTAACAGAACGTTTTCAAACCATCAGGCTGTCAGCTCACACTATGGAGTACCTCCTGCACTATAAAAACATGACTCAATGCATCTTTGTACTAGCTATTGCACCCATTTTCCTTAGTGACTCTTCTTGCTCTTTGCTTATCTATCCAGCCTTACTCATGTCTTAATATTCTTTTTTTCTTTACTTTCTGTACCTTCAGTTGCTGCTTTTTCAGGGAACTAGTTGTCCCTGGTCTCCTGTTTTGGGGTCTCAGAAGATTCAGTGTGGTGCCACTCAGGACTCCAAGGAAACAGCATAGCTCATCAATTGTTGCCATAAGAGGGACAAAAATGAAAGGTTTTGATGTGCCACTACATTCCTCTTGTCATATTTGATCTCTTCAACACTCAGAGTATTCCTTACAATGAAAGCAAAGATGAGTGTAATTCTAGGTGTCCTGACTCCTTGCAGATTGTGTGGACATCTGAATATGCACTCCTGAGAAAACTGGGTCCTTGCTGTTCTGTGCTGGATAGAAACTGATCACATCTTCACAGAGGCTGTGTGGGGCACATCTGGCACCCATAATTAAGATGGTGTTGGGGCTGTTGGTGTCTGGTCTGTTACTGGAAGCCATTTGGCACTCAGACAACCAAAACCATATTTTGCAGCCATGTGGCATGCAAATAATGTCATGGCACGGGCTATCATCATCTGACTACAGCCAGTGGTGTTGGAGTGTAGTGTATCCGATAGCACAAGCTGATATAAGAGTTCTGCAAATGTCTCTGTCTTGCTGAGAAAGGTGTCAGCATCCCCTTTGAGTCAGAGGCAAAGTAACAGAACTCAGCTGTTATGCATCCTTTCTGGTAAGCCTCGCAAATTGTGGCTTATGCAATCATTAATATTCTGGAGTAGGCACAACAGTGAAATCTGGAGCTTGTCAGCACCACCCACACACCAGGAAAGCACAGTGAAGAGACATTCTTGTTTCCCACATCTGAATGGTCTCATCGATATTTCTCATGTGCATTAT
>Ga0181612_106350_pt1 | contig 11111 bp, 7 predicted proteins | sample HoacroProtozoa21_FD_119630 | JGI IMG/M metagenome (GOLD analysis project Ga0181612, IMG submission 119630) | Hoatzin crop microbial communities from Cojedes, Venezuel. Combined Assembly of Gp0051906, Gp0051904, Gp0051908 | reverse complement strand
TGCATCAGAAAGTTATCATCGATGCTCTGTAGGAACCTCCTGGATTGCGCCTGCCTAGCTGTATGGTCTTCCCAGCTGATGTCAGGGTGGTTGAAGTCCCCCATGAGAACCAGGGCCTGTGACTGTGAGGCTGCTTGCAGCCTTTATACTTCTTGCTTGGGAATGCTGTGTATTTACAAGGAATGTTTTGCAGATCTGAGCCTAAAAAGTTAACAGTGTATTGGGATATTGGCATTGAAATGGCTTTCAGGAATTGGAAACTACTAAAATGACTTTGACAGAGTACTTGCAGCTGCCCAGTTACCAGTGGAGTGTGTTCAGATAGTCTTAATTCTACCTTTGTCCACATGGTTGATGCTTCGTGTTGACTGCTGACACGAGACAGTGGTTTACATAGACCTTCAGCCATGTGCATCCACGCTGAATTTTTAAATGGACAATTGTAGGGCTGTGCCTGGATTGTGCAAACATGAAACATGGGTTAAACTGCACTTGAAATTTTCATGTACATCTTTGGATTTGTGCCCTGAAACATCGTGTATGTTACAACTCTGTAATGGCGCATTAGTGGATGGCAGTGGGTATGAGAACTCTGTATACCTATACATTTGCATATGAAAGAGTTGATACAAGTTTATAGCCTTGGCAGCAAGACCAGCCTTCCTCATGACAACATAAGGTCACGTCTGTGTGGTGTAGGTTACACGTGCAATAAGTCCAGTGCTTTGATGTTCAGGGTGATCGTTGCATCATGGGCCAGCAGAGGAGCTTTCGGAAGAGGAAGATTTCATCGTGGTGCATTAAAGGGAGAAGTTTCACATCAGCTTTCACATCCAAAGTCTGTGAGTGTGTGAACTCGGATTTCTTATGGTGAGTCTGTCTTTGGACCTTTTGATCTGTTGCTAGTAAATAGTTACTTAGAGTTTGAGCTGGGTTTATTTTCCTCCTTTTGCCCCTCTGCCCACATAGCCTGCATAAACACACAACCTGTACTTTGAACAACAAGTTGCTTTTGCATTTGCCGTTGTTTAAAAACATTGCCATGTTTTAAGTGTTTGTTTCGCTTGACTGAACAAATCCTGATGTTTTTCTCTATTGATCAAGACGTGAAAAATGACCATTTGATTGATTTATAAAGCAAGTAAACCCTGTCTATTTGCAAATTAAGCAAAAAAAAAAACCAACCCCAAAACAAAAAAACACAGAAGAAATGTTTTGGTCTGAGTGGCAAAGGAAACCTTTTAAAAATCTAAGCTACCAGGAGAGTTAATTTTGCAGAACAGACAAAATAATTACAAGCAGCTTTTCCCCCAGGTGTGCACAACTCCCTTTGAAATTAGAACAGAACTGGCTTCATCAACTTGTATGTTCAGCTGGTAGAATAATGTTAAAAAGCTCTTTTTACTCTTAAAAAAGTAGTCTCATCCATCCCAGATTAGACTGCTGAATGAAGTGTGGATAGTAACACCCTCAGTGTTGATGTTTTTCAGTGATTACGGGTTTGAGCGCTCTGCACCATTGAAGTCGGAGTTGAGCAAATGCTTTGCTGACTTTTGGTTTAACCCAGAAGCACCTCCTGAAGACTGTGTGCTGGGGCAGGCATACACCAGCAGCACTGGGTAAGCTGATTTTGTGTTCAAGTGGCTTGCAGAGGCTTCCAGAGTGGGAGAGAAGATTCCAACCAAGGGCCACAAAAGTGGTTTCAATGGTTTTGTAACCGTTGCTACACTTCTGACAGAAAAGTCCATTCAAAGGCTCTTTTTTTAGCCCGTTGCTTGAGTTCAGACCAGCTTTCAGTTTGAAGCCAATGAATTACTCTGAGGAGCCAGTAACATCTCACAGGACTTCCCAGTCTCTCACTTCCATAGGAGTAAGGAGTTCTGTGGAGAATAGATTCTCTTGCTGACCATATGGGACACTCAGAATCAAAGGAAAGCTTTAGTAACTGTAAACAGTGCCATATAGAATATACACTACAATGTAGTCTGACGTCTGTGCTGAGAATAACTTGCAGCTGGCATCTATTCTGGCTTATCATAACATCATCTCTGTCAGTTGTGGGGATAAGAACCAAATGACGAAATGTCAAATCTGGCAATAGAATCACAGTCTCTGTGTATATTTGCCTTACCAAGGAAAATGATGCCTTTTGAGTTGTGGCTGACAGCTGTGATATACAGAATAGGAATTCAAAAGAGCAAAAGCTGACTCCAATTTTAAAGGATGTTTAAAAATAACATACCTGAGTGAAACTGATCTGTAAATAATTACTATACACATCCAAGATTTTTGTTATTAATTCTTCAAAAGTGTTAGGCTTTTCACTCTTTGATACTGTTATGTTAAATAAATGCTTTAAGTGTCTTAAGAAATGCATAGATTTGAGAGGAGCAGATAAGCAATTGGTTCTGGGTTAATGCAGAAGCTGCCTGATCTAATTTCTTCCTGATATTTGGGATTTGAACCAAGGCCTCTAGAGCAATGAAGACTGTTGAAAGCTAGGAAAGGGTATGGCAGAGAGAGCAGCAGACTATCTAGCTTGTGGAGGGCTTGTCAGGCATGTTTCTGAGCTTGAAAAGGCAGACTCTTGCAATGCAGGCAGTGAAATCCTCATTGTGCTCCACGCCCTTTCTTCAACAGGTTTTACTCAGTAAGGGCAATGTCCGTCATCAAAGTATTTGCATCATGAGTTGGTTTGGATCATGTGCAGTCTTGTCTGTTTGTGAACCCAAGGAATATTTGTTAGCTGCTATCACACTCGCATTCAGTGCCTCTGATGGCATTCTCCCTCTCACCTCCGGTTCATTGTGCTCGCTGCTTACTGTTTTTGCAGGTACAGGAAAGTTGTTTCTAATGTGTGTGAAGGTGGTGTAGACCTGCAACAGAACTTGGCACAGCATATGTGTCCATTGATTGCCCCCAGGGGACTTCAGATCAGCATCGGAGAAGAAAGTCTGGCTGTTAAGCCTGGGGAAGACATCACCTTCATCGTCAGACAAGAGCAGGTAGTAATGAACATTGGCTTTCTGAAAGTTTCCTCACTATTTTTATGGTTCCTTTCTCTCCTACCTTTTATGCTGCTGAATGAGATTACGTTGTGCTTGAGACAAAGATGAATGACTCTCTAGATATTGAAGCTTCTGTATTCAAGTGAATCAGACAGTCCAGTAAGCTTAGTGAACCACAAAGTTCTGTCCACAGACTGGGATTTGACTCCTCAGCAGCATGGTCAGTCATGATTCCTTAAAGGCATAGCTCCTTTGAAAATCGAAGGAACTATATTACCAAAGTCTCCTTGGACTGAAAATTTCAACCGCTGTATCAGAGAGGAACAGAAATGCAGAGAACATTTAATGTTCTGGTTTAAGTGGTACTGAGAATCCTTTCGGAAAGGAATCAGGCGAAGCTTTACAGAAATCAGCAAACAGCACAGCGTTAGAACATTTATTATATATTAGCTGTGTTGCCAAAGATATGGCTTTTTTTCTGTTTATTGAGAGAGGCAATGCCCTAAGGCCCTCAACAATGGCAGTGAGTAACTTTTGGATGAACTGATGAATTGTTTGACATGGAGATCGTTCTTAACGCTTTCTTGCTAGTATTAGGCTCTAACTGTTGTGCTCAAGTTACCGGAGTGTTGGACTTCCTGGCTAACCCCACTCATTTGCAAGAACTTGAAGAAAATTCACACATTTTGGCAAACCTGTGCAACATAAATCGGGCACTTGGGATTTATTTCTGTAATGGAATCAAGAAGGTGACGTGCAGAACACGGGGCTCCTTAACGCTTCACAGGCTCTGCGTCCCAGTGCCTGCAGTGCAGCAACAGTTGTGTGGCGAGTTATGCTGCCTCTTTTTATAATTTTTGGAAGTGTTTATTGTAAGACTAGAGCATTTGGTAGCAATTTGGACTGTAATGATTTTGATTGGCAGTTTGATTTTTTTTCTGGCTATGTAGAATCCGAAGCTTACACGAATCTTTCTGGCAATATGTAAAACATTTAAACTATTCAAAAGTCTTAAGAAGTCCAGGATCTTGAAGGGAATCCTGTACTGTGTTTCCTGATGAAGTCTTTGCTCGGTAGGTCGAGCTGCAAGGCAGATTTAGAAGAAATGTAACAGTTTGCTGCCCCCTATGGCTAAGAATAACATTTATACTCAAATATCCTGAGCGTTGCTTAGGATTTAATCTATACAACAAAGTCTAACAAGAATTCATAACAATTCCTGAGTTTAAGAAACAGCTCTACAAGCATAAACCAAAACATGCTGCTTTCTCTGCTGAACAAAATTAATTTACTAGTTTATGTGAATCCATGTTACTACATGCAGGAATGCCAGACATCAGGGGGTAAAGAAAGCAGGCTTTGGGTATGTTTGGGCAATTTGCAAGTGACTGTAGAAATAATAATAATAATTTAGAATCATAATTATTTTTTCCCCAAATTCTGTTGGCTGAGTGTATGAATAAATAATGTCATGACAATAATCTATTTTGTGTGGAAGTCCTTTACAATTTAGCTGCCTTTTCCCTGTGTGACTATTCTACTGTCTGTCCACTGCTCTGTGTCTTTGCTGGTCAGGGAAACAGAAGTGCCTTGGAGTTTCAAAGACAGCACTCTCGTCTTTGCACTAGGGAGGCTATTAGAATAAAACATTAAGAGAAGCTTGCATCTACTGGCTTTCACCATTGGTTTCTGTCTCACCTGCAAAAAATATGCGCGTATGCTTGTTAGCATAAGAAAGAACGAACAAGAACTGTTTGCAAGCTAATATCGTTTAAGGAGATTCCGCTTACTGGCACATTGCTGGCAAGAAGACATCTCTTTTGCTTTAAACTTTAATAACATATTATCTTCGCTGCTAAATTCTACCCATCTGTTGTCAAAAGAAAGATGTTATTTGGAAAAAAATATTCACAGTGAAGAAGCTTTCAAGGTCCTTTATGTGTGTTGAAATACGGTGTTTAGGTATTTGATAACTCTACAGGTTCCTTATTGTGGGTATTCTTTTACATTATAAGCAGTGCTCTTTCATCTGGTAAAACATGGAAGAAAATCAACCAAACTGCAAAATAATAAAAGGAGGGAATAATGGTATATTTTCCTCCCTTTTGTAATGCCAGGGTACGTAAGTTCTAGGCTTTGTTGCTTCCTTTGATTTTACATTAGTGCTGCCTTTTGGGATTAGATTTTGATATAGACCTAATTCACAGAGTGGCTTATGGGGAAGTGAAGTGATTTTTGCATACTTTGATGGGTGTTAAACCTTCTCTGCCCTGATGGCCATTCAGGTCACCTGACTAGCGTATGGATGTATACATTCCTTTCCTAGAGACAATGAAGATTTTTAAACCAACTCTGTGTTTTCACAACACAGAGGATTTTCTACTCAGCCAGGCCCTGCAACCTGTTTAAATTGCAGAACTGTGATGGCCGTGTTCTGTGGCAAGCGAGCAGAAACATATTGCTGAAGGCCAAGGAAGCCAGGCAGCTCGCTAAGGCAGTGCTGCCAGCAGTATAGAGAAAGTGTTGCTTCTCGCAACTGAAATGAATTTTCCTTTGACTCCATCCACATCGCTAGACCATGTAGCACAGGCCCGAATTCTCTCCTGAGCAACCACATCGTGACATGAGTCGTGGGCATATGTTTGTCCTCTGTCAGTAGTATCAGTCCTGCAGTATTTTACACCCGAGTTTAGGAAGACAGCGTTATTTAAAGGAGCACTTAGCAGAAGTGCAATGAATTATAAATTCTGTGAGACATTTGACATGACATAATTATTTGGCTAGACTTTTAAACCCTTTGCCAAACTCAGCTCAATAATCTGCTTTATCAAACACGCACCTAATTTTGCAGTGGAGCATGTTAGTTCTAGGCATGCTGGTAGCTCTGTATGATGCAGTACAACTCTGTGCAAAGATCCCAGCTTGGATCTTGAAGGCCATATGGTTGACCCTCGGAAGGTGTGGTTAAAAGGTACTGTGAAAGAGGTCTAGACCAATTAATTTTACTTCATAATTGCACAGGCTAGAAGTTCACTGGATGAGTAGTAATTCGCTGAAATAACAATATTGAGTTGTTTGCAATCAAATGAGCATCACTCCAGAACTTGGGGCTGCCCTTCATTGTTCTGTTAGTTCATGTCCAGCTTCATTAAGATAAGAGTGATGGTTTCTGTGTCATACAACTTGGTTAGTAGCCTGCAGAGTCTTATTTTAAGGTAGCACCTTACTGTGGAAATTCTCTATTAACACACACAACATCTGTTGCAGTAAAATCTTTGCTGTGGGTGTAGTGGTGGTGGTGTATTGCCACTGAGTCAAAATATCTGGCTGGGGCTGGAAATGCTGTTGTGATTCAGGAAATGGTTATAATCATGTGTCCTGTCTATTTCCATCCTGCCCATTTAAAATATGTTTTATATCTATTCCTTTTAGGGTGATCTATTGAATACCAAATATCAGGTGGATCTTGGAGATGGCTTTAAGGCAATATATGTGAACCTTACGATGACTGGAGAACCCATCCGTCACCGCTATGAGAATCCTGGGATTTACCGTGTCTCGGTGAAGGCTGAGAATGTGGCTGGGCATGACGAGGCTGTGATGTTCGTCCAAGTCAACTGTAAATCAGCTCTTCGGTTTTCTTACTTCTGCTGCTGTGTAAAAACCTCACTACAACTATGAAGTAGTACAGAAAATTACTAGTCCAATTAGGAAAAATGCGTATTTTTTCAATAACCTCACGCAGTCTTGCGATCCCATATGTTGTTAATGGCTTGTAAATCTACTGTAATAGGAGATCAGAGTTAGTTTTGTTTGGATTTGGGAGAAAGATGGTGTATTAATCTTTTAAATAGCAAGTGTGCCTCAGTTCAGATCTCAGCTTTGATCCATCTTCCTGACTCTAGACCCCACTGGCCCTCTTAGCAGCTAAAATTTAACACTTCAAACTATGCCTTTTTAGGAGCTTCTAGGTACTGTGTGAAGCAAGTGAACAGATGTGTTGAGAAACATATGATCTCTTGTATGATTTAAAAAATAAAATCTCAGTGTTTCTAAAAGTCAAGCTACTTATTAAAGTACTAGAATCTAGATTTTAGGTAGTTAATTCTCACAAAGTTTTAAAGTGATACTTGAGTATAATTTCATACTGGCAGGCAGTATTACTTGACTTAGACTTCTTTCCCGCTCCTTAATTAAGAAGTAAAAAACCCCATCAAATAGATTTAAAATAAAAGAATAGCATGGTACAAGGAATATCATGCACCATCACAAGCTTAATGTACCTCAGTCATTTCATAATTGAAATGAAGAATGAAAGTCTTAACTGGAACTGAATTTTCCTTTTCCTGTGAGATTCAAGACAGCTATTGCTTTGCCTGTTTTCAGATGTGTCAAAAATTCAGGAACAAGCAACATCAAAAGAAAAGATACTCATCTTGCATTCTCCAGGTGTCTGTTTCCCTCGGTTGTCAGTGGTGTTGTCAACCATCCTAATCCCAAAGCAATGGAAATCGCTGGAGCCACATAGAAGGCTGTGCACGGATCCGGGTGCTTGATGTCAGCCTGCCTAGTGCCTGCTGATATTTATGTATTTTGCTAGTCAGTGACCTTGAGTCCAGAGTTTCCAGTTCTGCTTTGCTAAGCAGGTGGAGCCCAACCCCTTAATGCTAATGGCCAATCTCCTCATAAAATCAAACGCAAAGGATCGGAATCGAATTCTCCCCTTAAGTTTCATAATCTGTTTCTTTGTTATGTTTGTTTTTTAAATCATTTGACAACTGCAGAGAGATGAGGTAAATTACGTAGGCCTTCATCGTTACTTTTTAGGAGCTTCTAGGTGCTGAGGAGTAGATTAAGCACAGGAACAGTAAATCTGTACAAGCAACGAACAGCAAAAAACTGTCCAACCTCCTGCTCTCCGGGGAGAACAACTTGTTACCATTCAGAGAATGACAAGCAGTAGCAAGCCCTGACGGAAAGAAAAGCAACCGCTTTCTCCAATGTGCTTCTGGTGTGGCCTGCGTCAGGACAAACAGTAAAAATAAAAGGTGTCAGTAGTGTTTTATGCAGTGGATTTACACACTGCAGAAGCCAGAGGTATTTTTTGCAAATAAAATGACTGGTGCATCGAGAGGACTTTGGTGCCGAAGTGCAGAGGTAGCAGAGCTGAAGCAGACGTGGTCCATTCCTGAGTTGGTCCGTGGATGCTGCGCATGGTCTAGAAGACTCATGAGAGTATATAACCCAGTCCACTTGAATGAATGTTTTCTATGTAATTTACTCTGTGTAATTTTTTAAGTAAATTACACGATTTGAGGAAATTAGCTGGCACTGATTAAAGTGCTGTTTCTGCATTCTGGAGAAACACTAGTAGCTGTTCATGGACATTTTTCACTGTGGAATACCATGAAAGCAGAAACGTCCGTAGAGTCCTGCTTTCACTCTTGCCTCCAGCTGGTGTATTCCCAGGGAATTCTTTCAGGAACGAGTGACAGAGGGAATTTTTTTCGCTCCTTCCAAGTTCTGTGGCTATGGGATGCCCTGTAATGCAGGACAATTATGTGAACTGTGGCCCATCATCCAGATTATGCTTTCTGATCCAGATCACACAATCTACAACTTGTTACTGAACTGTAAGATAAATTAGAGCAAGTCTGATATATAAATGTGAGTAACCAACACAGAATAAAAAGAACTGAAGAAGAACTAGGCATAAGTTTTCTTTTTCATGAAACCGTAGTCTCTATTGCTTGTGAATAATCAGGGAGCTTTGAAAACTGGACTGAAATTGCAGCTTCATTAAACAGAAATCATCTAAGTCAACTTCATTCCTAATTGTATGCACTTAAGGGTGCCACGAAGCTTGTTCATTTGTGTTATGGAACTGTGTGACTGAGACAAGCAGAAGGACTCGCAATAATTATTATTAGCTCTTTAATACACAGGAATGGCAAACTTGAAATAACGGTCATCATTCAAGTACCAAACAACTTCCCTTCTAAAAATTTTGGAAAATAAAGTAACCTGCTTCAGAAGCAAAACCATATCTGAAAATGATTAGTTTTCTCTGGGAATACATAAATTTATGGCAAAATTGAAACAGTGACACAGATCCTTCAGACTTCTTTAGTTTGCCTCATCACAAGGAAAATCTGTTTCTAGAAGGAACAAAGTTCATGGAATTCCTACAATTTCTGAATTTGCCTCAAGACACCAGCAACAGGAGGAGCATTTTAATTCTATTTCGGTAAAGAAGCTGTTGAAGAAGCCATTTGTTTAAGCACCCCGCATGTCTTGAATTCACGTAGGTGGTTAAAGAGTCATCGGAGAAAGCGCAGACCGACCTTGGAGCCTGACACTCGGATGAAGCAGCCCACGGGCTGGTTGAAGGGAGGTGGAAAAGGAGGGCAGGCACAGAGCAGATGACTTGCTCTCAGAGAAGTTCCATCACTTTAGTCAAAGTGAATTAGAAGTGGACAGGCAATGAAGCAGTTAATGAAAGAGAGTAAGAGAAAGGCTTTGGATGGGTGTTAATTACCTTTATGTTTGAACTGAGGTGAAAGACCTTTGAATGAGTTAAAAGATATTTAGAATAAATCAAAAATGAGTGGGTTAGTATTCATTCTGTGTAACGAATGCATACACCATTGGACCATACACCACTTTGGTATCCTGAATAGATGGTGCAGCTGAAGTTAAAAAATTCTGGTTATCACATTGTACGATTAGAAAACTTTTACCTTCACACATTCTGAAGAAGATATACTTGTAAACCTCTGAGGGAAAGATTTTTCTTTCAATAAAGTTGTTGTACTATGAAGCAGAGTACAACATTAAGCAGCAGATATCATTGTAATGATGCATATATTTTATAAAAATAATAATGTTTATAGCATTCATAGGCAAAAGTTTGGAAAGGAACAAACTTATTCTAAAGGCACATTCTGGAGTACAGCAGTTATCTATTTTGAGTTGTAAATAAATGCTTCCCTGATATGCACATCTATTTTAAAGCATGCATTAATGAGAGCTTATGTGTGGTGTGAGCCTAACAGCTGATATTTTATAATGAAAATGAGTAGTCAGCAGAATTCTTTTTCAGTTTTCTGCTTTTTCCCTAGCAGTTTAAGATTTCTTAGATTTCTATTCATTTGATCTTTTCTTACTTAAATAAAAAAAAAAAGCTGAGATTGCCTTTTCCACTTTTTAACTGGGATATTTGCTTATGTTTTCTAGAATTGGACATGCACAAAAAAAAGTGCATCAGAGAGGTGCACTTTGGTGATCCATCACATTGCTCTAGGATTTTGTTTGTGGGGTTTTGGTTTTTTGTGGTGGTGGTGTTGAAATGAGGTACCTCTAATTATGCTGACACCTTTCAACACAGATGCAAAAGCAGGGGGGAGGGAAAAATAAGTTCAGGACCTTATGGTGTGCAAGTGAGAGGTTATGGGGGAAAGAGGCATTAATAAATTAATGGATTCTCATTCAGTGATATTTTGGGAACTTTCTTCAGCTCCGCTGCAGGCTTTAAATTTAGAAGTGGTTCCAGTTGTTGGGAGAAACCAGGAGGTGAATCTGACAGCCATCATACTGCCTAAGAACCCTAATTTGACAGTCTTCTACTGGTGGATAGGAAACAATCTTCAGGTACATGAATGCTTTTGATTGAGATTATTTTCAACCTCTTTCCAGTAAAGGTTGAGTGACACCTTTTACTTTAACAGAAATACTGCAATGTTGCATGACTTCTTTTAGACCATCTTTCATTGTAAATAGCCAGTTGTATCTGGTGGCAAGCAGTATCTAACTTCCCTTGTTTTATCATGTACATTTAAGGTGTTAATTTCCCATTATTGCTACTTATGTGGAAGTGGAAATTTCTCATCTAGAATTGGTTTGAATTTCTAAATTTCTCAATATGAATTTCTTTTTGGGGGGAATAGCAATTTATTGTATTTCATAAAAAATTGCAGAAGGGGATGCATATGGGATCATAGCATTGGTGAATGATGTATCTTGGATTTATGCACTCCCATGTTGATAAGGCGAGTCCTGTAAATTTAAGTGCTGTGCAGAAGTTTATATATATATATTTTCATT
>Ga0181612_101573_pt1 | contig 11111 bp, 7 predicted proteins | sample HoacroProtozoa21_FD_119630 | JGI IMG/M metagenome (GOLD analysis project Ga0181612, IMG submission 119630) | Hoatzin crop microbial communities from Cojedes, Venezuel. Combined Assembly of Gp0051906, Gp0051904, Gp0051908 | reverse complement strand
TCCAAGCTGCTGGCCCCGTTACCCCAGCACCGCAGCAGCCAGGTGACAATGTGCTTGCCTGGGTTGCAGCAGAAATCTTTCCGCATGTCTCGCAGCTCGCCCAGGGACAGGGACACAAAACAAAACAGACCGCACAACAGCCCCGCTCTCTTGACCCTCCACCGCTGAGCGCTCCCCAGCCGCGAGTGAGTCCCCGCTGCGCCACCCGCCCCACCGGAACCCAGCATGGCGGCACATGGTATGGAATACCCGGCTCTGTTTGGCCAGGTGGGGTCAGCCCCTTCCTGGATTCCAGTGAAAATTAACCCTGTCCTGGCCGAACCCAGGACAATATGCTATCAATGTGCTACCATTTTTATATTTCCTAAATACCTGGATGACTTCTCCAAGTATACGTTTTTGGTGATGTGCATGGTTAATGACATACATGTTTTAACTTGAATTGTTCTTTTAAAATGTGTTCCTGTGGTTCTAACCACTAGGATTAATGACAACAGGAGTTAGCTCGACGTACTTTCTGTAACTTACAATGAGAACAGGTCAGTGGACGTGTGAACACCATGTCTAATCCCGATTTCTGCTAAACCCTGCTTGACTGTTACCTCAGTCTTTCTCTTTTTCTTTAAATGTGCTTTCTCATACGTGCTTTTCTGAGAATCGGTGCAAAATACTGAGTGATATGTAGGCATGGCTAGAGTTTGATGCTGTTTGAAGAGTGAATAGTCAAGGATGAAACTGTGCAGTTGGTTTCAAATGATAAGGCAGGCATGCAAAGTGACGTCGCTGCTTGTTGTACATTAAATCTACGGAGCAGACTTTGGTTGATGATGAGCAAAAAGACTATCAGCAAAAAAGAAATTTTCAAGAACAAAGCAAATTCTCGCTATGACTGCACACCTTCTCTACTGCTATGTTGGGTAATTGCCGGGTGAATTGAGCCTGAATGCATTTAACTGCAGCAGTACAGCCAAGGAGGTGTGTTCTGGCCGAGGTTGCTGATCAGCAGTCTGCAGGAGCCTTCACGCTTCTAAAACTGCCGAGGAAGCAGACAAAAGCATCCCTTCTGTCAGTAAGTGTAACATTGCAGTGCCTGCTGTCTCAAGAAAAGAACTTGCTCATGAGGAGAAGATCACCAGTTTCTTTGCTATTACTCCAGTCTTCTTCCAGATGGAGTCGCACACGATGTGCGAGGAGATGAGGGAGTTGTGTAGTAGGTGCACAGTCTGTGGATGAGTCTCGATGGGTCTCTGTAGTATCAGCATGCCCTTTTGATCTTGGGTGAATTGTTACAGTGGGCTTTAACAGTAGATGTTGCCAAGTAAAATGTTAGCAGTTTGGAGGAAGAGAAGACAATGTGCGCTGCGTGTAAGCATTCTACTTTACGTGATGATGTCTTCTTAGCTTGTATGTTGGGGGTCTCTTTAATATGTTGTTCAAACAAAAAGAAAATAAGTAACTTCAAGTGTTTTTCTTTCCCTTTTCTTAACAGCTGGAACTTGAAAGGTTTAAAACTATTAAATGAATTCGAGCCTGTTGCTTGTGGAAAGCAAAGTATGGAAAACAAATGCCCTTCGCATACTTGCAAGGAGAAAACTGACTGGTGGAACTCTGAAGATCATGGTCAAGATACTTTTTTGTATCGAGCTGCTTTATAATTTTCACTCTCATTTACGTATCGGTGTGATTTTTGTAGCACTTTTCACCACTTCAGTAGAGCTTAAAGAACTAGGATGCTGTGTTTGTGGAGTGAAGAGGGAGTAATTTAGGGTTGGATTTAAAGCAATTATTATCCTTTTTTTTCTCTTCCTGAGAAGAGCTAAATAGTAGTAACGAAGAGGTTGCTTTTTTCTGACTACTGTAGAAAGGGATGTTAATGCTTTTGCTTCTGCTAACACAGGATATGGTTTAAGTAATAAACACGCACAAAACTATGTTGGAATCGCAGATGTAGGCTGCTTACTCTGATGTGACCATGGGCTAGTAGTAATGTAGGCAGGACTTCAGATGAGAGCTCCAGACAAGATAGATACAAGCAGACATGGGACTGAATGATTCGGTGAAGTCAGGGTTGGACGATACCGCCGTCAATTCTGTTGAAGGTGTTAGGTTGTTTTGGGGAAGATGAGGAATAAACTTTTTTGATCTTGCTCTGACTGGCTACCTGCTACAGTCAAGTGAAGACATGAACAAGCGACTATAGTCAGTAAAGATGTAAACAGGTTGATGCTCCATGTGTTCTTCTAATAATTTGTCTTGCTTCCTATTTGGATCGGTCTTCTCCCTATAGGTAAGAGCAGTAGCTAGAACAGGCTGATACAGATACCGTTACTTTGGGAGCACATGCTGTCTATCGATGGGGCAGATAGGACAGAATAGTGAGCTATCAGGAGGGAGAACTACCTGCTCCTCTCCACTGGTATACCCCTAAATTTTTTGTCAGCCTTTCTTGTATTCCATTTTGATGCTTGATGTGAAGACTCTGTGTCATACCTGCAGACCTTCATACCACAGGCTTCTTCATAAGACTTCAAGTGAGGATGCTGCTTGCACCAACTGATTTGTGACAGGGAAGCTTTTTTCTTGCTAGGAACCAAACACCAATCCCAGATTTATTTTCACATATGTCGTCATATAGCAGCTGAGGGATAACTTTTGATTAACACTGAGAAGATAATTGGGACCATCTGACCCAGATGTGGTATGAGGCCTCCCTAGCTTGTAGCACCTGATCTTCCTCACTACTCTGTCCAAAACAAACATACCTTTCATCACTACCTCAAGGCATTTACAAATCTATCTGTACTTCGGGTGTGTTGGTGTTTCTTTTTAGATTGTGAACTCAAGGCTAGTAATTCATAGCGGTAGGCTCCATGTGACATCTGCGGTATTTCAGAATTGTCGTTACCTTGATAGAAACAGAAGCGAACATCGTGTATCTCCCATTATCCCAAAGAACTGACCGAAAATGTTCTGACCTTGTTAAAACTAGGGATGTATCTCCTTGGAGATAATGACTCAGTCTTTTGAGATTACTTTTGCCATATTTTTTTCCTTTATGGCTAATTGCTACTTAACTTCAACAAAGACATAAAGGGCATTCATTTTAAAGATTTCCTGCTTGTAATCAAGGATGCTGCTTTCCTGTGTTTTGAGGAAAAAAAAAAAGACTCTTGAAAAGCCAACTTCATTCCTTTTTTAATGCAGTTTCTACATAAGGATTTTTTCAGTGCCATAAACTGCTTGGTGTTTCTCCTGAACTTCATTTCAACAGAGGATTACTTTGGTTCACAGGAATTGGGACATAATTTTGGTCGTCCAGTAAAATATAGAACAGCTGTGAAGGAAACAAAACATGATTTAAGGTAAAAAGACTTGTTACCATGCCAGTCATGTTTTTCTTCTCTGTGAGACGAAGGGTCACAGTTGCTTTAGCAATGTGTGACTGAGAGACCACCTGAGCTTGAAAGTAATTTCTTGTTCTTTGTAATCCTTCTTCTGCACTGCAGACTGCGCAATAGAAGTTTAGTCAAGGAAGTTTTGGGAGAAAGTGTCTTGGGAACAGATCCTCAAAATAGACATTTTGCATTTTCATATTCTTGAAAGTTGTGATTGACGTGTCAACCTTGTTCAGTTTGCTTTTGTTGGTAATGCCATCACATACTCAGCTGATGAATTGTCTTTGGTTCTGCCTTCTTCCATCATCACTAGGAAACCCCTTTCTTCGTTGCTGGGTAGGCTCCAAGGTATGATGCAAATAGTTGCTTGGGGTAGGCTGGGGTAACATAGACTCCATGTGTCTCAAAGCGACATCTGAGAGTATGGGAATGGTCTGATACTGCAGAAAAGCTATTGCAAGCAAAGAAAATCAGGTCTTTGTTTCTTTTATTTTTTCTGTGCTCTTTAATTCTCAGCCTCGTACGCTCTTTGAGCCTGTTGATCGAGTAGGAAGAAAGAGAATGCCTTACCATACTTTCACTTTTTCTTTATGTGCTTGCCCAACAATATATATGGTTTGTGAACAGGATTTGACCCTGCAACAGCGTGAAGCTGGCATACTTCTGTGCGCCCTGGCACCGAGCAGCAGAACTGAAGCCGAGCAGTGTCTCAGGTTGGCTTGGTTTGGTGAAGTGATGAGCCTGCTTAGGTCTTATTTGAATTCTCTTCTCCCCTCTCCCACAGGAGAGTGCGAGCTTCCCACCTTTCAAGAAAGTGAGCTTCCCGTCTACAAGAGCTAGAAATCTTATTCTATTTTCTGTGCTTCCTCTCTGCCATAGACTTCCTTGCATGTGCAGTGTTTATTTCCTTGTGATCCGAGAAGAACATGATCTCCTGTGTGACTTTACCAGTTTGGACATGCCAAACAGATTATGTAGTGTGCTGTGTGAGATTGGTCATCTTGATTCACCTCTAGTAAGAGATGTGGCCTCTGGGGAGAAGTCCTCTGTTGTGGCATCTCTTAAAAGAAGCTCTTCCTTTCAGCTGCTTGTGGCTACTTTGGCATTTGTGTGTGTAGGAACAGAAATGACTTTCAATGCCTCTCATGTTCTACTTCTGTTAATTACAAAAAAAGGTAGTTTTGTTATTTGTTTCTTGACATAGTATGCTAGGGAGCTTAGGCAGCAATTTCTACCGTATCCCTACTAACAGATGCAGTAAGGCTGGACTCCTTTCTTGTTGGCTTGACTGACTTCTCTATTCCTGGGTCTTTTTGCATTGTGACATGTTAGGATCTCCTCCTACAAGCATGTACTAGAATTGGGCTCCAGTCTACAACACTGCAGTGTGAGAACAAAGAGGACTTCAGTATTTTCCTTGGGACATCCATAAAATAAAATACATAAAACATACCCATTAAAATGTCTGGATGGATGATGGGAAGAAAAAAAAAAAGCCTTTTCCTCCACAGTGGCTTGATTAATGGATTTATTGTTTGTACAGATTTTGTCAGGAAGCCATATGGCTTGAGGAAAACAAAGAGGAAGTGGCTGATGTTGAGAATCTGATTTAAGAGGGGTCCCTGAGGACAGAATGTGGCTCTTATCCTTACTCCTTCTCACTCAGTTTGCAAAGTAGTCTGAGAAGGGCTTTAGTGCTTCAGCAGAGCTGAAGATAATGCGGCTCTGTTTGAGTGGAAGTGTCGGTCCTTGCTGCTGGATCAGCATCACAGCTACTCCATTTGCAGGTTAAAAGTCCACTGTGCTTTGCCTGTTGTGTGAAATATTCTGGAGTAGTTAACAAGGAACAGTAACTGAAATATTCACAACTGGGTCTTGGCAGTTGATCAGTTTGCAATAGATGAAGACGACTTTAGCTTGAAGCTGGGCTCTCATAGTTCGGGGTGAGACAATGTTTCTCTCCTCTCTACCTCTCCCTCCCCCAGGAAAATTCAAGCATATGTGTCTCTAGATTAACTGAATCACCATCTGTATCCTACAACCAGATTTATTTTCCTAATCTAACATGTTTATGTGAGGACTGATAAGTAACTGGGGCTCAAGCACTGGTGATTTCACCGGATGTTGTGGGTTAGGTGAATGTTCAGCATTATGTGTGACTGTTTGAATATGACTACATAGTGACTAAACACGAGTGCAGAATCTAAAGCAGTGTTGTATAATGTAAGTGCAAGCAAATACATTAAGGATTTTTAACAGGCTCTTCTTCCTTGTGTGAAAATGCAGCTGAGGCATAAACTCCCCAAAAACTGGTTATGGTCATTCCAGAGCTCAAGTAAAAGGCTCCTGTGAACCATTAGTAACTGTTAGTGGGTCCACAGAGTGGAAAGCACAAAACATCACTTGACAAAAACATATTCTGACAACTCAAGAGTTTAATGAATATTGGTTTGTGAATGAAAGCTACGTATTCAGCTGGTGGTGGTGAAAACAATTTGACATGTGCCTGAGGTCTCTGGAGCACCTGCCTGTCCTGTTTTTGGAGTTTTTGGCTATAATAAAAGAAGTAATTACTCCTCTAGGGCTTCGATGCATGGTGCTTGTGGTGTGGCATTTTGCAACAGGCCAGTCCTTTCATTCTAGATCTTTAAGAGGTTTTTGTTGTTTTTCTAGACCCTCATGACATGCTTATGCTGGAGTTTGTGCTTATTAAACCTTTTCATATAGCTGACTATAGAGCTTTCTCTGTAGGAGAAAAAGTTTGTCTTAACAAAATTCAGTGGCTGACAGCAGTGGAGAGGAGACACTAAAAGACTAGAGAAAGTTTTCCTGACTTAGATCTATGCTTCTATGCTTCTGTCAAACTAGAGTCCCCATTGAGCATTACACAGAATAGATATGTTCCCTATTATTCTGAAAGTCTTTGGTGGTGAAGGTTTAAAAATAACCACTTCTTACATGTTCTCCTTCGCTATGACATAGCATTAGGCAATGTTTGTAAGTCTGTCACAATGATGCTGTTAAACATCACTGTAGTAAGCATCCATTCCAGGCTGATTAATACTGGTCTTAATCAGCAGTTTGGGATTTGTTACCCTTTGCCTGCTTTGTCTGACTGCTTATGCATGCGTTGGCTGTGATTCACTACTGCAAGGGTATGAAGTTTGGGAGCACGTGAAGGTTTTTATGTCTGGAACGCCTCCAGTTTGAGGATTATTTTCCTTAAAAAGAAAATCGGGAAAGAAGATTGTGAAATAATCTCCTGTATTTACAGTTTAGTAGTGGTAGATGCTCGTGACTGCCTAATACAGTGCTTAGTTTTTCCTAATGTTCTCGAAAGCTGTTGAAATCTTGTTTACCATGTTTAGTTATTTATAGCAAGAAAATGTCAGACCAGGTATAAGAGGCAGCAAATTAAAGGCGGTATTCCACACTTCTTTGGACTATCTTCTAAGAAATAAAATACTACTTGTACATAGCTGGCTGTTGCATGTCCATACCTAGAGGTGCCAGGTAAACACTATTTTCAAAAGCACTAAAGGAAGCGGGGGGGGGGAATAGGGCTTTACTCTCAAGAAGATAGTTTTACTAGTATATGACAATGTTTCTTTTTTTTCTAGCAGCTGACCTTGACAGCAGATTTGGCACTTATGCCTGGAGTAGCAGATCGCACTAAGCTCACTGCATAAGCAGACATCTCTCGTATCTTCATCTGCAGGTAAGAAGTTATGACAAAAAAAATTCAAGTAAGAGTTTTGCTTCTCCATTCTGACAGTACTTGCACATAAAGCATTCCAAGAACTCTACAGCTTAAAGAACTTCATAAATATATATGTATTCATCACTCCCCCTTCCTTCCTGAAGTTAGAAATCTGAGAGAGATCCCAGCTTCCCTGCTCTGTGCAGCATCTGCTTTCCTGCAAATGGTTGTGCAGAGGTCCTGCCGGGTTTGTTCTCCCTGCAATGACGTGATCCTCATGTATGTGCCCCCTCCAGCTGTGTGGGAGGGAGACCCAGGGCTACCCTGCCGCTGGGGAGCGTGCCCTGAATGGGAGGAGACCCTTGCCCCGGGCTCCTCTAGCTGTTGGGTCTTCCTGGGCAGCACCTCTCGGTGCCGGCAGGTAGGTGGATTGCAGGGCAGGCCATCAGCTGTGGCTGCCTGTGGGTTTGGGGACGGTGGGCTGCAGCTGCCTCTTGGCTTGTGCCGTAGATGTGTGCTGAGCAGAGGGCCCCCGTCCCCTTTGGTCTGATAGAGTTTTAGACTATGTGGAGCCCTCACTTTGTTTGGGCAGAGGGAAATCTTCATTTTGTCTCTTGACCCAGTACGCAGGAGAGGTACTGCGACTATGTGAAAAGCCTCCCAACAACCCTCCAGTCCAACTGTTTCCTATTCTTAATGGGAATCTGCATTTAAAACAGTGCTGCGTATAAGGAGACATCCTCACCTTGGCAAATCAGATATTGCCAAAAATCCGGTAGAGGTGTCAAGAAAGCAAAGCAGTAGCAGATTATGTTTCCCCTGACAGTGTGATTAATTTTTGATGTAATTCAAATACCAGAACTTGGAATTAAACACTATAATACTAACGTATAAACTGACAGTATGGGGTTTTTTTTACTTTTCCAATTGCTTTGTTTTGAGTCCACTTTTTTTTACAGTGTAAATGAAGTTGGTGAAGCAAGTGGGGAAATTCACTTTGCTAGTGTGTTCTGGAGTCTGGCAGCAGGACGTAGTTTCTTCTCTGGCTTGCCACAGTATATGAGCCTTGTTTAAAGCTAATTTGTCTTACATACGTCAGCTTTTAAGTGATGGACTTCTATACCAATCACATATCCTTCAGCATTTTTATGTTCAGAATACTATTCTACAACTCCTATTTCAAATATAATATTTTGTGGTAGTATTCTATTGGTAATTGAAGCAGGTGAGGGACCAATATTAACTAAATAGAATAAAATATCGTGGTCATTTGCCAAAATGATAGCTTGTCTCATGTTGAAGTTCTGTGTATCTGAAGTACAGGCAAGCATAAAGAGACAGCAGCTTTTTCTTACTCCAGGAAAGGCTGGAGCACACCACTATTGGTGGTTCTTCCAGGTCTGTAGCAATAGGCAATAATATTGCACAACTGAAAGTATTTACTTTTGATGTCCTTAATATAGTGTAGAATGTTAACTAGTAGAAATACACGTATGTAAAATGCAGTCTATGTACTAGACAGAAGCTTTGTTGAAGTGTAGCACATCTATGTGTTTGCATGCATCAAAAATGCTCTATTGTCTCAGAGTCTAGCTTCAGAAACTGACACCGTCTTAAGTTGTCCTGTATTTTGGAGGTCTTTTTGGTTATTTATTAAAGTATTTTTAGTGTCATGTTCTAGGTGTGTTATGTATCTTTAATATAAAGCAGTTAATTTCTAAAGCACACATTTCCAGAGTGTTAATTGCTGCCCACAACTGACACAACACATTGTTGCTAAACAGGGTGATGATTCTGTATGGTAGAATAGTACCACCAGTGAAGATAGTTCCCTTGACTGAAACACCATGCAGGATTTATGAAGACACTGGTCTCTTATTTTTCCCAGGTGGCGTTTAGCCAGAGCATATATATGTATATATACATATGTGTGTTTACCTGTAACTCCAGGAAACAGAGAATGCGGTGCTATTGAGTCAGGTTTTCTTCTGCCAAGTTTAAATATTTAATATCGGATGTGACTGTTATTTGAGTAAATTCCTTTCAGTGGAGCAAGTCTGTGGCTAGCTGCCAGGTGTCTAGATTGTTACTCCTTTATTTGTCACTTGGAAATGAGCCAGGTGAGTTATGGTCTCTGAATGATTTTATTGTATGAGAACAGGAGGTATGTGCCTGCTGAAAATTTGTCAAGATGGTGCTTGCCCATCCTCACGTGGGTAGAGTTAGTTGTTTACCTTCGCTTGTTTTGGATAAACCAAATTTTTTTCCTCATAAGCATCACTGATCTGATTTGTTGTTGTTATGTGGCTTCAGTTTGCTGTCTCTTTCGGGGCACAAGAGAAAGGGTCAGCTTGTAGTATGTCATTTATTAAAACACTTTCTCAGCTGAAATCATGGAGTCATAATAGATTTTTGTACTGAAACATGTTAAAATCTGCTTTTATTCAGTGTCAATCAATAAATAAAAGGACCGAAGAACATCAACTTTATACCAATACATAAATCTGTGGTTCCCAAGCATTTTGGACAGTCTTTGCTGTTTGCTTCCCTCGTCTTGGAGAGAAGGCAGTAGAACTGGAAAATGCTTAGAGGAGGGTAGTAAAGGTAATGAGAGATGTGAGCAATTTAGCAAGCTGGGACTTTTCAGTCCAAAAGAAAAACAGCTTAATGTAGGAGGGAACCCTACAGTGTCATGAATGAGGTGAAGGCAAACAGGACTGCCTTTATTCACTCTGGCAGCACAAGAACCAGTGGACATCACACTAAGCCAGTAGAAACCAAGGTCAGAACAAACAAAAAGCAGGTTATTCTTCATACCACAAGAATTAGCTCTGTGGAACTGCTTGCCATGAAGCTGTGGAGACTGAAGGGTGGAAGAACAGTCCAGCTGAGGCTAATAACTACACCTCACACCTGTGAGTCCTGGAGCTGGGGTCAGTTGGAAGCCAGCAGGGCTTTCAGGAGAACTGTAAAGTATTATTGCAGCCTTTTTGTTCTTGCCTAGGCGTTTGCTATGACTTCTTCTTCCTTTTGTTTATACGGGTTAGGAATTTTAATGTCCAACGTATTTCTTGCCTTCTAGCTTACTGAGCCGAGGTCTCAATCTTTCCCATAACAGCATCGGTCAAGGTTTCAGGCTCCACATTCCTCCAAAGACGCGCTACTCTTCTCGCTTCTGCTATTTCTTCATGCAAGTCATGTAGGACAGCTCTCTTTCTTGTGCTGAGGCTTTGTAGTGGTGTGGACTGTTTCTGTTTGAATGTCCTAGTCGTGATTGCAATTGCCTTTTAGCTGTTTACTAGCGAAGGTAAGCTGCTACTCGTCAGAATAAATGTGTTTTGTATCACCAGATGGTGAAAAGTCACAGTCACCCTCAAGGGTGATGGATTTTCCTGTCAGAGGCTTCAGAGACCTGCCATGTAAGGTCAGTATCAGTCACCTGCTTAGTGATGGATCCCTGTTGGAGACAGATTTACAGTGCTGGATGGGTATTTGGTCTTGGCCCAGTATGCCTCCTCTTACCATCTTCAAGTGTTGTAGATTCTCTGGAATTGTCTCTACAGCTTTGAAAAGTAGTAGTTCAGGACAGTGTGTTTCTGGTGAATAGCACATGGTCTGGGACCTTATACTTCATGAACCTTTCTTGAATTGATAAATTAGAATTTCAGTCGTGTCTCTACTTGATTTCAAAACAGAGGAATAACTTTCTTTGAGAAACTTTTTTCTTCTTCCAGAACTTAAATATGGTAAGTCGGCAAAAATTGGCCTGTTGAGAGTTACAGACTTTTTTTAAAGCTCATTGTAGGTCTCATGGCTCTTTACATTGATTTTGCTCACACAAAGTCCTAAATACAGCTGACAAAACCTTTGTTTTGAGAGAAATTTTAGAGACTTTTATTAGTAGCGTGCTACTTTTTTTTTTTTTTTTTTTTTGGTTGGGTTTTCTTGCTGGGGTCGGGGCCCCGGGGGGGGGTCGGGTTTTCCTCAAACCCCTTCCCCCCCTCCCTTTGTCCTGC
>Ga0181612_179457_pt1 | contig 11112 bp, 12 predicted proteins | sample HoacroProtozoa21_FD_119630 | JGI IMG/M metagenome (GOLD analysis project Ga0181612, IMG submission 119630) | Hoatzin crop microbial communities from Cojedes, Venezuel. Combined Assembly of Gp0051906, Gp0051904, Gp0051908 | reverse complement strand
GCTTTCAAAACATATCCTCGCCATGAGGCTGTGAGTGGAAAGCGGCAGAGGGAGCAGAAGCCTTTCTGTCACGTATGACAAATACCAGCATCTTTTCTCACCGTCACCATCCTTGAGGAGAGACTAACTGACCCGGGCAAGGTCTCCTCATGTCCAGGCACCCCTCCCAAAGCCTATTTACTTCACTACACTTTAAGAAGTTGCTGAAGGAGTCACCCCCCTCTCAAACCCGGGCCAAGCTCTTGGGTGGCGTGGGCGCTGGAAAACGGGCAGCTCGGTGGGGTTGCTCACTGCCACTGCCAGGTGCCACTGTGTCTGTGCCAGTCCCCAGGCCAGAGGGTTTCAGGGTCTCCTGCTGTGCTGGGTCTCCTGGGGACCTTTGGCCAGGGGCATCTATTCCTTAGACCATCACCAAACTCAGCGACGTGTCAGAAGTCAAATTGCTGGAAATAATGAAGGCTGCTGTGTCTCTGGGCATGTAAGATGGCCACCATTGCATTAGTGTCAAACCAGAAAGCATAGGCGCCTCTGGGGAGAGGGGACAGCTGAGCTGGGTACGGGGCCACAGCTTCGGGAAGAGCAGAAGCCGGGCACTGGACCTTAATGCCCTGGGTCTGGTCCAGTTCCGTGCCACTTCGGTGCTGGTTAGGATCTGAGTTTACTGTGTTTGGCCAATTGCAGACACTGGAAAAATGGAGAGAGCAGAAAACAACCACGGAAAGGCTGAACCATCTGAAGGCTGACAGAAACGTCTGATGGTGGGAGACTTGAAAGGTCCGTCTGTTTGACTTAGCGAAAAGCCCAAGTCATCTTCTTATATTTTACTAGAGGGACTTACAGAGTGCTTTAAATCACTGGCAAAAGACAAATAACTGCAAGCTAATCCAGACAAGTTAAAATAGAAATAAGGCACAGTTCAAAAGCAAACAATGACTCATTGCTAGTACAAATTACTAATGGCATTGGTGGATCCTCTGCTTTGACTAGTAGGAGAGGACGGGGGCCTTCTTCTGTAGATGGGCCAAAGGGTTCGCACAGAAGTGCTTGGAGGAGGTTTTCTGACTGGAGCTGTGCAGGAGGCCAGGCCAGATGACATCGAGCTGCGTTCTCGTATCATCAACCTGCTGTTACTCACACCGCTGCATCGAACCCTGCAGCACATCCACGCACCCAGCATCCCGTCAGTATCGTCAGGACGTGCCTGTTAGTTAACTGTTAAATATTGTCTGGAAAAAATAATGGGTAACTGCAATGCTCAGTAACAGTAAATCATATTCCTCAGCTCCTTTCCCATGTGAAATACAGAACAGCCGTTCTTGGAAAACTGAATAGAAGCTCCAGGACTTTGTTGTGGTACTCTATGTGCCATACGACGTGTTACCAGCAGTAACCTTTAGTGACAGGTAAGAACTGCCTACTTAGCAGCCTCTGTGCTGTGCAAGCTGTCTCTCTTACTCTTGGCTGAGGGCATTACGAATCATTGGACAGCGTAAAGCTCTGGGCCTGGCACATATGCTATTGAAATTCAAGAAAATAATTTTTTTTTTTTTTTTTAAATGGAGAGAAAAATCCTGATCTTGTGTTCATGCAGCTCTGGATTTATGCCCACCAGCTATCAAACAGAAGACAAATGACAGTGCTCTTCTTTCAACCGGTTTAATGATTCTGGCAAAAAACCTGACAGCAGACTCCAAAGATTTCATCTAGGCAAGGCAATGCCTATTCTGAGTGGAAATCTCCAACTGAAGAGCTGGCAAGCGCATTTTTGTGCTGGAGGCTTAAATCAATCATTTCTATTTTTCCCAATGTGATCTTGCAAAGTACAGAAATTGGCTCCTTCATCAATGGCCACAGGCCACGTTTCATGTTTAAGGTATTAGTGCCATGGGCCAGTGATACATTAACTGCATGTAAAACCATCAGTGCTAGAATCACTTGTTTCATCATTCCTTTACAGTAGCTCTACTTTGAAAACTGTCAGCAAATGCCGTGTTGGCACTGTCGTCAACAAGGAGTCCAGGAGACCACTGAATCTTAGTGGTCCCCTGGAGTTGTTCCTCTGTGTTCATGCAGAACTCCTCTGCCACCAGGACACATTTCTGATTCTGCTGCTGAACATCATCCCCCTCATCGTTACCTCGTGAACTGACACAGATTCCCCTAGCGCTGATGCCTGAGTCCATCAGCAGTCAAAATGCTACTGCAGATTTATGCTATTAAATGTGCCATGTCCCTCAAAGGCTTGGACAAAATTTAGGGGCCTAACTGAAAAACTGGGATTTATGTTAAATAAGAAACCTACTCAGCAGCCACCTAACTCGTTATTTAGGATCCATCTGTTGTGCGTGAAAGCTCCTGAGGTGCCAATAATTCTGCTTCTGTGGATACCCAAAATTGCCCTCACTTACTCCAGTGGGAATCACCAAGTAAAGGGAACGTAATCAAAGACTGTAGGTTTGTGCATCTTCCTTGTAGGGCAGTACCCTATGAACACTTTCCAGGTCAAGGGAAATGCTCTGGCAACACTGTGTCTTCTTATCAGAGTAAGCCTGTGGTGTGTACCCACCACACAGTCTAATTTCCACACAGGGAGGGCCTAGCAAGAACTCTGCATGTGAGACAGTACATGCCAAAGAGGCATCAATAGGTTGCTCAAGGGGTCCAGACCCTCAAGACCGGTTCAGCATGTTTCAGAAACACATTTATGTGCAGCCCAAGGAGCCGGATGGGAAAAGATTTAACACATGAGAAGAGGACGAGGATCCTTTCTAAATGGTCATGACTGCTTAATACGTAGCATTGTATTTGTCAGTGCTGCCTCTTTGTATAACGCCATGGTTACCTCAGCTACGGTGCTTGGAAGGTGCGTCTACATTTCTTCCAGCTTCAAAAAATTGAAACATCTCCCATCTGCCCAAGGAATGCCTCATTTCCTTTCTGCTTCTCTAGACAGAGAACAGTCATCCTTCACTCCCAAATCAGTAAAAAAACCCAACAAACTAAATAATAGCCAAACTAAAACCACATACAAAAATAACTGGAATCACTATTTATTCACTGCTGTCCCCAGTTCTATCTTAGAACCCATAAACATTTCAAACACAGGATTTCTCAAACTCCTGAGAATCCAGAGCACCAAACCTTTCTCTATCTTTTTCTCCTGAAGTGGCCTCAGGTTGTAAATTGTCCAGCTTGGCCCTCTAATAATAATTATGGTAATTAGCCTCTCTCTCCTTTGAGCTTGTTGCTAACACAGTCCAGCTGATCTCTCCAAATGGAATAAACAAACAAATTTAAACAAGAAAAAGGCCAAGCCTCAAAGGACAGTGACAAAAGGGCAAACTGAAAGACAGCTTGGTCTAACCATCTGCACCCCAGTCTTATCAGAGTGAACATTTTCTCTGTAAATAACCAATGATCCTCCATAAAGTGGGTTGGAAGGAGATATTGCAAGGGGAGACCATTTTGAGTTCAGATGAATTTTGGTCATATTCCATCCTTCCAGTGCTGTTTATGCACCTTATAACAAACAGTAGATGGAAAGAAAAAAAATCAGTCCTTGCAACAGGCTGTATAGTCAGACACATGTCCCGGCTTCTAGCTGACCTTAGGACACCCCTCGTCATGCCACCAAATGCCTATCTCAGCCCCAAGTGGAGCCACTCGACGCTCACCATGCACAGTCCAGTCAGTCTGGCTCAGGGTTTTGCTTCAGGAGTCAGACACTTAACAGTGCTTCAAGAAGCTCATAACTGCTGCATTTAGGGCATGATGACACTTGAAGAGTGAGCTTAGTGGGATGCTTGCTGTACGGTGAAGCTCTTCAGAAGAAAACGAATGTAATACTTCCCCCTAAAGAAGAGAGGTCTCATTCCCTCTCCTCCTTTTCCTCTCCTTCCCACGAAACACTCCATGGTTGGCTCAGCTCAAAAAGCCAGCCCAGCAAGGAAAAGAAAGCAGATGGTTTCTGCGGGGTGAGTGAGCTGAGCTGGCTCACAGAGACCCAGGAACTCACAGCTGGGAAAAAGAGGGTGAGACTTTGAGCAACACTGAACAGTTCAAGCAGCACACCAGGTCCGTCAAACCACAGTTTCAGAGCACAGAAGCTCAAGCCCCTATAATATCCAACCTCTCTCCTGTGGTTTTAGGTGACCAGTGCCCTCAGGCACAGAACATGAGGCCACCAAAAGCCGGGCTGTAGCGAGGTGCAGGCAATAAGCCTGCCAGGTAAATGCCAGGAGCCTACCATGGACAGAAATACAAATGCAGTCCCAAATTTCTTTTTTGCCAGCTGAAACCCTTTGCTAAATGCATCCTGATATTTTATAGCAGAAGTTAAACGGCCTCGCTCTACTGCAGAGCTCCCATTTCCAGGCCCGTGGCCAGTTAATACTTCATCCCTCACTGCAGCATGACCAGCAGTGGAACAAGCGCTGAACGAGTCCTGCTGGTTCTGGGCTGTCAGAAATCCCAAGCTGGAGCCTGGGGACCACGTGAGCCGCTGCCTGCCCACCACGCCTTCCCGTGGTTTGATCTCCTCGCATTCCATGGAGGATCCGTTCGAGAACGCTCAGTCTGCAGGTGCAAGTTGTGCAGCTTATGTCTGGCCCACATTTTTGACGTCAGGAAAAACAGCGCAGGAAAATAACTCATTATTAAAGAGAAGGGCTCCAGAGACTTTTTTGTATTCCAGTGAAAAGGCTTTTATTTTAGCAGGCATTTGTCTGTGGTGTTTGCAACCTAAATATTGCAAGCAGAATTTGAAAATGACATTGATTAGAAACTGATTCTTGAAACAAATCATGTCCCTTTCTTGGCAGAGCAGTAATGAATTCTCATCACTGAGTTTTTCCAATGTTGTAATACATTAATTAGTTGGAACACGCTCATATCTCAAAAATTGTGTAAAATCACAAGTTTTAATTGCACATAATTCTCACCAGTGTTTTGCTCCATATATGCTCCATATATTAGTTTCAATTACATTCAAGTTTACAGAAACATTTTAACTCTTATAATTTTTTTATAAACCCATAGGAAGAAAAGAAGATTTGTTTGAGAAGAAATTCAGTAGTTTAAAATAAATAATAACTTTTGACACAGATTTTTACATTTGATTACCTGCTTTAAAGAGAAAATTCTATACCTGGTAACCCTTATTATCTTCTCCAGCCCTCCTGAATCATGGAAACAGATTTTGGGAAGATGCCCGATGCCAATTGTTTGAAAAAGATACAAAACCAAACCCTTTCACCCATTTGTTTCCCAGGTCACAGAATGAAAAATTGTACGCCTATTTCCATCTTTAGCACACACTCTTACTTGAGGCTTAGAAAGTGGCTTGAATTTGACTTGCAAAAGAAATATAGAGGCATGCCCTTATTCCCTGGAGAAAGCATATGGAAAGAATGTGCTTTTTCTTGTTATTTTAAGCTTTAGAAACTTGAACTCAAGCTGGAAGAGGGGAAAGGAAGGCCATGGCCAGGCAGCTGGTACAAGTAAGGTGCAGACACAGAGTCTTTCCCTGTGCCAGCTGGAAAAGATCCACACTGCAAAACAGCTTCACAACCCCCCTGCCCCGTGCCCCGGCTCCCAGGATGTAGCTGCATAGGAAATACTGCAGCTCTGTGTGCGCTTTGTAGGGTTTGATATGAAACTGTCTTCTTATGCGTCTTCAGCTGCACCTATTGTAAAATGAAGCAAACAATTGTTTGGGAAAAAAAAGAGACCTCATTTCCTCATATTCCACTGAAACAAAATGCACACAGCATATGGTCCCTATCCATCACTGCAGATTGATTCAAAGCTAAAAGAACTATCTTGTCTAAGATGTGAACGCTTTTCAAGAGCGCTTTCACTTGTTTCTGCAAAGGAGGTGTCTGACCCCCACTGTGCTGGCGGAGGTGGATCGGTGCTATCAGGCAGGGATAAGTGGACCTACAATGAATGCCCAGATGAAGCTTTCTTGCCAGGAGGCTGGGGCTGAGGCACACTGAGACCTCCCAGACCTAGAACACGGAGCCTGTATTGCCATGGTTCCCGTCACTGCTGGCTCTTCAAATCGGTGTGGAGACACTACCATTTAATGAAGGAAAAACAGTACTGTTACCACGATTTCGTGACCCTGTTTTTTACAGCCTTTCCTCATGCAGGATTACCAGTGGTTTAGGAAGGAGGCAGGAGTTGTCCTACTTTTCTTTCATAGGAGTATTTTTCTAAGACACACCAAGGGAGGGAGTCCGGCTACCTCATTCCCTCTGGAGAACTTTGCGCTTTCTTCACTAAAAACGTGATTTCCTGAAAACAGAGGCTAAATCTCAGGTTAGACTATACTAACAGATAGCATAGCCCAGCCCAGTCCAGCGCAGTGCATAGGTCTGTCCTGGGAGGATGTAAAATGTCAAAGGTGGCTCCCTGGCTCTGCTTTGGCTGGGCGTCTCAAATGGCTGTGTGTGCCCATGTGCCCATGTTTATGGCAAATGCTCTCTTCCTTCCCCCTCCTCAGTCAAATGTTTATTTCCTTGGAAGATAAGAGAATTAATCTGATAGCAGAAGACAGTCAGGATTTTCCCTCTATGCATAATATAAAATACTACTTTGTTGGTACATAGTTGTGTGTACTATTTGTGTGTCCACAGTTTTGACTCCTGAACAGGAAGGATCAGATTTTTAAAAGGTATTATACATAGAGCAGAATACTTTGAAGTCACTTACAAAAATTTTCGTTTCCTACCTTTGTCTTAAGTTTATCTGTACATATCTGAAGGATTTCAAAGGGGAATTTTTATAATCCTGTTTTGTGCCTATTTGCATTTCAAGGCAATTAAGAGTCTAAAAATATCCCCAAGAGGCATTGATACTAGGAGAATGTTCCATTTCATTAATGGTTATTTAGTTTCTCTTAAGGCTTCCTTTACCTTCAGAATACATTTGGGAAAACCACTGGATAAATTAAGTAAAATGAAATAGTACTATGAGTCATCAACATACAGGAGTTCACCATATACTTGAATAAATCTGAAAAAAGGTGCTGCTGATCCTTGTTCCAGTGGTGTTCCACCTGTTAATTGGCATGTAAGGTCCTTTCTTCTTTCAGCTTTGACTTTTCACTGAGTTGTCTTCATTATCCAAAGTGCCATAGCATGAACTGTGAGAATCTGGTTGTATTTTGCCTGTCAATTTTTGTCCTAAGGAAATGGGGTGAGAGAAGGGAAAAACAACAACTCTGTGAAGAATTTTAATAAAACAAATCCCCCACCAATCCATCATTTAAACATTCTTTGCTCCAGTAATCATTGTTTTCATTTGACTGGTTGTAACAATAGCTTGGAAAAACTCTGAAAAATTCTTTGAAAAATCTGTTGGGAACAGGAATAGAAATTAAGGGAACAGCGTATTTATTAAATATGACTAGAGCACATTTGTGACTCAACTCTCCTAGGTCATCCCATTATCTGGTATCTCATTTTTAAACAGAGATGGAAAAAAGCCCTACTTACCAGGAATATGTCCACAGTCAATAAAAGGAATTTGTAAATGCTCCTCTTTTTTATTTATTACAATTACAAATACACCAAGGAAAGACAGGAGACACCTGCAAAATAACAGTGGCGTAGTATCATTAGAAACAGTTCACTGCATCTGAGATGAGAATTTCCCTCAATGTTTCTTTTTCAAGGACTTCCAAACCCAAGATGCTCAGCTTATAAAGAAACTTCTCTTCCTGGCAGCTCTATAAATTCATTCTTTCAGTCTAGTTTTTGCCTCATGAAGCTTTATTATCAGTTCCAAAGGCACCGCAGGCAAAATTACACTTTCAGCAGTATATACCTAATCAAATGCCTGTGAGTGTGAGACCACAGCATTTGAATCCCTGAGCAAATCTTCGCAGAGCATCTAAGCTAGCATTCTAGCATTTGCAGTTTCATTAACAGCTCAGTCTAGCTGCAGACAATCAACATCTCTGTTGTTTTTCTCGTCTGACTGTGTGTCTCAGGGGCAAGCTGTGAGCCAGGAGCAGTGAGAAACTGCTGTGCTTGGAGAAATCTTCTATCCGCTCTGTGTTGGACACACAACCACTGATTCCTGCCTGCCAAATACATGGGTTGAATTTGCTCATCTCCATTTTCTGTCACTTCTCCTGCAGTCAAACAAGATAGCGGTTGCGTGCAGCTTCTCCAGTCCAGCTGCAGAGGAGGAAGATGTCTGTGGTTATCAGCCCCATTTATTTGACAGCACTGTGGCAAGACACCTCCAGCAGTTCTGAGAGACACTTTTAACCATCTCACATGTGTTATCAGGGAACTGTCACCTGTCCCCAGGGTTGTTACGGTGCTGGTAGCCAGTAGAAGGTTTCTGCTCTCGCACCATACAGGCCCTTCTTCAAACATTCATTGTTAACAGCTTCGTAGCATGCTCTGACCTTTTCCACGGGCATGCTGTGTCTTTCTCAGCACAGGAAAATGAGGGAGAGGTGTCATAGTACTGCCTCGCAGGCCGGCAGCTCACATAATTGCCCACGCCTAATGGCAGCAAAGGCCAGCCAGACACGCAAGTGGAAGGTAACATGTAAGGAGATTTCTTGCAGTTGTAAAAGCACCCCCTATAACATGATCTTTGGTGGAGAGAAGAGATTTGTCCTTCCTGCTGGAGGAACACATGCTGCTGGCTTTTCATTCAATCATGAGATTAGTAGTTCATAAGTGTCTCGCATTTTTACATATTTGGATTCAAAACCAGGCCTCCAAACTCCCAAAGCACAGACATCGATCTTTCCTTTAATGTTTTTTTATCCTACTATAATGGCTATTCCATAATACTTTAATAACAGGACAGGTTTCTTCTTACTGAGAAAAGAAGGGATTCCACAAGGCAATGCTGTTTCAGTACAAACATTAGTGCAGATTTGAGGCAGATACACTTACCCAAACAGAAACGTGAACACGCTCAGCAAAGCTGCACTTTGGAATTCCCGATAAAATATGACCCCTGGAATGTGACAGAAACAAGAATTGCAGATCTTGACTGGCTTCCAGGTGATATGAATTACAGCTGGGAGGGTCAGGAGCAGTGTCATGTTCAAATGGAGCAAAAAAAGTCCCAAATAAGGTATTAATACACATTGTGATAGGTTTGCTTTATGTGCCCATATTCCATTACCTAGGCTTTCTCAAGATACTGCATGGGACTGGAGAAGATTTAGTCTATCAGATTGGCGTGTGTGCTGTGTTAGTAACTGCACAGATGCAGGGTTTTTTGCACTGTCAGCAACGGTTTTTCTGCAGGTCAAACTCAAGGTCTTACTCACAAGCAGAGTCACACCAATATAGCTGACAGGTTCTTCATGGGTTTAGTTAAGCCACTCTGGCAGACCATGTGGACATCTTAACTCCAGTTGGGAACAGGTTTTTGATAACTAGCTGTCCCCCTGATGTTTACACCAAGTTAAGGGCTCCAGCAGCGAAGTTTGCCGAATCTTTCAGGCTGAAAGGTCTTTCTGGTCACCCCTCCTCCAGGAATTAGCACCTCTGAAGTGGAGGTGACAGAACCAGATGTGTGTCTGGATCTCAGCAGCCCCAATTCACAGCCAAGCTTATGAACTTTAAACCACTGATGAGCACAGTTTTGCTTAGAAACTCCAGAGTGTGAACCAGCGCGGCTGGTGTGTGACTGTATCTTCAAAGGCTGTAGCTCGGGATGGAGGCATCATGAGATGAGGGATCTTCTGTGAGCACCCCAGCAAGATTCAGCAGAGCTTGATCTTCCAAGCCTCACACTGGTTTAACTAACCTGGTGCAAATGCATGTGTATCCAGTCTCAAAGCTATTAAGCCATTCCTGAATAGGTACTTGATCTTTTAAGGAGGCACAAGGCCAAATTCCCCATATGGTCACAAGAATGCAGCCCCCTTTTGGCGCAAGTCTCCTCTCAGTCACAAAGTGTAGGTCTCTTCTAACACAGGTGCTGAGGCAATCTGTGCATGAAGCTAACTCCCCTTCTCATTAATGGCAGCTCTGCATGAGAAACTCCTGCACAGCAATGACAGGAAAGCCCCCAGTGTGTGCTAAAATAAGTCATAAATGTTCTAACAACATAATCATTTTGGCTCATTGCTGATACAGCATTTTAGTCATCCTCACTGCTCATGTTCTTATGCTGCGCACCATTTCCAAGATTTGCAGTCCCTCTTTAACAAGGCTGAGTTCAAAGTTCTCACCCAGAATAAAATGTTAAATGCTTAAAAGGTCTTTGGAGTCATTTTATTTCCTTCACTTAACCTAGAATTCCACTTTCTGAAACAGAATATACACTAACTACTATGAAACACAGCTGGTTGTCATTTGAGTAGTTTGCCAGGCTGTTAAAATTACTCTACCAGTTCGGATATGGAGAGGCTGGTGTGCACATGGTAAATGCGTTTTCTGGATGTCAAGATGAGGGTAGGATAAATGCAGGTATTTCTAGTAAGCCAACAAAGCACAATAAACTGTACATACCAATTCTGGAAATGCTAGAGTTTGATTGTTTATCTTTTGCTTCAAAAGTTGTGAACTTGCTCATTTTTCAGAACTTAAACACCTGTCACTTAGGAGAAACTTCTTTTTGTGAAGACAAACATGACTGGTTTGTGTTCCTGTTAATGGGCAATAATTCTTGAAAACCTGATGTTTAGAAAATTGTTCTGTAGAGGCGGAAGGCCAGAAACAGACCTGAAATGATGGCACTGGTGGTGAAGAACACGAAATTCATGGGCACAACTGCTGTCGCTTCATACAGATGCATTGCTTGATTCAAGAACCTGGAAGACAAGCGTTATTGCACTTCATGCCTACAGCAGGTTCATTGCACTTTAGGTCAGGTTGAGCCACTTTATGTCATTTTAACAATAAGTGTGACCGTTCCTTACCACAATAGCAAGTCACCCTGGAGAGATGCATAAGTGTATTGAACTTACCTTCTGGTTTTTACTCTGCAGAGTCAAACAAATACGCAAAAGCAAGAAGGTTGTCATGGATTTCTCTGGCTATAGGCTGTCATTGGAGAGTCCTTTGAAGCGCTGTTGGAAATATTTTGTCTGCCGCAGATAAGGGAAGAATGCTAGGGTATTACTGC
>Ga0181612_173153_pt1 | contig 11112 bp, 9 predicted proteins | sample HoacroProtozoa21_FD_119630 | JGI IMG/M metagenome (GOLD analysis project Ga0181612, IMG submission 119630) | Hoatzin crop microbial communities from Cojedes, Venezuel. Combined Assembly of Gp0051906, Gp0051904, Gp0051908 | reverse complement strand
GCCGGGGCGGGGCGGGGGGAGGCGGCCGGCGTTCCCCCGGGGGGGGCGGGGGGCGCCGACCCCCCCGCCGCGCCTCTCGGCTGGTTCCGGACCCGCGCAGCGCCGGGGGGATGGACGCTGCGGGCCTCACCCTGAAGTTGCTTCTGGTCGGAGACAGCGCCGTGGGGAAGTCAAGGTGCTGGTCGTGCGGGGCTGTGCGGGAGGGGCGCTTTCGACACCGGGCTGAGTTCTCGGTTTGTTTCCCCACAGCCTCCTGCTGAGGTTCACTGACGGTGCGTTTGAGCCGTGCCAGAAACCCACCATCGGTGAGGCCGCGGTCCGCCCGCCCCCGACCTGGGGACGCTTTCGCTTGTTTTCGTTTGGGTCCCGTTGGCGAGAGGCGGCGGTGGGGAGCCGGGGTCGCGCGCGCCACTGCGGGGGGAGTCGGCAGCGAGGGCGGGCGTTCGCCGGTTCGCTCTGACAAGCCTTCGTTTCTTCCGTCTTAGGTGTTGATTTTAAAGTGAAGAAAATGGTGGTAGACGGCCATGCAGTACAGCTTGCGATATGGGTAGGTTTTGTTCTGGACAAATATGGATGGGTTTTGTTCTCGACAGATGTGGAAACTGAAGAGCTTCTTTTTGTGGAGGTTTTTTCTCTTCCTTTCCCTCCTCCTTGCGAAAGCGCGTTGAGATTGTGTGTTTATGATGCAGATGCGTAGAGGATGTCTGTCGTGATCGTACAGCAGTAGTTGCAGACACGAGTCTTTCAAAACACTGATAAATGCTTCGTTGTTTGGGGCTTCCTGCAATTCTAGTAGGGATTTTGACTGCTCTTTCCTGCACTGACGCAGCTGGGTTCACCCTCTCTGAACTGTTAGACTTGTGAAGATGTGGCCTTGCCTGAAAGGCGTTTCATACCTGTGTGGCCCAGAGGCACTCCTCGGACAGACAATACTTAAGTAAACTGTAGAAAAGTGGTGTTCTGGGTGATGGGTTGCATGATTTCCTGTAGGGACTCTGTGTGTATGCTATACCAGAAACAGTGCAGATGCTTTATTTTGGTTAAAATAGTGGGGGGAAAAAAATACTTGGTCCTGAACTATTTAAAGGTTGGTTCAGACTTACTGGGAGACTTGAGCATTTGTCTGGAACTTCCTGATGCTGTATTTTCAGCACCTGCAAACTGGGAAATCAGATTGCAGCTGTGTGATCAGGATTATTTATAATAGTAAAGCACTGCATTTATTCTCCAAAATAGAATGAAAGATCCCTAGAAGGAAGAGGTTTTGTGTATATGCTCATAGGTATTTGAGAAGGAACATGCTATTGTGAATTAAGTAATTGAGACTATTGGAAAGAGAGCACAAATGTGCCTTGGGCTGGTATTAACAAAAGTAATATAAACACCAAAACTTGAAATATTTTCTTGTTTTCTTTCATGCTTTATGTACAGAATGCGGAGCAAGAGTGATGAAGTCACACTTGCTTTAGCCAGTAAGCATATATATTGGCTGTGTTCTGAACATGCTGCACACAAAGCAGCAGCTTTGCTGAGAGTAACCAAGATAAGTTGCCTCAATAATCACACAGGGGTGTGTCTCCTTGCTGTGAAATGAGAAGCAAGGCTAGAGTGGTATAGCTGGAAAAGGCACTTTTGCAGCAGTCTCTAACAGCATCAGGAGAAACTGCTAATTAGGGGGAAATAAACAATGTAGTTGTACAATGTTAAATGAAAACTTCAATGCATGTACAGTGCATCAAGGTCAAAAAGAGGCTTCTGCTTTAGTGTCCATGGATGCCTAAGAGTACCATCTCCTTAGTAATCATGACCTGAATTAAGTAAATATATTGCCAATTTTGGTTTCTTTTTTTAACAAGGAGGAAATAAATTATGATATAGCTGTTTGCCTATTGTAATCGGTACATAAATTTAAATAAATATTTTTTGTAAAAATCATATTTGTGTAATTCTTATTGTTTGTTCTGACGGTTTTGAGTTTCATGTTGCACTTGGCTATTTTGAAGATTCGTGAGAATAAGTGTGACATACTGCAGTAATAATTGAATGAAACATCTGCTTAGACTCTTAACAAACTGGCAGTAGTTCTTCCTCACTGGATTCTTCTTTCCTGCTGTGGAAGAGTAAATGGAGATTTTTGGAACCACTGTGTCTCCTTTCCTGTAGTGTCTCTCACTGGAAAACCAGTTATTCCTCACCTCATTCAGTGCAGTTGATTATTAACTGATTAAGCCTAGCTGCTTGGCTTGCAGCAATAATCTTCTATGTATTTCTCTTGAGTCCCATTGACTCTTTTGTTGTCTCACTCGTTACAGGTGTGCTTATTGCTTTAACCTTCAATCTAGTGCTCTCCATGCTTTTATACCCCTTCTTATTTGTTTTCTGTTGCTGCTGCTGCTGTTTTCTGTCTGCTTCCTTTATTTTGTTGTCTTATGGTTTCACATATCCTTACTGGTTAGGAACAATTTAACTTTGTTTATCTTGTGTAGTTTAAAATACCTTTTTTGTTCTAAATTTATTTGATTTTGTGTGTGTGTTCTTTTTTATTTTCTCCTCTGTAGGACACAGCAGGACAGGAGCGCTTTAGAACACTGACTCCCAGTTATTACCGAGGAGCTCAAGGTGTTGTTTTAGGTAGGAGGTATATGGAAGAAAAACATGATTACAAAAAATGTGGTCTTTACTACTACCTAAAAGTGCATGTCTTTACAAAAGGAGATTGTCTGAGAGAATCAGAGGAACAGTTACAGTTTTTGTAGTGTTACTGCATCATTAGCTGCAACACTGAATGTGCAAAACCACTAGTAGGAAATAAAGCTTCTTCAGAATATTTTAAATTTAAAATACAGAGATGTGACACTGAGCGGATTAATTTTTAGGTTTGTAGTTATTACCTTGGTGAGTTTCTGGTAGTGAGACAAATTGGGTTTTGTGTTGGGTTTTTTCCCCCCATGATGTTTTTACTTTTTTTTTTCCCAGAAACTGTTGATGTGATTACTGTAAGACATGAGGTTTGTAGCACAAGTAATGCATGGCTAGTCCCTTTGTATGTGACACCACCAGTTAGAAAAAGAAAGGATTCTTATTCTTGGGGTTTGTGAAGGCTGAACACCTTGCTGTACAAAATACTCTTTCTGACTATGATGCAGCTTTTTAAACCTTAGTGATTAAGTGAATGCAGTTATGAAGTTACCAGTGACCACAAGTCACTTTTTACTCAGAATTCGTGTTTTTAGTAGCAGTGTGTGCCTGTAGTTATATGTTAGATGAGGTGACAAAACACTGTTTTAAAATATTCCGTGTGGCACAATTCAGAACTAGTAATGGGTATAAGATTTCAACTGGTAAGTCTGATTTCCAGTCACAGATCTATTGCAGAGATGCTTGTGTTCTGTAATCCCTAGTGACTTTGGGTGAGCGCAGGCAATGTTTTCCAGCTCTGGGAAGAGGATGTGGTTAATGCGTCTTTCTGTAATTCCCTAATACTGCTTTTTTTTTTTCAGGGTAGTAGTTAGCTAGTAGGGACTAAGTTCTGTCATAACAAAGTAAACATTGATCAAGACTACAGCTGTTAAGCTCCTTCTCCTCTGTTATCAGTGTATGATGTTACAAGAAAAGACACTTTCGCAGGACTAGAGAGCTGGCTGAACGAGCTGGAAATGTATACCACCAAAAGCAACGCTGTGAAGATGTTAGTTGGCAATAAAACCGATAAGGTCAGTTTAGAAATGTGTCCTCTTATGCTCTTCCACAGATTACTCGGTCGTGATAGAGTATAAATGTGAGATAAGTGCTGAAACTAACACCTCTGTTGTGTGAGGAGGTTGATATGCTCTGTAACTGAGGAACCTACATTGGGCAAGCTCCACTTACGACGTCATTTTAGAAGTCGATCTTGTTAAAGATTTCAATGGGAAACTCTCCTGAAGAGACACAAATAATGAGAGATTCTCTTAAGAGCAAGAGGCTCTACCTAAAAACTGCCATATACCATTGAAGTTAACTGCAGTGCAACAGCACAACTGCTGCTTTCTTCTTGACCAGACTGTGTTTTGGACAGGTGGTAGGGAAGGAGGATTCAGCTTTTCAGATGGCTATAGAATCTGCATCTGTGTGGGGGTGAGGTGCGCTAGTTGTTGGACGCTTCTGGGGTGTTTTGACCTATCTTAGATCCCTGTTGCATAGTGAGATGTTTCACTGTTGCTTCAGTACAAGAGGTTTCCATTGTGGCTATCCTGAACCAGGTTCTCTTCTGCTTCCTTCCAAATCTGTCGATTTTCAGATCCCTTGATACGCCTTTTCAACTATTTTGCTACTGAACACTCCTTTCTGGCATACACCGTGCTCCTAGTTGATCCAGAAGATAGCAACACATTTATTTCCTGCTGATTTGATGTTGCTGCTGTTCAATTTGACCCCGTAACAGCCTGCCTAGCAGTAAGCTGTCTGTAGAGTGGGAAAACCCAGTTGCTGATTACTACATGGGTTTATAGACTCTTTTCAGCAAAACTTCACTTCTGCAGTGGTGCTTTTCCAGGGACTTCCTAAAAGTGGCAAGTGTAGCTTATTTTAGTCATGTTCTTCATTCATCTCTGCAGCCTGATCGTGAAGTAGAGAGAAAAGAAGGACTCCAGTTTGCTAGGAAACGCTCACTGCTTTTTATAGGTATGTAACTCCATGCCAAAAACTTGTATATTCATAGGTTTATTTTAGTATTGCTAAGCGTGAAGGAGGTGTACAATTACATTACAGGTTATGTTGATTTACATCTTTTTTTAGTACCTAATTAATATGGGTTCCTTTTGCTGCATTAGTTCATATGTGTGGATGTGGGTTTTAACTTTTTTCAGAGATGCTCTGCATGGACTGCAGTTGGAATTACTTTTCTCTGAAAGAGATTTACTTCATATACTGTGTGGGCATAAATTTTATATTCTATTGAAACTAGCAGGATTTTTTAATTCAGAGCCCAAAAGACTGGAATTTTTCTCCTGACTGATGTCAGCAAGGACCTTGGGTAATCTCTTTTTCAGTTCCAAGTTTATGCTGTTGCAGCTACATGAAAGACAATATTGTTACACCAACAATAAATTGTATGATGTGAAGATACAAAGATGGGTAAACAAATTGTGGTGGGTTTTTTTGGTTTTGTTTTTAAAAAGTACCTTTTAAGTGAAGCTTCTTGAAAAGATATCCAGAAGGAACTGGAACAAATGCATAGGGCAAAATGTAATTCCCTCTGCATTCTTCACTTCCCAGCTTAATTATGAAATAATTATCTTGTAGATTTACTATCAGAACCTGAGAACAATTTCTGTTTCTCCATTATGGAGAGAATGGGGAGCTGTGGAATTTTTTTAGATGGAAAAATGAGATGCTTCAGCCTGGGCTGCATTTCTGTTTATCATATTAAGCTTAAGTGTGCCTTTAAGGGAGAACGGAGAGGAAGTTCACTCATTTAAAAAAAAAAAACACCCCAACAAAAAAACCCATCTTCTCTCTGGTCCTAAAAACTTCGTACAAAGTGGAATACTCCCTGCAAATAAGATAAAATACTTCCCCCCCCCTCCTTCTTTCCCCTCCACCAGAGACCAGTGCCAAGACACAGGATGGAGTGCAACATGCCTTTGAAGAACTAGTCATAAAGATCTTGCAGACACCAGGTCTTTGGGATAAAAGCGCAAAGAAGCGGGGAGTCCAGCTAACGGAATCTTCAGCACAGCAGGAGAAAAGCTTATGTGGTGCATACTGCCCGCTTTCTTAAATCCACAGGTGGCTGTTCTGTCTGAATGAAGTGGACTTTTTTTTTTAATAAAAAAAAAACAAACAAGGCAGGGGATGGGGATTTCAAGCACTGGTCTGTGCCTTGTTTGACCCACCACCAGTTGTGTAGGTCCAAAACCCAAACTGATTAGCAACGTACACTTTTGTTCATTAAGAAAATACAATTTCTCCTCCCTTATGCACAACTAATATCTCCAGATATTTTTCTAATAACTATTGGATTGTTCACTATTAAATCATAGTGCTTCTTGCTGTATGGCCTTCAAATCTTCTGAAATTCCTGCCTTAGCATAAAATAAGGTAATACTCCATTTAAGAATGTTGTTGAAAAGGTAATACTCCATTTAGGAATGTTGTTGAAAAGGTAATACTCCATTTAGGAATGTTGTTGAAAAGCTACTCTTCCCCAGAATGGCAGGAGAGTCTTGTAGGCACCCAAGTTCCCTGAAATGTACTTAACAGTCAGGAGTCACCCTGAGAATTGACTTTGTTTCCCTATTTTTGATAGTTTTAAGCAGTTGAAATTGCTACATGTCCTCACATAGTAAGTAGAGTTACTACTTAATTTTAGGGTTGTAGTGAAGAGGTGTATCTATTAACATTTGGCAGGGAATAAAACTCTTCCTGTATAGTGCACTGTAGGTTCCCCCTTGCTGCTCTTAAATACTTTGTAGTGAGGATCAGTGGTGAAATGGAGTCATCATTTTGGGCTGGTTTACACCGTGGGTCCTTTTTGCAGGGCTCTCTACAAACCCATGTTCCTGCCCTCATTCAGCAATTGCAGGGCTAAAACTAAGTTTAATATAAAATATGCTGGTTGTGGAAGACTTTCCACTAGGATGAGTGCCTATTGCCAATCCTGTTATGAAGTTCTGTCAGAGAACTGCCTCTCTTTATGCCTTCCCCCTTCCCCCCCCACTTTTTCTTGAAAACAAACTGAGTCATGGAAGATGTTAGTCTAGACTCTGATCTTGGTAGCAGTGTCTCCGGAAGATTTCTGGTTGGCTGCCTGCAACACAATAGAAGTATCAAATTTGGGGACAAGATTAAAGGCATTTAAAATGTAAAGTGAAATGCTTGTGTACAAGTGATGAATCCAAAGACAGTCTTTCATTAGAGGATGTTGTCAAGCCAGAACAGAAAAATTGCCCTTTTTTTAAGATGCGTGTTTTGATGATTCATCACTATCAATTTATGTTAGTGGGACTGCCTTCCTGCATGCCACTAGTGATTTGTCATGAGTGCTGCCACAGCACAGCAGAAGACAAGGCATATGAACTTCACCCTCACTTTGGAACTAGCTTGTTCTCTGCGCAGTTGCTCTTTGTGCAGCTGTTTTCTTTTGTGAAAAGTGTGCCTGTATAATTGTTGCTAAAGTGAACAGAAACACTTGTACTGGGTTTTTGTATCAGCTTCTGTCTGCCTTGCAATGGATCGAAGTAGCTGTATAGTTGGAGTATCAGTCCTGCGTATTTCCCTCTGCTGAAATTAGTCTGAGGGAGATGTCAGATCTTGTATCTTTAGCAGTGGAAATACATCTGCTTATAGCCAGCTGCAGGACTGCTTCTTGCACTTCCATCTTGGTTTTGGTCCCTTTCAAATACTTACTCAGCTTATGAGAGAGTAGAAGAGAAAGTAGTTTCTGTTGGTGTGACTGATAGCAGCTGGATAGGCATACTGTAAGCGGATCACAGGTGGTGTGGTTTGTTGACCTGCTGAGTTATCTAGCAGCAAAATGTGAGCATGTCACAATTTGGGATTGTCTGGAGTCTCCAGGTATAACTGCAAACAGCATGGGCACAAAGTAAGACTAGGGAGTCAACTTCAGAAGATGGGAGGCCATGGGAACTGTAACAAAGCCATAAAGCCACATGGAAAGGCTAGGAAGGAGACAATCATGACTTGTTATGATAAAAGATGAATGACTTCTGATCGGCAGGCCATACAATGGTCCTGGTGCGTTCTCTGCTGTTTGTGTCAGTGGTATTTTTATGGTGATGGGCATGACTTTTGTACAATGAGCCTGTCGCCAAGGTCATAGTTTCTTTCCTGTGTTTCCTGGGGTTAAGGAAGAGACTGGGGAGAAGACTGTGTTCTCTTCCTGTCTTGTGGAATGTGGGCAAAACTGCTTTGCTGGTCTGTGCTGCAGTTGGTATCTGCCTTCCTTGGAAGGCCTCATTTTTAAGAATGGCATATTTTTTAGAAATAATTAAACAGGTTACAGCCCTTTTAAAAGTAATGTAATCTTCCTTTGTGTCATGCTTCAGTTTGCTGCAAATGCAGTCCTCCTGAATGAACGCTTCCTCTGTTGTATTTGGGGGCAGGAAAAAACCCAGAACCAAAATCCACCTTGATTAATTTATGAATTTTTTGTTGTTACTTATAATAATAAACATTTTTGAGGGAAGTGAGCTAAATAAATCAGTCTTTCATTCAGTTTTGAATATAGTCAGGTTTGAGGGTAGTAATGTAAATATATACATGTTCTTACTAGAAACTACAAGAAACGTGTCTACAGGTCCAGATTTGCAAAATGAAATGTAAAAATCGAGTGTTTAGGTCTGAATGAACTATTCCTGTTACGGAGTGCTTATATGCATTGAAAAAGGTATCATCTGATTGTCTAAGTTTTGCCTTTCTAACCTTAAATATCAAGGAAAATTAACTATATTAGAGATTTGACTGGTGGTATCACTGGAAGTTATAATAGATGCTCTTGCTGTGACATCAGAAGCTAGTCCATGACATGGTTAAAGTCCTGTGAACATGAACAAATACCTCTGGCAAAGATGGGCACTGTGCAGTATTTAGCCTAGTCTGTCACAGTTGTAAATTGTGAGCAAAGAGCTGTGAAAAAGAGAAGTCTAGGTGTTGTTGACTATTTGATTTGCAAGAATAAGAATTTGGTATGTTTCTAAAAGTATTGCACCTTCACGCTTCACTCAAGAATTTTGTGGTGTGTTGGGTTTGTTTAACACCCAAGATGGTATTTTTTTTTTACTGAAAAACTGCTAATAGGAAGAAGAGGCTCTGGGGAGACCTTATTGTGTCTTTTCAGTATATAAAGGGGGCTTGTAAGAAAGAGAGAGAGAGGCTTTTTACCAAGGCCTGTAGTGACAGGACAAGGGGCAACGGTTATAAACTGAAAGAGGATAGATTTGGATTGGACTTAAGGAAGAAATGTTTTAGGATGAGAGTGATGAGACACTGGAACAGTTGCATCGTGGATGTTGCATCGTTGGAAGTGTTCAAGGTCAGGTTGGACGAGGCTTGAAGCAGCCTGACCTAGTGAAAGATGTCCCTGCCCACAGCAGGGGCATTGAAAATAGATGATCTTTAAAGGTCCCTTCCAGCCCAAACGTTTCTGTGTTAATAATATCTTAAGCTATTTAAACTATAATTTGAACAAAAGGAAGAGAAACAGGAGCTGCTTTCAGCAGGAACGATTTTTAGCGATCCTGTTGGGAAATTGCAGTTCTCCTTATTACTAGATATTTTCAAACTGTAGCTAGTTAGTATCTCGGTAAATAGACTTGCTGAATTACTATATTTTCAAATGAATTTGACTTCTGATGAAGCTTGAGCTAAAATACGTGAAGGAATATTTTGATCCAGGTTTATCCTTCTGTAAACAGAAAAACCTTTAAGCAATATTGCAGTTCACTTACTGTGAGTAGAGGCACAGTATTACTAGTTTGGCATGTAAATAGGAAAATATTACTGAACAGTGATTAGGTAGCTCTGAAATGAGAGTACTCCCCTTCCTGTCTCTGCAAGTCTAAAACATTATTCCTATTTCAACTGCTTCTACAAAGCAATGCAGACTTGTAGTGCTCTCCCCAGCAAAAGCTGTTTTCAGGGTTTATTGGGGGGATGCTGACAGAGGAAAAGCGGGGTGAATGGATATGAGACTGAAAACTTCATAAGACTTCTTTTCACTTAAGGCTTCCCCCTGCCTTGAGCAAGACCTTGTGGGGATAATAAACCTCCACATGCACAGACTCAGGCTTTTAACCTGAGCAATATTTTGGTAATGGTACCCCCAAGTCTGTGTCATAGCAATGCCTCAGGTGGTAGGGAAGTCTTCAGGTAAATGTAGAGCAGGGGCCTTTCTTTAGCCTTTGAGTTGCCAAATGAAAGTAATGATAGAAAGGGTAAAGATAGGGGAAAAAACATTGAATACATTTCTGCTTTCTTACCTTATTAGTTTGTTTATATGCATATATAAATAGGAGTGCTGGGAGAAGGAAAACAAGGAAGTAGTGACAAAGAACAGCAAGAGAACATGGTGACTTTGCATGTGACTAAGTGCAGAAATGAGGAGAAGGTAGTAGTTTTTTAAATATATTTTTAAAATATATATGGGCAATGAACAGGGCAACATAACAACTGTGAGAGGCAGCTCAGTCAAGATTCTTACAAGACTATTACAAGTTAATGTCCTGATTTTGGTTAAAACAGACCCATCAACAGCCCCTGCAGCCCCTCCACCTCTGACAACAGCCCTGTTATTCCAGCAAGTGCCTGGACAGCCATTTAGAGCTTCGTTGTACTCATCATGCTGGCAGTGGTGAGCAACTAGGTGCTCACAGTCCTGTGTGATGACTGCAAAGCAGACCACGTGCTCTGTGTCCCTGTGGCTATTATTGCCACCCTGCTCTAAACGGTGACAGCTTGTTATCTCTTGCACAGGAGGATCAAAAGCAGATTGGCCAGGGTGAAAGAGATACTAAGAAGCTCTTGGAAAGGCTAGCTGAGATACAGCAAAGGACAGGGATGGTGGACTGTTAGAACACTTGCAGGTGAGGTAGCTGCTTCCATTTGTTCCGGGGGGCAGGTGTGTGCCTGTGTCTGTAGGAAGGAAGGGTGTTGAATAATACAGTGGAATGGATCTACAATTTACAAAAGTAGAACTGCAGCTGTCAGCCTTTCCACTCATAATGTTTCTAAAAAGCTGTACCGCCCCACACAAAATGATATCCACAGAAGGGTTCCTGTAGGAGTGACTGATGAAACATTTCGGCTTCAGAACGGGCTGTCTATAATAGAGGGAGTTAAATTAGCACCTACTGGTGTCAGTACCTTCCTACCTCATCTCCTGAAGAGTTAAATATATTTTGAGAGTTCTGTTCTTTTTAGAGTTCAGCTGCGTCTGTAGCCCCATCTACTATAGTACATCCTTACAGAGTTCTGCCTTCAGTCCATTCTGTATTTCATACACACATGCACGCCTTCTGCAACACTCGGTGAACCACTTTTTGGAGACTTTAATCCTTTTCATTGTGTACAAAATGTGTCTACTGAAATGCTTACGTTGTATTCTTTCTTCTT
>Ga0181612_160839_pt1 | contig 11112 bp, 4 predicted proteins | sample HoacroProtozoa21_FD_119630 | JGI IMG/M metagenome (GOLD analysis project Ga0181612, IMG submission 119630) | Hoatzin crop microbial communities from Cojedes, Venezuel. Combined Assembly of Gp0051906, Gp0051904, Gp0051908 | reverse complement strand
GCCATTGGAACAGGCTGCCTAGGGAGGTGGTGGAGTCACCATCCCTGGAGGTGTTTAAAAAACGTGTAGGTGTGGCACTTCAGGGTATGGTTTAGTAGGCATGGTGGTGTTGGGTGGATGGTTGGACTTGATGATCTTAGAGGTCTTTTCCAACCTATGATTCTATGAACATAAAAACCCAGCCAACCAGGAACTTGTGATTGGAAGGATGATGTGAGGTTTTGTGGGTTTTGCTTAGTGTGCATGTTTTTTTTTTTTTTGGTGGTGTTTTTTTGTTTGTTTTTTTTTTTTTTCCCCTGGCATAACGTTTGGCTTTTATACAGTGCTTTCCATCTGAAGGCTTCTGAAATGTTTTACAGTGAGCAACACATCCACTGCCCTCCTGTCCTGATAAATAAAGCATAAAGGCCTGAAGTGATTTTGGCAAAGGCTGAAAGACAGGTCAAAGCAGAATTGGGAACAGCGGCCAAGTCTTTTGCTTTCAGCTCGGTGAGCAGGGTACCGGACCATGACATATGTGCAGTGGATGATAAATAAATTAAATGAGATGTAATACTGAACAGTGAGAACAGCAGGAAATGCTGTATCTAAAATAGCTATTTTTACAGTCTCTTCATTCTGCCAGTTGAGCTGAGCTTTCCCAGTGTGATTTGACTTTGTTCAGTGTTCGTGTTGCACCTGACTAAAGAGATTTGACATTATTAGCTTCCTAATAAAAATATAGGACTGAATAAAGGGCTTATCCTGCCTCCTTTTAGGGGAGGGAGGAGGAAACTGGTTCTGAGTTGGAAACTGGTTCTGGTTTAGTTAGATCTGTACAAAAGCTCCTCAGCAGGCTGTAAGTTGTTTCCTACTTTGCATGCTCGTTACCGTTTTAAAATGCTTTGTATTTTGTAAACAGGCTGTATCTCCAAAAGAAGAAACAAAGACATCAGGTAAATGTTAATATTCTATTTATATTACTTTCATTTTACTGCTTTAACCAGAATAAGTCATTTGCTGATGTGCGCTTAGTTTGTTTGCTTACAGGTTTGGCAGTTCTAAGCTATTTTGATCCTAATAATGTATCTTTAAATATATACTGTAACTGTTTTTAAAATGTTTCTAACTGCAAAACTTGAAAAAACAAAGTATAACTGTGCCCCAAGAGTCCCTTAGTACAGTCCTTTCAGTCGAAGTCTTGCTACACTACTCAACTCTCAATTTAGAACTCCATGCATCATTTGGAGTAGTTCTTCAGCAACCTGTGGGACCTTGAAGTGACTGAAGGTACCATGTCATTAAATAGCTGCACTAATAATAAGTCTGGTGGTAATCAGTGGGGTTTGTAATCAGTTGTTGACATGGCTGCCAGTAAAAGGCATTTTGTATCAATCTATAGTCGAGCTAAAGAAATGCTTCATGGCAGTGATCACATCTAGTTCTTTTTGTTTGTTTGTTTGGGGTTTTTTCTTCATTTTGCTCTTTTGGAACAATGTATTTCAGGATAGCTAGGATGTGATTCTGTAACCTTTCCAAAGTCAGTCTGGCACTTCTCCCTCTCTGGCTCTGCGGATAGGTTCCAGAGAGCTGTCTCTTCTTCCTCCTCTCTCCTGTGCAATTGCCATTTTGTTTGATGTCTAGACACACGTTCCCCTAGCAGAGCATAGTTCAACAACTTCTGAGATTGTCCTGGCAGTGTTCAGGGCCAGGTTGGATGGAGCTCTGAGCAACCTGGTCTGGTGGAAGATGTCCGTGCTCATGGCAGGGGGGTTGGAACCAGATGATCTTTAAGGTCCATTCCAACCTTTACTATTCTATGATTCACTTAAATCCATCTTTTGACCATCCATTTTTGTTATTAGAAAATGTCTTACTCCTAACCAAAGCAATTTCTTGGGTATTATAATATCAGGCAGTATTTTCAATAATTTTTTCTGTTAGTTACAGTGGTTTTGCAGGACAAAGAATAGGCAATAGACTTTTTTCTGGAATCAGTTAAATTTTTCTGAATTGTACGGACAGATCTTATCTGTGAAAATTCACTGCCATTTAGTAAAATTCATTATGTGATGGCTGAAAGTGAGGAAACAAAAAGAAGTTTGAATAGCAGGAAGCTAGTGATTTTCCTTGGAGCAACGCAGGGGAAAAGAAGAAATGTGTCCCGGAGTGATGTAACTTTAATGAAGCTAGTATACTGACATGAGGAAGTTCTTCTCAGGGGCTTTGCAGAACCAGGGGTGAGACTTGCGACATTAGGCATTGCTGTCTACTCCTATAGATTCACATGGAAAAGCTGAAGGCCTTGTAAAACAGAGCTCAACAGTTTCCCTCTTGTCTTACACAAGAAAAGTATTTTTCAAGTTGTCAGTGGATAGCGAAGAAGATGCTTGTTTCTGTTCTTTCAGCTGTTTTGGTCAATGTCTTTTAGGAAGACTCACCTGAACAGGAAGAAGAGGAGGAGGAGCAGGAAAAGGAAGACACTGGTGAAGAGCTACAAACTGCATTTGGTGAGGGTGTGAAAAATTCAATTTGTAATAATAGCCATCAAGCCCACAATGCTTCAAAAGACGATGCTGGTGAGAGAAGTGAGTTAGTAAATACTGATCCCAGTTCCTCCTCTATAAATATTAATGCACAGTAAATGGTGCACTAATAAAATGGTGATTGACTTCTGAGGTAGCAAATTTTCCCTTGCCTGTGAATCCTAGCAGACATTGGCAGAGAAGGAAAGCAGCTGTTGTTCCTTTTCACTCTTGAAGAACTGAAATTGTGGCATTGGATTCCAAATGATGCTGTGTGAAGCAAGTGCCATTCTTGCTTTTGTTGCTGTGTTCTCCCTGAAGTGGTCTGAACAAAATGCACGGATGACAAAGAGAAGGAGGACTAGAGTTTCTTGTGTGTGACAGTATAGTCCCCTTTCTGGCCCTTACTGTCAGACTGAAAAGCTGTGATTGCTCTTGGCTGAAGCCTGGGAAAGCCCCTCTCAAGCTGAGACAAAGCTGTTCTGTGCCAGCGCCACACCTTGTCCAGTTTCTCTCCAGTGCCACACTTGTGTGTGCTTGAAAGCATTACCAGCTCGGTCAGAGTTGAGCACTTTGATACTCACCTCAGGTCTCGGAGCAGGAGAAGGCACTGTTTCTGTTGTCTGTCTCTAGAGAGTAGCTTGGTGTGGTAAATGTTACCAGAGCATGTGCAGCTGATGATCAAATGCTACGCAGGGGGCCTAGGAGAACCTGCTGTATTCAAGTGTGCCTACACATGCTCTTCTGTCTCTGTTTATTTTACGGTAAGCATACATTTGGCATAGTGTAAGTAGTCAGAGCCCAGGCTGGAACCAGCAGTTGCCTGCTTCTGGGATGGGTGCCCTCAGTGCTTTCCAGCTCCTTCCCCCTATATGTCCATGTCTCCACACAAGTGAATCCTGAATCAGTTTTACCTAATGGTAGCTTAAAAAAAAGAAATGAAGATAGTCTAATCTGGCCAGGAATCCACTGAGCCCAAGCCTTACGTTCATCTGGTAGAGGAGAGATTTGGGTGTTAACCATCTGAGACAGAAACGGCTCTTGTGTGTTTGGGGTGAGTGTTTGAGCTATGCGCCTCCGTTTTTAAATGGCAGTGCTTAGATGTTTAGCTTCTGGGAGGGTGCAGAGTAACAACTCTCTGTCAAGGAAGATTTTTCCTGGTGGCACTAGAAAAAGAGCATTGTTGCTTGGCAATTTTAGTGATGCTAGTGTAAGCATGTTGTGGATAGTATTTCTACGGTACCTCCTGCACAGTGGAAGGTGGTAGTAAATGCCAAATTCTGGAGCTGTAGACGGGAGAGCCGGTGATCTAAACTCTGTATACCACAGGACTGCAGTGTGCTAGAGTGTCTTCCTAAATGTTACCCAAACGTGTGTTGGGTATGGCTTGTAGCTGTGTCTGCTGTTGTGAATATCCATCTTCTGCTGGAAAGGAGGCAAGAGGAGGTGGCAATGTAAAGGAAAAAACATGATGTGGCTGGGTGTGAAGAAACCTTTGAATAACACTCACTTCTTAGTTTGCCCTCAGCAGCAGAACCACTGTGCGTCTTTTGGATGCAGGGGTTGCCTGATGGGGAAAAGCAGAGTGAAATATTAACACTCAGTGTCTCACTTCTCCTTTATTTGTAGGTACCCTGCCAGCAGTGGGAGCAGAGGAAGAGGAAGATGTCGAATCTCCCTGGGATTCTGAGGTGCTTTCTGTGAAGGACATAGTGCTTCCCACCAAAGGAGGGTGGGGAGGGTAGGAGTAAGATCCAGAAACACTTGAGAGCTTACTTTTGACTTGGGCCCTCCTTGATGAGGCTTATTTCCTCTTTTCCTGCTTCTGCCATGTGTTTGTAATTGGGGGCCCTTGAAATACTGCTGATCTAGGCCAGCTGATCAGTTAGGATTGGGATGAAGTTGGGCCAAACCAACAACTTGGGTCTCATAGCAACTGGCCTTTGAGTTTAGTTTCTGGTGTAGTATTGAAGCAGTGAAGTTTCTTGTTGCTTAAAATACTCTGAGCTTTTCACAGCTGCTGGCAGGATTGTTGTTTTTTTACCATACAGCTCTATTCTACTGACTTGGTCAGTGATTGCCCTTAGGGTCTATAACCTAGACGATTAGCTGCTTCTGAATCCTCTCTCCTGTTTTGAAAGTCATGTTCAAGAGAGATACCACACATGCTGTCTGTGTTTGCCCTTTTAGTTCTTTCTGTCTGTGATAGTGGGCTAGAAGAAAATGAGCAGGGTCTGTTGCAAACCCTCTCTGGCTTTTGTGAGGAAAAATTAACTCTTCCCCACTGTACAAGACTAAATTTTTTTTTTGTAAGTAACCTTAATTTCTCTAAGCTTTGCCTTGCTAGTCTTTGTTCAGCCCAAGTAGCCCTTGCGATTGGGACTAGCAACATGTTTGCTCATCACTGCGCATGCCTGGGGAACCTAAGCACAAACTTGAACGTCAGGTACAAGTTCAGTACAAAAGTTGGATCATCACAGACCTGCAGTTATTTGTTCACAACCCACGTCTTCAGTTACCATGTTAATTCTCTCTTGTAGCTGTCCAGTTTGTCAAGGTTTATCAACATGACAGAATAGTTTAGATGAATTGTGAGGTTTTTACCTAAAATCTGAAAACACATACAACTGCTGTGATTTTTCCAATATACTGTTTCTTGATGTGTCCTTTCCAAGGATCTTGCCAAGGCTTTGTCTGTCTCTAATATACTAGATACCATGCTATGCAAGGTGGGTTAGCAGGAGCTTTTTGCATAGAAATGAGTTGAAAATGCATTTGTACCAATTCTCATGCATGTGTTTTAAATTATACAGACGGATTCTGAGAGTCTGGGAAAATCATTGTCCGATGTGTTGCTCGCAGTTGCAGACACGCGTGGAGCATGCTCACAGATCGTTTCAGGGGAGAGCGGCAATGGTAACTTTCTGGTGGACTGAATGTTTGTCCTTAAGCATTTATAGGCTAAAGTGAGCCTTTATCAGTGTCTGTCTTACGAGTGCTGTCATTATGTGTGTGTGTGCTATAGCAATGAAGTACTTAGTATTTGTTAATTAACACCAGTTATCACAGCACTAGCTGGCCAGTTTGTAAAGGAAGTTGTCTTGTTTGTATTATGCGTGTTCACTGGACATGTTTGTATTTTTTTGGATTCAGGTTCTTGTTGCATAGTGAGGGAAGTGTATGTGGTTTAGGACTGACGGGTCTGAACATTTAAAGGTTCTTGGATGATAATGCAGGAGAAGAAAGATGATCAGGCTAAGCATTTTTTTTGCCTAGCGTAATTTTTGATAGCTTTCTGTTGTGCTTTGCCTGGGAGCTAAAATGTGACTAAAAGATCAGGTTTTGCTGCTAGGGGTTTCTGGCTGTAGCTTGTGACACTCTCTTGAGCATCTTGAGCATAGGATGATAGGGAAGTTAGGCTATTGGAGCAGAACTTTTCTGAAGGATTTCTACTGTAACAAACGGTTTGTCAATCCTGCTTGTTGTATAGGTACAATAGAATAGCTGAAGAAGCTAATCCAGTTTTAGTTTAGTAAGTTGGAAGCAGAACTTTACAGGCTCCTGGGAGCTTGTAAATCTGCTTGTTGAGTAGTTGTCAGGGAAGTCTGCTTTGTATGATTCTACTAAGATAAGTTTAAAGTCAGTGTGGAAAGGGGGTAAAAGGTGATTGTGGTAATATTTCTAAGATACATCTGTACTGCTAGACCACCAAGTTTACTGAAATCAAATACTGATTATTTTTTAATGATTTTTTTTAAAGTATAAAAATTTTGCTGTGGAGCCGTTCTTAGGAACATTTCATGTTCTTTCATGAGAGGACTCAAACTGTAAGATGACTAAAGCAGAGTTTTTGAGAAATACAGGTGGGCCAGAAGGTTGTGTGGGTTTGGAAATGATTTAATGTTGTACAAAAATTAAAAAAAAAAAAAGTATTTGCAGCTATGGTATAAATGGAGATTACAGCCAAACAACATTTGTTTCTTTTCTTTCCTTGCAAGCTGAACCAGAACAAACTGTTGAACTAGCTTGATTTTACCTCATTGAATGACACATGTATGAGACTTCTGCATCTGCACCTATGCTTTCTTTGTCCCATCAATGGGAGGGAAAATACTCCTCAACATTAAACGCTTGTAGGATAATCATAGTCATAGTGATGTTGGACTGTTTTATCGTTCTCTACAGCAGACCAGCTTTGGCTTTTTAAATGATCCTTTTAAAAATCAGGATTCAGCTCCTGAAAAGGACTAAATATTTTGATCTTGTTCTGTTAATGAGCATGAACTTACTGCTTCACGTGAATTCTTCTAGTTCTGTGATTATTAATTTTTTAAATCAGAGATGCACATTGGGAAGTATGGATTGTCCAGTTCTTGTGTACTAGTATGAATGCTATATGATGAGGTAAATTGAATGTTAGGTATTGTACTCTCAATGAAATAATGCTTGCAACTGATGCTTAGTTGATGTTGAATGGAGTAAAAGGTACCTCCACTTAACACTTCCCAAAACATTTTTCACCCCCAGGCTTTTTGGAGAAACCCAACAATTCACAGGTAAGTATTTGTTCATGTCAGACTGCCTATCTGTTCTGCTCAGTAAATAGTATGTTGTTACTTTGAATATGTTTTTTTTTATCATTGAATTGTGTCTTTCATAGCTGAAGACTCCTGAATCTGTTTTGGAAATGAATGAACCCTCTCTTAAAAAAAGGCAGCAGAAATCAGGTAGTGTTTACTTCATGTGGTTCTGGGTTTAGCTTTGTAATCGTTCTGGATAGTATTTAATAAAGAATCTGATTTGTTTTGCAGATCTGTTGGAGGAATTTGGTTTAGGAGAAGCAGAGGATATTGAAGGTATTCATAACAGTCTCTTTGTAGTGTTCTTTTATGGACAAACACATTGTACTTATAGTTTTTTTCCTAGTATTAAATTAATGGTTCTAGCAGCGTGTTCTGGGAGCAGGTGGTCTACTGAAATATGCCTCTGTGCATTTGTGTGCTCCCCCCTCTAGTCTACCATTCAACAAATACCTTTCCATGATGTAGGCTTGCTCCACCATACCTGCTGTCATTTCCCGTTTTCAGGTAGTCCTCAAGTTTGCTTTCCTTCCAATTTCTCAAAACAACCCCCTTCCTGATATTCCTGGTTCTCTGAGCATGTGCTGTAGCTGATTCCAAGCTAGGGATCTGCAGGCTAATCTGTCCAGGAGCTGCAGGTGAGACAGAAAGGGTAGTTCTTGGGCTCATGCTGTAGCTGTACTTAGAAGGAATTAGTACTTGCCTGGCTCTTCTCTACCTCTCTGGCAATTGTTTTTAAACATGTAGCAAATACCTTCCTCTGAGGCCTGCCTCTGGTTTCGTGGAAACTGACCATCAGGTTCAGAGGTGGGGGAAGGAAGTGGGAAAGAAAGACAAGATGGAACAAAATGACAGTGTCAGCATATGGTCAGGAATTCTCTTTTCTTTGGAAACAAGGCTAAAAGTGAAGCAGCTAGCTGGTCCACTGTATATTGGAGAGAGGATATGTGACCTTAATGGGCTTTTTTTGTTTCTTTGTTCTAACATTTATTGATTTGCATATTTGTTAATGGGATGAGAAACAATTCCCCATTCAGGTTTTAAAGTTTCTGCAGTCGGCTATTGAAAACATAAACCAGAGAGAGGTGAACAGGTATGTAGTCAAGTAAGTGTAGTAGTTAATTGGAAATAATTTTTAAAATTATTGTAACTTCTAAGTATGGAATACAAATAGTTCCAAGTTCTTTGGCATCCTTGTTGTAGGGGCAAAAAGAAGTACCATTGTTCTCTTGACAATAATAGAGGTGAAGTTTCTTTCTAGGAAAAATAGTGCTCTTCCCCTCTTTGTCTCTCTCTTGTCCTCTCTCTCTCTCATGTATTCTTAAAGGGTAAGCAATAACAGGTCCTCTTTTGGCCTGTGTTTTGCAGTGCTGCTATTTTTGCAAGATGCATAGAGGTTTGTTAAAAGTTGTTCAATTAAAACATGAGTTTTGGTTTTGTCTGTGTTAGACACTGATGTGAAATGTAGCCCCATAGTGGACAGTAGGTTGTAATATTGCAAACACAGAAAGGAAAGACTGCCTTTTCATAGCTCAGTTTATGGTATCTTTTTTCCTGTGTGTCTTTATTCATGTATGTCGTGTTGTTTTTTACCCATGTGTTATCTTGAGCATCGGGTGTTAAGAAGTACATGTGAAAATTTCTTTCAAACTTTTATGTTTGGATTTGGGTTTAAGCAATTTAAACAAAGCATCATGATTCCTGCAGCACAAATATTTCAAGCTCTAAAAGGGTTGAATACCACCCTTCACAAGTTTATTTCATAAATCTGGAAAACAGATTAACAATGAAACAATTAAATGTTGAATGAGATGAAATTTCCCGTTCTATTTACCTAGTTACTGACCCACAGTTATAATTTCTTAAAATCTGTTTTTGGGTCAAAATTAAGTAGTGCTGTTCTCACATATTCTGTATAGAAGAGTAGCTGCTTTGCACTGTAATCTGCAAAAAGTCATTATGTAAGACAATTTATGCGGAGGGAAATCTCAGAAGAGAGAGGAGTGGTAAAGGCTAATTGGAAAGAACACTAAAAGTCATCTTTCAATGCTCGCTAGAGAACAGACAGAGTAAAAGGTGGGGGATTTGCGTCTTCTGTGTGCACAGGGATTTCTGTGTATTTATGTGTTAAGCACAAAGCCAGATTTATCTAACCCCACTGCAGGTATCCATTAATAAAAATACATGCTAGTAATAAATGACTGACATTTTAAAATGGCAGGCTCTTCAGAAGCTTCAGGCTAGGGTTCTATCAGTGTTTAAACTAAAAATTTCTCCCTGTGCTAAGAGTGAAAAAGTCTTAACAAGGAGGAGTCATTCCTGTCTCCCAATGTTGACAGAAGCCAGTAATACAGAAAATAGACTCATAAATTACTGCTCCAAGAAGAGAAGAAATTTTACTTGCAACAGCTAATGGGAGAAGTCATCTTTTTTTTCAGTTTAGGTTTTTGAATTATTTTTCCAGTGGCTGGAAAAATAATTACTGGCTAGAGTTACGGACACCATGAGAACTGGAATTTTGTAGATGGAAGAATGTTGTTGCCTCTCATCTTTCCTGCCTTTTTCCTTGTTCTGTGCCCATTGTACAGAAATTTCAAGATTGAGTAAACCCTGTGGAAAAGAAATCTTATGGGCTCCAAAGATCCTAAAGTCTTATCTAGAGACTGAGACTTCAGACTCAAATATCTGCTGCTGAAAACTTTACTGTTGACTACGATGGGCAAGACTGAATAGGAGTTTGGGTTGTTTTTGATTATAACAGTATGGCACCTAATTTTAAAGTCTCTGGACTCTGATAAAGAATCTAAAACATTGACACCTACATAATGTGAATAGAGAATGTGAATTGCATGTTCAGAAGGCCAGTACAAATCTGGGTGCTAGCAGGTCTGCTTTTATCCAGCTTTCAGGGAGATACAGTTGACCAGAAAAGCTAGTTTCAGTCAGTGCTGTGCAGTATTCTTCAGGAAAGGTGTCACATCCCTACTGCATCCACAAAATACTTTGTCTTTTAAGCAAAATTATCATGTCTACGTTACATGGTGGGAGCGATCACACATAGCAAGTTGTATGGCAGGAAGCTGCATGCATGTTGCAGTTTGTGACTTGAATGAACACTGATGAAATTTGGTAAGCGTACATTTATGGAAACAGTGTAGGAGCAATCGCATCTGAGGGACTGACCACCCCCTGATGTACTTGGGGTGGAGAGGCTTCTAGGAGTAGTAGAAACTCTGAGCACACCGGTGTGTCTAGACTCTTCTCATTCTAGGAGATACTGTTACCACCCAAGAGGCTTACGTGCAAATTACCAACATACTGGGTGCCTGTCTGCCTAGTTCTGCTCTCTTGAGTTCTTTTCCATTTTGTTTTCTGAAAGAATGTTACAGATCAGTGTGACATCTGTGCAGCTACTTCTCCTGGATTTCGTCAAGCTCCAGTGCTTCTGGCCACCCCTTCCAGTTGGCACTCCCAGAACTCGGTGAGGGAGGGACTTGCTGGTTCAAATTATCCAGCCACATTACAATTCTAGTAAAAAGGGACAAGGACCCGTATACAAAGACTATGCATAACTATGCATATGGAGGAAACGAAGACCTACAAATTCTGGAGGTTATTTGTATAGGCACTAAGTGCTTACTTACTCTTAGCATCCTGATATTGATAATTTGCGACACTTTCTACAGTACCTTCTATGGTGCTATGTACAAATGTTCCTTGACCACCAGCACATCTGTCCTCTATTTCCAGTGCTGCTTGGAACCTTCCTCTGCACCAGCAAACAGCTTGGTATTGGGATATCTACAAGCATCAGTAAAGGCTGAATCTAGTCTGTGCTCTTGGAACAGCTCGTTCTGGATGTCATCTCTAAGCGTATGGAGGAGAAAGAGGTTGTCAGGAGTAGTCAACATGGATTCACCAAGGGGAAATCATGCCTGACCAATCTGATAGCTTTCTACGATGGTGTGACTGGCTGGGTAGATGAGGGGAGAGCAGTGGGTGTTGTCTACCTCGACTTCAGCAAGGCT
>Ga0181612_155853_pt1 | contig 11112 bp, 6 predicted proteins | sample HoacroProtozoa21_FD_119630 | JGI IMG/M metagenome (GOLD analysis project Ga0181612, IMG submission 119630) | Hoatzin crop microbial communities from Cojedes, Venezuel. Combined Assembly of Gp0051906, Gp0051904, Gp0051908 | reverse complement strand
GTCCTTCTCAATCACAAAAACTGTGAAGACCTCTTTGGTGAAATGGTGACAAAGATCCCATCCAAACAGCCTAAAAAAGTACAGAAAAGTTCCCTGTTTGTTCCAAGAATGTCCTGGTGTCTCCAAACAAATAGAAAAGCCAGTTCCAGCAATGCAACGCTCCCCAGAGGCACAGAGATTTGGAAGAGGATGGCTGTGATGGGCTCGCGTGTTCTTGTTGGGCGCTGGAGCCGTTGACCCGCTGGCTGGGAGCCCAGTGCCCTGCTGCACACCGCCGTTGCCAGTAACAGCAAGGGACTGGTTTTGTCCGTGGTTTAGAAAGAAGCGATCTTAGACGTTCGTAGCTTTTCCCAACCCGGACACAGCAGTTCACCCGGATAGATGAGGAATTGTTTTCTGCCGCACCTGACTGCAAGCAGCGTCGAGCAAATGCGTACAGGCACAAGCCCACCCTCACTCCGCGGTGTTTCTTTTGCTGCAGCACAGCGGTTTAAGGCAGCTTGCAGCTCTCTGAGGCACTTCTGTGCTCAATTTCAGTCTGTGGGAGCAATTAGCCTTCAAAGGCACTGGTCAGACTCCACGGAGGGCACTGGTGGCTTTCAGACTGCTCCCAGGAATTAGATAAACAGTCTCTTAGGGCTTAGAAGAAATCTCTCAATCTTAAAATTTTTTTTCATGTCTTGCACTTTTAGTAAGTGACAGTTTTGCAAATTGCTAGTAAAGAACTTAAATGTCTAATTAAATCTCGAAGATGTACAAGAGTTTGAAGAGCGTGATTGATGCCCACAAAGGTATGGCTGCCTAATGGAGTCGTCCTGACAGCAATCGCGAAAGCCCATTTAACGGCTGATGTCTTGTTGTGATCAATGTTGTCATTTTTTCATTACTGATTAAAATTAAAAATCTGCTTGGCAAATCCATTGTAAAAATTTCCTTCATGAAAATCGACGGGTACAAATTATTTTGTCAATCGCCTGGCAATCAAACTGTGACTGAAGACTGTTTCATGCCCATAGGTTTTTTTTCTTCTTTTTGCTCATGCCAGTGAGTTTTCATAGAAAAGTTTTTTAAGCGTAGGTGGCAGTCTTGGCAATGCTATTTTTTTTTTTTTTAAATAAATAAAGCTGCAGCTCTATATTTTAATGAAATGTTTTGTTTATGTTGTCTTCCCATTAATGGGAATATTCCTCACTCTGAAAGCTGGACTATGGTACTTAATTGTCTAATGCTGTGTAATGACAGGTGAATAATAGTAATAAAAGCTTTTATTACGATAAAATCTGTTTTGAGAGTGGAAGCGTAAACTGTCTAAAATGTAAAACTGAAAAAAAAGAGGAAAAAAACAACGAAGCATTGTGATGCTACATTCACATAGCTAGCAGATATTTATGGCTCTGCTTCTTGCTTGGGTTTCCGGCTCGGTGTTCCCGTCTGTGGTTGCAGTGGACCTGGGTGAGCTATCCTGGGGCTGGGCTGCAAATTCCCTGCAAGACCTGAGCCCTGGCACCACGGCCGGTCCAGTTGCCTGCCGGGGTGGCAAAGTGGGCTGAGATTGCAAATGAGCACTGATGTACTCCTGGCAGAAACAGCACTGAGGGCTCAGTAGCCTGCAGTTCACTGTCAGAGGAAAGTTGTTCAGAGATCCTAATTTTTCTCTAAAATTCAAAAGGTGTTTTACTCTGGCTAAAAACAAACGGACAACTCAAGCAGCAAGAAAAACGTTATTGTCCCATTAATAAAACTTCTCTCCCACTTAATTGATATTTCCGCTTCTCATAACTGAGTATCATCGCTGAGTATAAATCAAAGATGATAAAAATAGCTCTCCATAGCTGATACGTGTGCTGGTTTCAAGTTTGATCTCTGTTGCTGTTCATGCTTATCTAATCTAATCAATGTATCTTTTTCTGCAGGTTCTTATGTCATCACTGTGAATACATCTTATTTCAGAGAACAAGAGAAAAGGAATGTTTTGTTTAAATTGCAGAGTTGTTTCTTTATTGTGATCTTTAAATTAAAATGATGAAATCTATTGTGTGCCTTGTATCTTCCTTCTAAACTCTTCTGAAAAAAAGAGTGCATTGTTCGCTCTGGATGAGTGAAAATTTTCTAAATCATTTTCCCCTTGTTTTAAGTTTAGTACAAAGACTGTCATGTTTTGAACATGAGCATTTTATTAGTAACATTCTCATGGTTGTGAAATATTTAGAGCAAAATAAAGAGCTTGGAAGCAACTTTACAGTAAATACATTTATGCTTATATGAATTGTTTGCAGATTTTAGTGTGAAGATATTGTCTGCTTGTGGCAAAATGTATTTGTAGGATGATGCTTTTGGAAAGGACTGATGCACTCTACCCCAGAGTAAAGCAGTGGAAAATAATTACTCGGAGAAAGCTGGCTGCCGAAGTCCCAGTTTTATACTCCTCAATGCTTCTGGGGGTGTGTTTTAGGCAGTTAGTACCTGGAACTGGTGTCTTTTTATTGTTGCTTAAATTTGAACATTACAACAACATTAATAAGTACAATAACATTTTTTTCTGGAAGTGTTAATTTCCAGAATAAAATGGGTGTTTTGACCTTTGCTGTAGAGAGCTGTAAAAGAATGTCCTTTCGGAAGCTGTGTGCTCTGCGCCTTCCTGGGACCTGGCAGAGCACAGTGTGCTAGGGAGCCATGTGCTGACTACATTTCAGCGCTGAGCTCCCCTCCGGAGGGGATCTGCAGAGCTGATGACCCTCATCCACACGTGCTCCTGCTTTAACTATGGGTTTCCCCAGTGTTTCTAGGTGGGAGAGGCAGATCTGAGCTATCGCAGGCTGTTTTTGGTAACCTTGCGCGCTGAACTGGTACGCTGGGCCAAAATACTGGCAGCACGACGGGACGACTGCTGCTCTCCAAACAATTGCACGGGGTTTTTGCTGCTTCATCGGTTATTGTTCATGGCATGGGTAATAAGTGAAAACAATGGGTTGGAGTAGAATAAGGAAACAAACAAAATAACAATGCGAACACTGAAACAACAACAGCAAAAAACCCCCAAGTTTACATGTTTTTAATAAAGTTAATGTGACTGAGAGAAAGGCCAAGGAATTTTAGCCATGTGGGATGTGTCACTCTTTATTTCTGCCTCTGAGGCAAAAGCAAAGCAAAATGCTTAATAGTTTGAGCTTGGAGCAGGGTGTCAACCTCAGTTTATGAAAGGTTATTATTTATTTTACAGTAGTGCCCCAAATGTGCCAGCTGCTGCATAAAAATACTGGGAAACGTGCTTTTTCCCCTGAGAGTTGGTATGATGTGACCCCTCTTAAGGCCGTCTGCAGGGTTTGAGCCTAAGGCTTACACACATTCAAAATGTGTACACACCAAGAACTTTCCCATTCTGCCGTTGTATTGTGTCTCCATTACAGGGTAAAATCCTGGCATGTACCATTCTTCATCCCACAGCCCTTCTTCCATGGAAAGGAAAGCGGGAGTGCGGGTTTGGAGGCACGCTGGGAGGATTAGATGACACTCCCTGGTGTGCTGTGGTGCTCTTTGGCCGCAGAAGTTGGACATAGCAGGATTTAGTGGTGCGAAATTGAATTTGGGTAGTGAAATCCAGACATATAATTCACAGAACCCTCACCTAGCTTCATACCTTTGATTAATTTACAGATACCTCTATTAAATTTTCAGCAGAATCTCAACAAACCTGACATCTCTGTAGGACTGAACTTGATGCCTAACTCATGCGTACCTGAGGTGGTCAGTGGTTCTCTGGAAGGCAACATGGGCAAGGTTATAAATGTTCATAAGTTTTTTGGGTTTAGACTCATCTTTACATATACAGACATATGTTACTCACTTGCTTAAACCTTTGGGCTTGTTACTGGAGCTGCATGTACGTGTAAACACACCTAGCACTGGAATTCATTGCAGAGGTTGTGTCACATTATTCTTAGTAAAAATAATGGAAGATCCAGTGTCCAAATTCCTCATAAAGTATTACAGTGTCATCTGACTGAAGGGATGTTTGGGTTAGCGCTATGACTTGCCAGAGTTTTATTTTGATAAACGCTGTTTAATCAGTAATGTCTGATTCACAAAAACAATATTGTTTGCAGAAAAGAGCTTGTTTGAATGTATTTCTCTAAAGACTGTAACTTTTTATGCATGTGTGAAAATGTTAAACAAACAAAGTTTGAAGCAGACTGTCCGTCTTTTTCCCTGAAATAGTTTTTGTTTGAAATGTGTGTTATACACACGCAGTAGATGTCATATATAATAACACATCCTATACAATATGCACATACACTGGAGAATTACGTACTCTGTACAAATACAACATACTAAGTCATTGTATACTTTTATACAGCTATAGGAGGCTGAATGTTTCCAAGAAAGCCAGAACGCTTCAAGATTTTTGACCTTGTGGTTTAAGTTGAAAGCTGCAAGAAGTCCAGATTGAGGCTGGAACCAGTCGCGTTTTGTGTATCGTTGTATGTGCTTGCATTCACTACATGGACACATCTGACCCTGTCAAAAATATTAGTGAAACTAATCTAAAATAATCTCTAGTGGCACTGCATAATGTCTTACATCTTTAACCTGTTGAGGTAATAGTCATGAGGATACTCACTTTCCTTACTTTTTCTCCAAACACGAATGACCAGGTTAGGAATCCGGTTTCTCTAAAGACTCAGGTGGATGCAGGCTCCTCTGGTGAGTGATGGACAGAAAATAGGCCTGTGTTCCTCACCTTCCTGAAGATGCTACACCTCATTCAGCTTCCTCACTTAGGGGTCTATGCTGAGCTGCAATATATGGTAGCATGCGTTTCACCGTGGGCTGCACACTGCTGCTGGGGAAACCGGGTCCTTGTTGAGGAGGCTGAAGCCTCCGCTGTCACCTCATTGCTTCCCGGTTACCTGAGGGGGCTGCACTGAGGTGACAGCAGGTACATCTGTCTGTACTGGAGTCACACCTCCTGACTGCAGCACAGAGATCACCTTCATGTTCAGGAATAAATGTGTGACATATGTATGACATACATATCAGATATTTCAACTTTTGACCTAGAGTGTGTTAGTAATTGTCTGCATGTGCTAAATACATTACCATTTATTAAATTAATTATCCTTTATTCTTATATTAGACATTCTATGGTGATCCCATCAGTCTAGTGTCACTGAGTAGATAATCACATAATAAGTTTTAAATCACAGAGTGTTTCATATTGAACCATATCCAGAAGTTATTTACCTGTAAGACCTGTTACATTTCAATGTTATTGTGCTGCTGGGATCAGTCTAGTCTGAAAACAGTTTTAAAGCAGAAATCTCGTACTTGAACAGGAATGACTAGATTATGGGCTGGCAAATATTTTCTATAGCGATGAAGTTCATTCAAGAAAGCAATGCCATATGAAAATTGTTAGAGGTTAGCCGACACACTTTTTTTTTCCTGTGGTTGTGGGAATTCTCTATAGTATTAAATATCTCCAAGCTAATGAGACAGTTGCCACTTACAAACACAGCTAGTACATAATCTTGAAGCGTGTATGATTCTATAAAACTGCACTACATGATCACAATTATCTACAACTTTTTAATTACTTTCAGGGACACGCTATAGTTCATAAATCTGTTTTTGTATTTGTAGAGTGCATAATGGCTCCCAGGAACAGTGGTTTTGGAAAAGAAAACAAGTTTTTGAGAGTGTATAAAGTACTTGAAAATAAAGAAGTTCCTCCCAATATGGACCACTATAACTGAGGTCAGAAACTGGACCCTTTCACTTTTGAGAGCTAGTAGGTTAATGCCTCATTACACCCCAACAGTCAAGGGATTAACTGTGTTTCCATTACATGCTCCTGTTTTGAGAGGTTAATATCTCAGCCTATAAAAATTTGCTGTGTGCTGAAACTTGGCACACGAGGTCTCGGCACGGGAGAAACTTGTTTTTACAGAATATGGTTTAAATTACTTGGATATTTTTGAAGTTACAAGAAAGCAAAAAAAAAAAAGACAAAAAAAAAAAAAAGAAAGGGCAGAAGTCTGTGGTTTCACACTGGGATTTTTTGTGGTCCTAAAAATGCAAAACTAGCTTTGACTTAAGCAATATAATTTTGCATAATGTAAGCTATTGTCTCTCAGTATCAAACAGAGCCTTGCAAACTTCTGCCATTTCAGATTCCTGACCACTTTTTGTACCCCCTATTTTCAGTCTTAGCTTTCATTTCTGGTTAAAGTGAATGTAAAATCTAAAGTGAAATCGGGCTGAAACCATATTGCACTTTGAGAAAACATTGTGTTCCAAAAACTCCTGTTGAGATTTCTTGATGTCACATAAGCATCTCTTAAAATTAAGCTTGAGGTGCCTCAGACTCACCTCAACTTTTCTCTCCTGGTATTAACGTAACCACAATTGTATTAGTAACACTCCAAAGAACTGAATGAGGCTGGTAAGAGATTTTGTTGACCTGTGTGAAAAACTTACAAGTGAACTTAAACTGTTTTAGTAGCTGCTGTTCAGATTTAAATGGTCTTTTATCTTGTCATCCACAAGCTTGCTTCTGGTTTCTAGGCCAAATTCTGCAGCACCTACAACTGCACTATTGAGGCAAAAATCTATGTGGCATATATTTAATAGTAAAAATCAAAACATGTTTGCATCTGATATATCTTAAATCCCATTAGTTTTTCTGGCATCACCATTCACCCTGTTGTGGTTAAAATATCTTATCCCACTTGAGGGATCAACATTCAGCCTTAAAAAGATGCTTACAATGGAGATTTGGTATTAAAACCATCAGCTTAAAAATTATTTCTTCAAGAAAATTTAAAAATAATAGAAAGCTGGACAGCAAGTACGTATATATCCCATAAAATCTGTGGGTCCAAACTATTTTGGTACGTTCCATAACTTAAAACAATAACTTTGTTTTGTTGACTTACAGGACAGACTTACACAAAAAGTTTACAGAATTTTTCATTGAGGCAAACAAGTAAATAGATTGAAAAGTCATTTGTGTTTTGCTTATGCAAGGAGTGGAGCTGCCTTCTGTTACACAGCAATGTGCATTTCAAACACTACTTTGAATAGCGGAGACAGAAAGAAAGCGCTGCAATTAATTAGTTATTTTGGGTTTTTTCACATTCTCATCTTTGTCGTTTTTCTCAATGGGAATATTTAGCACTCCAATTCAGTGTATGTACTGCTGCTGGTAAGTGACATGACAGATTGCTATGGTCTGCAGGGCCAAAAGCTGCTTTTAGAAAAGTCAAAATGAAATGAGTTTGAGAGGTATTGTAGACAGACTTGCACTTGCATGAAGCCAGCTAGATTTGGTGATGGCACCATGGATCTCGACAGGGTCCAGCTCTCCTGCCAAGACAGCTGAAAGGTGACCTGAGTGCCCCTACAGTACTGCAGTCTGTGGCACTGGCATACCTAGCCTATAACTTCACATCCTTTCCCTAGAAATGTTATACACAACTGTATATATACATACAGAGGTATAGCATCTGATGTCCATGATGCATTTACAAAAAGGGACTTGGAAAGAACACTGTTAAGCATCAGCTGAGGCCCCAGGAATCAGACTATACCAAATTTAAGTTTTCCTGTGAAACTGAAAATTGGTATCTTGTTAGTAGGCTTAAAATACTAATCTTTAGTCATGCTAGTTACATGAACTGAAAAAGACGGGGAAAAAAAAAGAGAAAAGAGAATCTGCTTTTCCCGCAGGACTCTCAGAAGTGAATCAAGGTTGGATAGTGGGAGAATGTGTTGTCCGTAGGAGCCCTGAGACTCAGACGTGCCCCGCTGTACATCTGTGTGCTCTTCCCAGCCTGTGCCAGCAGTGAAGTGGGAGGCATTGCTCATTAGTAAGTACTTAGAGCAAAAATAAATTACACCAGTAAACAGAAGAGGGGTTGATGTTGCATGCTGCTGGTTCCCAGCCCAGTTAATCTGAATAGCATTTTCTTTTCCTTAAAGAAAGTAAAACCAAAGATGTATTTTGTTGGTGACCCGTGTGGAGCGGAGAAGAGAAGCTAGGGTGGCCCATGAGCAGTTAACAACAGAAAGAGACAAACTCGAAGTGCCAGTGATGGAAATAGTTTTCCATCAATTTATAACTCTGCCAAACCTGAAAATACATCTGCAGGGTGGGCAAAAGACATCTCCCTAGCCAAAAAACTACTCCTATGCCAAGTTTCACAGTCTAACTGCAAGCAGTGGTGGTATTTTCGTTCTCTGATAAAACTGCCGAAAGACTTTTCATCATGGAATATGTTAGACAGCCTAAGTATAGGAGTCATTTCCACTTTCTCTATAATACTGTGCTCTAACCCTAACTAACAGATTCATATAAATATGTGTATTTCAAATGACATCTTTGTGGCAACTTTTTCAGGTGAAGTTTACTATTCATATCGCACCTTTACAATTTATGTTTTCACTGAAAATGCTCAAATAATTTCACATGTAAATGACTGGCACAGAAAAGTTATTGTAACCGCAGCCCAGCAGTAACTTAGGCTTCCTGATTTTCAGTAAATTTTCCCTTTCTATATGTACAGAAAGAAGTGTTTTCAAGGTTTTGGCCATTAAGCAAATTATTTTTCCAATTCTACTTTAGAATGACATACTACTCCATGGCAGCCTAGTGAGGAATTGCGTTGCAACTGATGTGAAAGGCTTTATAAGGGAAGGAAAAGGTATAATTCTGGCAAGAGATTTGTGACTTTTTAAAGTATAAAAAAAAAAATAAACATGTATTGGATTCTCCATAAAGGAACTGCAACATTCAGTCCCTTGCCATTTCAAATGATATAGTACTTTTTTATATCCCTTTCTGTCCTAATCTCTTTTGTGACATAGTTGTGTTGTATTGTGTTGATAAGAGGCTATCTCAGGGTCAGCAAGGGATAAGATATTAATAAAATTCTTGTTTGCTGTTACAGAATCAAACAATTTAAGTGTAGTCTGAGGTTTCATGTCAAATTATTGTTGGCTTCTCTTTGTATCAATCACTGTGAGAAACACCTCTTAACCCTTTATGAAGGCACAAATAATAACATAACCCAGAGATCTTTCAAGGTCTAAAAAATTAAGTTTAGAAGGAAAGCTTTCATTCATTTATTTTTTTAGCAACATCGAGTCCTTTATAGGGAAGTCCCTGCTTGTCAGTGTCTCAGATGAGATGACATTTAAAGCTGTTTGGAAAACTGAAAATTTTTTGTCACAAAAAAAAGGAAAGGAAAAAAAAAGAAAAAAAGAAGTTCCTTTGAAATCAAAATACCCAACTTTGATTTGGAAGAGAAACAAACCTTACTTCCACATTTTAAATTGAAAACTTTCCATTTTTTGTTTTCAGATATTCTGTGTATTTTATCTGCCATAATGACAAAATAAAAGGGTAAAAATTTATATGAAAACTTTGCAGTTTTATTGGAGAAGTATTTTTTCCTTCATCTCCAGTCAGTTTTGAGGTAGATTTCTGTTCATAACTAATCTGAAAATCTGCAGGAATATTTCTGTGATTCAGAAATAAGCAAGCAAGCAATTTTTTTCTCCCCTTTCCCAGATAAGTCCAATGAAAAGAAGTGTATCAACCAGTTGCATTGTCTAGAACTAGAACTGCATTTTTTTTTGTAAAATTAGAAGTAGATGAGTCTGAGCAACTGCTGTTATTGTAGCAGTTTTACAAAGAGAAGAGAAGACAAAAATAGGAAACAGGAATAAATAATAGCAATGTCAGAAACCACAGCTTTACTTTCCAATTCATACTTTTGTTAGCTGTTGAGCTTCTGGGAAAGTACACAAGCACAACAGAGGGTCTTAGATGCAGAGAAACTTGGCAAATTTTTACCAAGTTCAGCCTGTTTAATGAACTATGATTACTTACATCTCTATTTACAGTTCTCAGAAGTGATACAAAATGTCAGTTTGCCTGGCCCCCACCAAGACAGGCTCTTTTTAGATAGAGATAGAGGGAAAGGTAGCATGGTGGGAAAGCAAAATGTTAAATTGGTGTGGATGGAAAAAAATAAGGTTTACATCCCAGATATGACTTAAGATTTAGTTAAAGCCCACAGATATAGCGATGCCATCTGGTTTCAGCCCATCTAGTGAGGATATTGTGGATGATCAGCAGTGCCATGGTGAATAATGTGGCCCTAAATACCGGTATGGTTCACACCAAGTGTATTAGTAACGCTCATTTCTTCCAGACTATCCACCTCATGGTTTTCTTCAACAAGTGCCAAATAAATATTGTGCAGAAAAAACATCTCACATCCATGTCGTTAAAGTGAACCAAGCAACATGCATTCTGGTGATTTCAGCTGTATATATTTTCTCCTATTTCTAGATTCTCTGAGCCTGTTGTCATGCCAACTTGTGACTTCACCAGGTAGCTCAAGGACCCCTTAGCTAAGCTACTTCAATAATAAGTAGGCAAAACTGACCAGTTTCTACTAGCATTCCTCCTTTGTGTGACATTAAAAAAAATTAATATAATGGGAGAGCTGGATTTTTGTAACCTTGGACAACTTAGATTGCAATTCTCTATGTAACAGTTGTCAAGTTACTCCAAGAGGTAACAGCTCTTCAAGGCCCTTTGAAATGACAGTGTTGCACAGAGATGGTGAGGTTTGTAAACAAGCTGGAGACGTTCTGAGAAGGAATAGTTATTCAATATTAGCAAATATTACTTGAAATCACTTAGTCCTTAATGTTGGAAGGAGTTTTGTTGTATAATGATGTATAACAGAAATATACACTGATGCAAACCTACCATTTTGAGTCAGAAATATTTGAAATCTGGAACACAGCTTCAGGGTTGCATTTTCAAACCTCAAAAGACTACTTGAAAATGAAAAATAAGAAAAAAACAAAACAAAATAAAACAAAACAATAAAACCCACAAAACTTCCTTCACACGTTTCAATGAAGTTAGGTGATATACCTGCATGAGTATAGTCTACTTTGAGATGTACAGCTTTGCAAGAAAGAATTTAAAAAACTTCTCCTCTCTTCTCCTCTCTTCTCCTCTCTTCTCTTCTCCTCTCTTCTCCTCTCTTCTCTTCTCCTCTCTTCTCCTCTCCTCTCCTCTCCTCTCTTCTC
>Ga0181612_170404_pt1 | contig 11113 bp, 6 predicted proteins | sample HoacroProtozoa21_FD_119630 | JGI IMG/M metagenome (GOLD analysis project Ga0181612, IMG submission 119630) | Hoatzin crop microbial communities from Cojedes, Venezuel. Combined Assembly of Gp0051906, Gp0051904, Gp0051908 | reverse complement strand
AATAGTAGGGGTTGGAAGGGACCTCTGTGGGTCATCTAGTCCAACCCTCCTGCCGAAGCAGGGTCACCTACAGCAGGCTGCACAGGACCTTGTCCAGGCACAGGGTGGATGGCAGCTCAACCAAAACAGCAATGAGTATGTTGGTTCTGGAAAGGGATTTATTTTCCCCAGGAGAGTGACTCTGACCAAACTTAAGCCATCAATAATCCCTGTAATTAGTCTATACCTGTTTCACAGTGTAGGTTGAAAAATTATATAGAACGTTCTGAAAATAGCAGGACCGCAGAGTGCCTTGAACTCTGTAATGGAGGTCTCAGTCCAGAGCAGAAAATTGTTGGAAGTATATTAGCATCATCTTTTGTTCAAGTAAAACCATTGCTGTCACATTTGCGTGACTGGCAGATTTTTTCCCTAAAGGTGCTCTCAGCAGAGGGAGTATGGAACAGAAAGGATTCTCTCATCTTCTAGAAATTTCTTCTTCACCATTTTCGAACTTCCTTAATAAGGTGAAAAGTATTTTTCTTTGAAGATGGCTAATAACTTATGCTTAGTGAGGAACATTCCCTCTTGTCTCTGTTTCTGCTTCTCAAGCCACACATTTTCCTTTACATCCGTGCTCGTATGTTGGCATCGTTACTGACCTGAGATTCAGTGTAGCTCAGCTGCCGAAAATGGTTTGCCACTTACCTGCCATTGCCTCATAAGGCACTGCAGGCCTGCTCCATAGTAACCATTTCTGTTGTATTGTAAATAGCACATGAGGATTTCTTTTTCCATTTGTAGTGACACTTTTTATTTGAGGAAGCAGATTATGAAAATTTAAAAAAGGTTTACTTGGATTACTTTTTTCTTTTTTCTTCTAGAGAATCAGACAAGAGAGTTATTTAAAAAGCCATTAGTGCATCAAAGTTGAATGACATTATGACCTAAAATATTCCGGTTTGTATTTTGTACCTTGGTATTATTTTGTACCATAGGGGATTTCTCTATAGTTACAATTTAAAAACATGTTATATGTTTGACTAAACTGCGATTCTATTAGCTATTGCTGTCCTGACTGCTGATATTTTATTTCTGCAATTAAATATATGATTGACAACGGGTGGCACAGTAGTGATTATACTAATGTCAATTCATGGGGTTTTACTGAAGTCCATTTGTTCTTTGAAAGCATTATTAATTATGAAGAATTAAAAACTATTTCTCAATTTTTAATGGGGTTTTTCATTTATAGACTTTACTATTTTATCATCTGTTGGTTTTATTCAGTGGAGAAAGCACGAGTGCTCTAGCTGTTTTTCTGACATTTTCTAATTGAGGATCATTGTAGTAGCCTATATCCCATACTCTGAAGCTAATCCTCCCGCTGTTTCTAAAGATCTGTTCTTTAGAGATGCGCTGAATTCTGTCCTAAATAAAAACATAAAGAAAAGCCAGAATTGTTGTGTTTGTTATCACAATTGAACAAACATCCTTTTCAGTGAAAGAGAAGCCCAAGTCTGTTTTCAAGAGAAGAGTTGTTGAAAACTGGAAGGAAGAGTCCGCCTTTCACAGGAGAAATGTCCTTCAGGGCAGTGAGATTATGTTCAGACTCTCTGTTCTCTGTGCCGGTCTTTTTGGTAATATAGAGAAGTAGCCTTCAGTCTGGTGATGGTCAGACAGGTGGCAAATAATGGCAACCACACAAGTCTTTTAACCGGGTATTTGGTCTGTAGATTTCTTCCTTGAGAAGGCAGCCGTATATTCTTGAGCAGTATCCCGCTGGTGTTAACTCATTTGGAAACCTACTGGCATTTCACTACGTTTTCTTGTACCCAAGGGGTGACATCCTGACCAGGATTTTGTTCTGGTCCCTGAAACATGTAAGGAGAAGCCTGGACTCTAAAAGTATTAGCTGGAGAGAGCCATTGAAAGAGGATTTGCCAATGGGATTCAGGGATAATCCAGGCTTAAAGGCATAGGAATGAAGAGGGACATTGGCAGCTCTCTTTTTACCGATTCAGAAAGGTGAGATTTTGTTAGTTTAGACTTGCAGTTATTCATCTACACACTAGAAACCTAAGTCCTTTAAAAAGACTCACGCGCACATTCTTCAAAATGTGGTTGCTCAGACCTCTAAGACACAATGTGAATTTTTTTTTTTTCCAGTGGATGCGTAAAGGAAATTTTCAGGCCTCTGCTGTAAAGAATAGAAAACTTTCTTTAGCACCTCTGCTTAATATCGAGAATTTCTTATGAATGTGTTTTTTTTTTCTACAGGAAATTTGAAGATAGTCATGCCTATTAGATGCCTAGAAGATACAGGTAACTGTTTTATACTGGAAAAAAAATCATATATTCCCATTCCTATTACCTGTGTGTTTTCCTACACTTTGCTAATGTTTATTCAAGCCAAATTCAGTTTTTCCACTGTAGGAATAAAAAATATTCCAGTACGTCTAATATTCCTTTTTTTACCCTTTTCTATTGTAAAACCATCACTGTCTTTAATTCTCAGTGTTTCATCCAGAAAATGTGCTGGTGTTTGGATAATATGGAAGCAGGAATCCTACATTGTTCTTCAAATTCAAATGCTGTACTTGTCTATGAAAATCATGTCTCTGAGCTTTTCTTCTTTATAATAGAACTGTGGAAACCTATTGCATTTAAGCATAAAAAGTGCATGTATAGCTAGATGGAAATGTTTCAACATTGAAATCTAAAATGCTAGAGTCCCATGTACGCAGCTGTAGCTCATTTCCCTAATACATGTTTTACCTCTAGCAAGAGGTTCACACTAAAATTTAATACGGTGATTGGAAGATGGAGGTGTGGAAAGGTACCAGTAGTGCCGTGTTTGGAATGCTTATTTGATGTCTCTTTTTTTACCGTTTAAGAGTAGTTTAAAAGGGTGATCAACACCTTCTTGTAAAACCAGTTAGGTTATCTAAGGTAAGAAGTACCTCACTTGAGCCATTTTAAACCTTGATATATGACTCCAGTGTGGTTATCTGGGATTTCTGCCTAGCCGACAGTGAGAATCAGGCGTCTCCATAGTGGAGGGCTGTGTGCATAGACATCCCCTATGTCTGAAGCACCCATCATGATGTGGAAAGATTTCTCCTCTGGAAGCAATGATCACCCTCCTCTGAATTTAGAGGAAGGCCAGGTGACTAAAGTGCATGTCTGAACTGTAGGTGAGTAATACTGGATAAGGTAATTCCCACCCACGGTGTTAGGACTCTATTTTCAGCAGTGATTTGCTGAAAGAGCTTTGAAAGTAGGTGGTGGACTTCCTGAGAACTGAGCCTTTAAACCATCCCCAGAAAGCCTTCCAAAGCTACCGGTTAATTTGGAAAGTGTAGATCGCTGTTTTCTATTCCTAGGGCTTTTATTGAGTAGTGATTATGCTTATGTGCACTCACTGGAGCCAGTCTTTACTGTGTCTGCTCACAAAAGGGAGTTTTGTGAAACCTTTGCGTAAGTTCCTCAACACTTTTCATGTAAGGCTCACTAAAAGGGCAACTGCATCAATGTTGTTTAGCATGACTGTATTAACTGGTGTTTGGGGTTTCTTTGTTTTTGATTTTTCTAGATACCTGTGTCACCATGGAAGAGATGAAGAGAACTTTGCTCTAGTAGATCACAAATATCTCTGGGTCATTCTGCATCTCAGTATTTAATAACAATGGAAAATGTCCAAATGCTATAACAAGTCTTTGCAAATGTATAATAAACTGTTTAGGAAAATTCCTGCCATGAACAGAACTGTATAATACTCACTTTAGTGTACAGACACAAATCTAATGCCTATAGACTACTGCGTGGAAAGTTCCAAAGAGAAAGAAAAGTCTGTGAACTTGCAACAGCCCTGGAAAAATGGGAGCAACAAAACTTTAAAAAGCACAGCTTTGGACACACTCCATGTGTCTGCACAGCTTTCAAGTGAACTAGCACTTAAGACCTTGTGTAACAAAATGGACTCTGGGGACACAGCTATAGGGCAAAAAGCTACCTCAAGGTCTGGAGAAACTGCTAAAGTACCAAGCAGATGGAGGCAAGAACATTCAGCTGTTATTAAGATGAGCACTTTTGGCAATCAAGAAATACAGAGGCAACCACAAATAGATCACGAGCAAATAGGAAACACAGCATCAGCACAACTTTTTAGTTCTGGGAAACTGGTATCATCGAATGAAGCTGCACAGCAAGTCACGGAGAAGCAATATCCACAGCACCGTCCAAGTCCTTACTCATGTCAACATTCACTTTCTTTCCCACAGCATTCATTGCCACAAGGCTTCTTGCACAGCATGAAGCCACATCAGAGCTTGGAAGGGCCTCCGTGGCAGTTTCCTAGCCACTTGCAATCAGTTGCCTCAGAGGACTTGTTTCCTTTCCATATGCATAGCCATAGTGGAGGTTTCTCCAGGAAGAAGATTTCAAGTTTGAACCCTGCATACAGCCAATATTCACAGAAATCTTTAGAACAATCAGAAGATGCTCACAAAAAGGAGCACAAACCCAAAAAGCCTGGCAAGTACATTTGTCCGTACTGTAATCGGGCTTGTGCCAAACCTAGTGTACTTAAAAAGCATATTAGATCTCATACTGGGGAGCGACCATACCCTTGTGTTCCTTGTGGTTTCTCCTTCAAGACGAAGAGCAACCTTTACAAGCACAGGAAATCACATGCCCACGCAATTAAAGCAGGTTTGGTACCTTTCACAGAGTCAGCAGTCTCTAAATTGGACCTAGATGCCAGTTACATTGATGTGGAAGCTGAAATACATTCAGACGGCGAGCAGAGCACGGACACTGATGAAGAGACCTCGCTCCTAGTGGAAGGGTCTGACAAACTGAGCCCCGTCCCGCAGCTCCCCCTGGACATTGCTAGCAGGAGCAGCTTTCACTCCTCCATGGAAGAGTCCTTGGTGGGGCCAATGAAAGTGCCCATTTTGATTATCCCTAAAAGTGGAATTCAGCTACCCAGTGAGAGTTCACCATATATTGGCTCTGACATGTTGCAAAACCCATCCTTAAGTACCAAGTCTGATGATTCTCATACGGTTAAACAGCGACTTGCACTAAGACTGTCAGAGAAAAAAGGGCAAGATTCTGAGCAGTCGTTAAACCTCCTGAGCCCACACAGTAAAGGAAGCACTGACTCTGGTTATTTTTCCCGCTCAGAAAGTGCTGAGCAGCAAATTAGCCCGCCAAATACTAATGCAAAGTCTTATGAAGAGATCATCTTTGGAAAGTTCTATAGGATTAATCAAAGGACAGCACTAACAGTAGCCACAGCAAATCAGGAACACAGTTTAATGGGTAGAAAGGGCAAAGCAGAGCCATTACCTCTTTTAAATAACAGATTAGATATCAAGATGCTTGAGGAACATATTCCTCAGCTGACTCCAGATAAAGAAGAACTCATTGACTCCAGTAGTTTGAGCACTATTAAATCTACACAAGTTTATCCAGGCAGCAATACAGAATCTAGACAATCCCAGACCACCACCTCATCCATCAAAAGTGAATCTAACCTCTACCAATTCAGTCAGCAGGGTGACATGCCCGTCCTTCTAGAGCCTCCAGGAGATTCCTCTCCTCTTATTAGAAGTAACTCCATGCCAACCTCTTCTGCAAACAGCCTAAGTATTCCCCCATCTCTGAGAGGAAGCCATTCATTTGATGAGAAGATGACTGGCTCAGATGATGTATTTTACCCCGGGACAGTGGGAATATCCCACCAAAGGATGTTGAGAAGACAGGCTGCCTTTGAACTACCCTCTGTGCAGGAGGGGCACTCAGATTCAGACTATCATGGAAGGCCAGGGAAAAATATCATTATTGCTTCCAGCAGACAGACAGCAGGTGACAAAGGACCATCCTTAAAAGAGAAGAAAGGAGACAAGGCCTTTTATGACTATGATACCAGTGGGAAGCACTACAGAAAGTGGGAAGAATTTGAAGCTCAGAAACAGAGCTACAGGGACTCACCATCCTTAGGTGGGATGAACAAGGGGGGAGAGTACTTTGTTGATCCACTCGGACAATCTCAGGCGGTGCCATCCATGCTTGGAACAACTTTTGAAAACAGAAAGCGCAGGAAAGAGGAGAGCGTTGGAGATGAGGAAGACAGCCCCATGCTTTGCAGCAGTACGGCTGGCACCACCGGGGGAATTCAGCCTTTGGACTTTGATCCCAAATCCCAAATTCAGGAAGTGCCAAGGAGCGGATTTGCCCTTCAAGGCCTGGACAATGCTGGCCATTGCCATGCAGAGCGTTTTGAAATCTGCAAGCCTTACTTCCAGTCTGGAAGCCCGGCAGCTTCTCTGGAAGACTCATCCTTAACTGCAGAGCAAGAAAAGACTGCAGACTCACTGGCTAGAAAGCCTCCTGGAAATGTCATCTCTGTCATTCAGCACACAAATTCATTGAGCAGGCCAAACTCATTTGAAAGGTCTGAATCTACAGAACATATTGCATGCCAGCAGGAGAAGATCTATTCACCATCTGAAACCTGCGAGAGTGAGATTTGTGAGTCCCCAATGAGCCCAGACCGAGCTCCACAAACAGAAAGTGCTGACACCAGTAAGCCATCTCCATCCCAGCAGCCTCAGCCATATCATATGCAGCCCAGATTGGTTCGCCAGCACAACATACAGGTACCTGAAATCCGTGTTACAGAGGAGCCAGATAAGCCTGAGAAGGATAAAGAAGTGCAGAGTAAAGAGCAGGAGAGACCCACGGAAGAATTCCAGTGGCCCCAGAGAAGTGAAACCCTTTCTCAACTGCCAGCCGAAAAGCTACCACCCAAAAAGAAGCGTCTACGACTGGCTGACATGGAGCACTCCTCTGGAGAATCCAGCTTTGAGTCCACAGGTACAAGCCTCTCCCGCAGCCCTAGCCAAGAAAGTAATTTGTCCCACAGTTCGAGTTTTTCAATGTCCTTTGAAAGAGAAGAGAATATGAAGTTCGTCACGCCTCCCAGACAAGATGAGTTTGGAAAACAGTCTGAGTTTTTAACAGTTCCAGCTGGTGCTTACTCACTTTCTGTCCCTGGGCATCACCATCAGAGGGAAATGAGACGCTGCTCATCTGAACAGATGCCCTGTCCTCATGCTGCTGAAGTCCCAGAGATCCGAAGTAAATCCTTTGATTATGGGAACCTGTCTCATGCCTCTTCAGCTGGGACACCTACTACGGCACTGTCTCCATCCCGAGAAAGGAAGAAATGCTTTTTGGTTCGCCAGGCTTCCTTCAGTGGTTTTCCAGAGATTTCCCAGACTGATCAGAGCACAGAACAAAGTATAAAGCAGGAGCAGATGGAACATGCACAGGCTGGTCTTCGCTCCTCCCAGCTTGCCTGGCATCACTCCCCTTCCTCTGTACTTCAGCCCATTCAGGTAGATGACGCTGGAAAACAGACTATTGGCTCTTGTGCTCAGCTTAGTAATAGCTCATCCCACCTTGCCCAGCAACAGGCTCTTCTTGCTGACAGCCCAGAAATGTTAAGAACTTCCTTGATCCAGCAAGCACCTTATATTCTTAACAAACATCCATCAGAGCAGCAGCAGCTCTTTGCACATCAGGAAAAAGTCCCATTTCCCCCTGTTCATAGCACCTTGTTCCAGTTCCCCTATCCAGCTGTCTGCATGGTTCACCTACCACCATCTCAGCAGCCTCTCTTGTGGCAGTCATGCACAGAACCTCTGCACTTCCAGCATCATTTTGTACAACAGCTGCAGAAGTCTTATGTCAAACAGCCCTTCCAAACAGATGTTCCTCCAAGTTATCACCTGGAACACACGCCAGAGGTTATAGGAAAGAAACCAGCCGATTATGTGCACGCTAAAGAGCAAGCATACCAGCATTACTCAGGAACATCTGGGCAGTATTCAAAAAATACTCTTGCTAAGTACCAGTCAGACCACAGCATTAAACCAACAGATACCTCCCCTGAGCAGCATCTTCAGACAGATTTTGACTCCCCAAGTGATGGATCTGTACAGTCTTTGCCAGGAACAGTTGTTCCCGTCAGGATTCAGACCCATGTGCCATCTTATGGTAGTGTCATGTATACAAGCATTTCCCAGATCCTTGGGCAGAGCAACAGTCCTGCAATTGTAATTTGTAAAGTCGATGAGACTGTTTCTCAAAGAACATTGGCAACTAATGCAACCATGCAAGGAATTGGACTTAACATAGCTCAGATGCTGGGTCAGCATGGAGGGCTAGAAAAATATCCTTTGTGGAAAGTGCCGCAGACACTACCACTCGGACTGGAGCCACCAATTCCCCTGTGTTTGCCTTCCAGTTCTGACATGGCTTCTACCTTGGGTGGAAGCAAACGAATGCTTTCACCTGCCAGCAGCTTGGAGCTCTTCATGGAGACCAAGCAGCAGAAACGAGTTAAAGAAGAAAGAATGTATGGGCAGATAGTTGAGGAGCTAAGCGCAGTTGAGTTGACTAACTCAGATATAAAGAAAGATTTTCCAAGAATGCAGAAGCCTCAACTAGTAAGGCAGAGCTGTGCTACCGAGCCAAAAGAAAGTCTGCCATCCGTGTCATCCTCTTCACCGCTGTCATCCTCATCATCTCAGGATTTCCCACCTGTGAGCATGCCAACAGCTGATGCTTTCCCGCTGGGCAGGGAGAAAGTTTCCAGTTTTGATTCCACGTCACCAGGGCAGAAGTCCAGTGGCCCTTCTGAAGGAAGAGACTCGCCAGAAGAACTGGATGTGGATGAAACAGCCTCGGATATGAGCATGAGTCCACAGAGGTCTTCTTTGCCACCAGGAGAAGCTCAGCCAGAGGACCAACTGAAACATCAAAAATTGCCCCTGGGGATGTTAGTTCAGATGTCATCCAATACCAGTGGGAAAGTCACAGGCTCAACCATTCTCCTGACAGACGTAGCAGATTTTCAGCAGATCCTTCAGTTCCCAAGTCTGCGCACTGCTACTACTGTGAGCTGGTGTTTCTTAAACTATACGAAACCCAACTATATTCAGCAACCAACCCTCAAATCTTCTGTTTATGCCTCATGGTGTATAAGTTCGTGTAACCCAAACCCATCTGGACTAAGTACGAAGACCACTTTAGCACTTTTAAGGTCCAAGCAAAAAACTACCACAGAAATCTACACTCTGGCTGCTATGCATAGACCTGGAGTTGGTAAACTGACATCATCAAGTGCATGGAAGCAGTTTGCGCAGGTAATTGAGGTTTTAATAAAATTAAATTTGTGTGTCGTTATATGACAAAATATTAGTAAATAATTAAATGTAAGTTAATGATTTAAAAAAAAAAATATTCCCCATTGGGAAATCAAGACATTGACGTCTTCCCATGACAACTTTTGAGCCTTAGTTTACCCTTCTGCAAGCTCTGCTAGTTCTGCTGTCTCTGTCTCCATTTTCAAGATCAGATGTAAAAAGTGAGGCTTTTAAAGCCCTCCCTTCATATGTGCCAGAGCCTGATACGTTACCTCCTTTTATTTTGTCCTTTGTTTTTGCTGTGTCCTGATTCAAACAGTATCAGACACAAACATCCACGTGCATTCATAAGTAAAGATTAAGTTAAAATTGAGTAAGGATCTTCAGATCCACTTAATGTCTTTTACATACTGACTCTTCCTCGTGGACTAAGCATTAGATAATGGTGCCAGGGAAAATTCTGTAATGGCAATAGTTTGCCTTCTAAGGATTTTCCATCTCTATTTTCCATTATTTTTTCCTGAGGAAAGATATGATGCTGTGATGCTGTCTTTTCTGTCAAGACTCTTGTAAAAATTTGTCCATGCTGCCCCCTCTCTTACGCTCCATCAAATTAAATGGGACAGATTAATTAATCTTACAGAGTTGCACCAAATTGAGAGTTTGGCTTTGACGTGGAATGTTAAAAGTACTTGAAATGAAGTGTGCATTTATTGTGTGCTCCAGCAGTAACACCCTTCCTTGACTTTGTTCTACAGATGAAACACGAGCCATTCTTCTTGTTTGGCAGCAAGCTTGAAAAGAAAGTAGTGGGGAATATTATAAAAGAAAAAGTAAAAGGAGACATTCATGGAGATAAAGACATTACATCCAAACAAACTGAGCCGATACGAATTAAAATCTTTGAAGGAGGGTAAGAAAATGCAACTGGAAATTTCAAGCTCAGCCTGTCACTTTAAAGAGATTTGAAAATGAATATGAATGAATTAGGATGTCAACAGTGTCCCGTATTCCTGCTGTGTCTTGTAGCTCCCAAGCCTCTTCTTTTTTGTTTTCTCTCAAAACAAACTGCAGGGTACCTGTATACTTACTCTTGGCTCTGCTTTGCTAGTAGAACAATTATATTTTGTATCTGTGTGAGAGCACTCTCTCGAAATTGTTACTTTCATTCCTTAGGTCATAAAGAAATGGATAAATGATTAACATTTTGGTATTTTCTATACCATTTCTTTGTATTTAATGGCCTCCATGTGGATATCTTTCTGTTTTTAGAGTCTGTACCTCCACTCGCTTGAATGGATTAGCTAACCGTGCTTACTCTTATTCTTGTAATTTTTTGTTATTTACTGAAGTTGGATTTTGGAGTTAAAATGTAAGATGGCAATGAAGCCTATGGCATCTAAGCATAATCCACAGATCTGTCATGTGTGGTCGATAAAATAATGTTTAATTTTACCATGGCCATCTATCACTGAAGTGATAACAGAAACAAAACACAAAGACAGGGAAAAAGGAGACCTGAAAGCCCATTAACATTGTTTTAAGGCTTGTGAAGCTTGTTATAAAAAGCAAATGAAATGGACCCTTGTCTGCCTCTGCAGTATACTCTAAAATGGAAGATACTGTTTGATTTCTTTTACAGAATTCTGACACGATGCAATTAATTTGCCAGTTGTTAGTGGTAAATAGTCAAGTGGCTGAACAAGATGTTTTTCAGTCTTACCAAACTCAGATGGCCTCACAGCACTGTTTTATTGGGGTAACTAAATAGGTCAGGATGGAGATGTGAGAAATTCATACATCCATTTCCTTCTCCTGTCAGTTTGTACCCTCTAAAATCTCAGTTGTCCTTCATTAACATCATGTGTTTTGACGCCACTGGAATAGTCTCCATGAAATGAACATTGGCATTT
>Ga0181612_182304_pt1 | contig 11114 bp, 15 predicted proteins | sample HoacroProtozoa21_FD_119630 | JGI IMG/M metagenome (GOLD analysis project Ga0181612, IMG submission 119630) | Hoatzin crop microbial communities from Cojedes, Venezuel. Combined Assembly of Gp0051906, Gp0051904, Gp0051908 | reverse complement strand
GATCTTAGAGGTCTTTTCCAACCGTAGTGATTCTAGGATTCTATGTGGAGAACCCTGCACCAGGCACATACTGTGGAGCAATAGGCATCAGCCTATCCACACTTCTCCATCCAGGGGATGCCTGTCCTCTCCTTTCTCATCTCCAGAGGCATCCAGAATTTCCAGCAACCTCCTTCCAGTAGGGTTGCTGCCAAATGAAACTCTCCTTGTCCTCAGATTTTGTCTTTCTCTTTGCGGAACCTGACCTGTAGGAGACAGCCTGCAAAGTCTCATCCACTGGCTTCACTATGCTCAGCAGATGCTGTTGGTTTTCTGAACAGGAGGGATGATCTTGCCTGCAGTGGAGACAGTGGGAAGATGGAGAGGGTGCAACTACCCCTGGAAAAATGCCCACACAAGGACAAGCTACAGGATCCTTGCCGCAGTCGCTCTGCAGGATGGGAAAGGGGTGAGCTGTAGGGAGAGGGTCACTGCCAGGATGCACAAAGAGGTGTTCATCTTTGCCAATAAGAGCTTCCCAGCATGGAGACCACAGGGCTTGTTGTGGTCCTGGTGAGTCCACACAGCAAGTTTGTGGGATGCAAACAGCATTCCATTTCATGCCAAGGATTTTCTCCACTGTGAGAGGGCTCATGGAGGGCTCATTACAGCAGAAAATTGGATGCCTTCAGTGCAGCTTGGTGACTGGCATGGGGTTACAGAGCTATGGGGAAGATGGGGCTGGGAAGACCAGAGGCGTGAGGCATGCAAGCAGCAGGGCAGGGACCACGCGGGGCTGGTCGCACATCACCTCCAGTCCTCCATCACCAGCAGCATGGCCAGGGCCAGGCAGGCTGGGTGGCAGCGCCCGGCCCCCACAGGGCAGCTCTCACCCGGGCTGAGGAACATCGCCGGCAGCAGCACCGCGGCCTCGCGAGGGAAGCAGTGGAGATTGAGAGCAGAGCCCTTGGCTGCTGCCACTTCACAGCACCGTCTTCATGATACGGCGTTGCCTTGACAACTGCAAAGGGTCTTTTACTGCCTGTCGGCTGCTGAGACAGAAAGGGGGGGGATAAAAAAAGGGAGGGGGGGTGGAGCATTAACTCCCAATTTCTCAAAGTGTTTTTCGCCATGGAAGAGGGGTCCAGAGTGTGGGCAAGTCTTGGTCGGGGCATGCCCCAGCCCCAGCTGGCCGTGGGCATGGACTGACTTGGACAGGGAGACCAGTGGCTGCTCGTGGTCCAGTGCTGCTGAATAATCCCCAGCAATGAGTGTTCTCCCGTTCCTCCCCCTCCCTGTGTCTTCCCATGACCTTGGCATCAATCAAGAGCTGTGGCCACTTCATGGCACGGCACGGCCTTGGACCAGCGCCTGAGATCAGCTGGGCTTGTCAGCTTGATCAATCAGTCTGCCCTGTGAAGAGGGATTCGTGTCATCTACCCTTTTCGACACCCGGCACACTTGTGTCGCTCATGGCTTTTCCCAGACCCCATCATGGTCCTGCCTCACCTCTCTGCCAACAGCCCAGCCACTTCCCCATTCACAGGTGCTGGAATGGGGCTGCCCCACAACACTGGCTCCACGCCCAGGTTCTCATGGCAGAGCAGAAGGAGCAAATTTTGTTGAGCTGGGTCAAAAAAGTGACGCTAGGAATGGACACATCTGGGGGTTGTCCCACATGACTGTTTTATGGGTGATGTGACCCATGTCTGATGCATGTGGTCCTTGGTTCTGCAGGCACAGATGGCACTGCCCATGCCACCCTTGGCCTGAAATGCTGGGCCAAAGCCTCAGCTTCTACCTAAAAGAAAGAAAAAATTGTTTTCTGCTGCTGCTCTGAAGCTCATTGTCACTTTGTGAGGAGCTTGGCAAAGCCTGTGGTCACTTCTGAGCACTCAGACATGAAAGGGAGGGACAGGGAGCCAAATAATTTCATGCAGAAGGACCAAAGGCTCCTGGTGATGCAGGGTGTGATCACCTTGCCTGATTTCAGGCAGCTTAGCTGGAATTAGACATCCCATGCTGGAGGGTCAATAGCAATAAATAGTTTCTGGTAGAATAGACTCATTTGACCTACTTTGGACAGCCACGGGCTGAAGGGCACCCCACCAGCCGTCCCTCCATGGAATGACGGCTGTCTAGACAAGGAGTGCCACTGCAGACGCCCGAGTGCAGTCAGATGAACCTGACCCTGCTGACCTTCCCTAGGCTGTGGAGGATGGCAGAGGGAGGATGTAGACCCAAAACAGGAGTCTCTCGGACAGCCAGTCCTTGTTCTGCCATCACCCCCAGCTTCCAGGGCTGAGCATGCGGCACCGCGGCGTTGTGTGCTGGATGAGCAGACAAGCCCATGGGGTGAATTGGCTAGATGGCGGCTGGGCATGGTGACTGCAGCCTGGGCTGGGCTATGGACAGTTGCTGGTGAAGTGACTCTCTAGGGTTTGCTGTAGGGGGTTCGAGGTAGCACCCTTCTGAACACGAGCAGGAACGATGTTTAGGATGGTCGTGCTACAGCCAGTGGCCTGAGTGCCCCAGGGCTCTCAGCAGCACTTTCTGGTCTGGATGAGCTCTCTGTCATCAGAGTGTCCCATCTGCATCTCCACAGCTTCCCTGCTCCATCCCTTCCCTGAGGTATGTGGGCACAAGCATTGCACGCTGCACCCACAAGCCTGGTGGCATCAGGTCACCTGTGAGGATCAGGCGTGCTGTGAGTCCAGTCATGTAGCATGGGATGTGCCAACAGGGACAGGCATCCTTTGACATCCTGACCCCGCTGCATAGCCTGTGGAGGTCAGGGACAGCAACATGCAATATTATTGACCCTTCAATAGCATTAGGGAGGGTTGTTTCAGCCCAGGGCAGTGGGGCAGACCCACTCCTGCCTCAGTATCTTTCCCCAGAGGAAGCTCTTGTGAGCAAACAGCTTTTCCAGAAATATTGCTGTGCCTTAATGGCTTGGGAGCAAGAACGAGTCCTGCTGAAATTGTCATTCTGAACAGAGAAGCGTCTGCTTTCAAGCGTCATTGGACAGAAAAGATGCACTGAACTGAGCCTTAAGCACAGCATCATTCTGAAGGATCCATGAGCCCTGAGATGGCCCATGTTTGGAGGCAGATTCATATGGCCCCAGCTGAACCCTGTGATTTCCCAGCTGGGTTACATCCTCCAAGTCCTGGCCACATCTGGAACGTGCTAAAATCCAGCTATGAGCTGCAGGGCATGCTAACTAATGTACGCAAAGGAGTCCTAACTTGCCTTGCCCCACGCAGTCCCCAGCAACCCTCATGGCTCCTGCAGATCCCCTGGGTGCAGCAACGCTCTTTCCAGCCCTGGATATCGTGTAGTGGGGGGCTCCAGTGTGGAAGGGTTAAAATCGTGCCGTAGCATGACAAAGTACCAAGGTTTCTGGTGGCTCCTGTGGGTGCTGGCAGCTCTCCAGCTGTTTGGCCACCTGTGGCAGCTGCTGCTTTCTTCAGATGCTTCTGCTATTGCTTTTAAATTGATGATGCAATTGGGTCTTATTTAAAGCAACAGCTTTTTCCCTTCCAATACTGCTCCATGATGGATATTGGCTCTACTTCTCTCCCTCTCTTTCTCTGCCTCTTCATCCAGACTCTGAAATGCCCAGGGATGTGTGTGGAATGACTTTCTACCCATTGTCAAGCACTTACAGTATCCCATAAATAATCTAATACTTGTTTGGTCTAAATGTAATTAAGATCCTTACTCCATGCTTGGCGACACTGACCGGCCATAGCGCCGGTGATTTATTGTGTTGTATTGTTTAGGGCTTTAATTGCATGCTGTAGTTTGGCACTCCACTGACAGCTTCTCCCAGGAATGATATGTTTACGCTGCAGAGGAGTTTGGGGTGATAACTGTATAAAACAGTTTAATAACGAAGAACACACTTCTAATATGGAAACCTGTTGAAGGTGTTGCTTTAGGAGGCTTATTCTGAGAGCAGAGTAGGAAGTTCCCCAGAGAAAAATCAGCTCTTTTTCATGCACAGAATATTTGCAAGCTGCTTGCGACTGTAGTGATTGTTACGGAAAATTATGTGAGAGTTACATTTTCTTTCAAATAATTTAACTCTGTGGATCCTGTGGGTATTTAGTGTGGGCTCTTTGAGCTGTGTTGGCCACATGGTAATCAGTCATGTTAAATCACATGGCTTTGCTGCCAGGGTTGGATTGGAGAATGCACTGGTACTTACTGAGAATATTCATGAAGGCAGATTAGAAATTCAGTCCTCCTGGGCGTGTGTGTATGCAACTTTGGTATTGCTTTTGTGCCAGGAAACCAGCGTGGCACCACTGTTCAGGTGACGCGCGCACAAACCCACCCGAGGTGAAGCCCCAAAGCCTGCAGTTTCCTCCTTGCTGCAACGCCGCTGTGGCCTCGGGCCAGCTCCGCCTGCTGAGGCTCCTTGCTCCGAGCTGTCGCATCGATGCACGTCTCTCCCCACACTGTCATCCGCACGCAGGCGATTCAATTCGCCCATTTTCAGCAGCACAGGGTATTACAGAGCTCAGCTGGGGAAAGCCCTGGGTCTCCTCAGCCCTGCAGCTTTGCTCTGCTCTCTCTTGCATCCTCAGCGCCTCCTCCCTTTACCATCGCTCTCCCTTATCGACACACTCTGCTTCCAAATTAGGACAGATGCTATCCTGCTTCTCTGCTGGGCTGTTCTCATCTCTGCATGGCACTGCTTCCACGGGGCTGGTGGAAAGCAAGCCGGCTTCTCCTAGTCTTCCCAGATAAGAAGGATTAAAACCCTTGCTTATTCCTTCTCCACCTGAGCAAGGGCAGGAGGGACAGAAGGGGGGTCCTTATCTTTTTCTTATCTCTGGTGCAGCTGCTTGTCTCTGGTTGTGGAGGACATATGTCCCCAGACCCTGCTCACGTAGACCCGTATCTCTTCCAGTGCCTGACAATGACCTTCCTTGTACGAACAGGGGCCTCTCTCCTAACACCGGTTTCTTTTTAACTGTTGTTGAGGCCGCTAGGGAAAACCTTCAGATACCTGATTGCAACAGATACCAAGGGAAAACCACAGCAACCCTGATCCCTTTTCCTCACATATATGCAAACAGATATGCTTAAAATCATCTGAAAACCACAATGCACACTGCTCTTATAGCTCTTTCCCCTTCTCTCTCTTACAGATAAATATCCAAGATTCCTTGTGATTTCAATCCAGCCCCAGAGGGACTGTTTGGTCCAGAGGTTTCTCCAGGGTATGACCTTTTATCTCCTCTCAGCTGGACCGTCTCACAGCTAGCATCCTCAGCCAGCTGGCCAGGGCACTATAAGGGCTGCAGCACCTATATCCTTAGCTACCCACGTCTGGTGTCACAGTCCGCTTCAGGCTGGGTAAGTGTCTCCAGACAGAGAAATTCCAAAAGGTTCAGGGCATTGGTGCTGTGTGTCTTCTCATCACAAAATAAAACTCGTGTCCATAAATGCATGGAGCAGACCTGTCAGAGCTGGATGCAGCAGCGTGGCTTGGCCCATCTTGGTTAGAGATGCAGCTGCACACACCCTCACCACTCCTCCTGGGTCACTCCTAGGGCTGCCCCTTCACACGCCCTCCTGCTGGGTACATCCAGCTAGTTGCTTTCCAACTGAAATTAAAGCAGGGCTGAGAGAAAGCCTTTCTTTCCCTTGCCAAGCTCCTGGCATTAGCCTGATCCTTTTCCTTAGATGAATTGAGCTGAAATAAGGTTATTTGGCACCTGCAGGACTGTTGGCCATTATAGAGCACCTTGAATTATCACCACACTTGTACCTGTGCCAAAAATATTGAGCATGCTGTACAGAGCCTTGCACAGTGGTTTTGGATAAATGCTGTGGCCTCCTTTGTAATGTATGTTCAGATTTACTGATGGAAAGTGCTGTGCAAGAACTAGAATAGTGAATATATTAGATACTGAGATATAGAGAAGTGCACACACAGAGCCCATCGAGGGGAATGGGGTTCCAACCCCCCTGCACGGCTCAGCCACCAGCACCTGGGTATCCCAGCCAGACCTCAGCAACGCCGTGCCTGGGAGGCGAGGAGGTGTCGGGGCTGGGCAGTGTCCTGGCGCTGGGCTGCCTGGAGGCAGCAGCTTGTTAAAGGAGCTGGCCTGTCATCGATCCAGCCTTGAGAATGACAAATTCACAGCTGCAGTTTGCAAGAGTTCATTAGCTCACAGGCCAGATCAAGTGCTGGGCCCTGGCATCGGCCCTCTCCGTGGGGGGTTAAATATCCACCCAAGTGCTGTGGTATGGGGCCATGCCCAGACCTCAGTAGTGTGTAACTGCCCTGTCTTGATCATCTACTACGTGGTACAAAGGAATGGATCAGGTCAATCAGATTGAAGGAGGTGGAAAATGCGAGACTGGACAGACTGGGATGTCCACAAAGACCCCCGGCTCACAATCCCTCCCACATGTACATGGGAGACTTGCATCAAGCTGGAGCAAGGAAAGGCTGAGGGATCTGGCACGTCTCATCATCTGTTTGCTTCTTCTCTTTATTGCTTTTTTTTTTTAATATCTCCAGCCTCAGCTAAGAGCACAGCACAGTGTGCCTGGCACCGTGCAAGGGCAGGCAGGAGATACCAGACCTGGTGGTGTGCACCCTAAGGCGGGGAAGCAGAGATGGGACCCCAGAGATGCTGGAGCAGGGAGCTTCAGGGAGAGCTTTGGACTTCATGCAACAGCATCCTCGAAATCGCCATGAGGCTCAGTCTGTGCCCTGGAGGGGTAACTCTGACTGTGAAACACAGGGAAAGAAGGGGCTGAGAGAGGAGGAAAGTCAGGCGAGAGTGCTGACCCCATCGACGCTGTGACACCATGTCCATCACATCTCCTACACCAGGACTGGGAGGGCTTTGGTTTTGCTTTCAGATGACTTTTAGAAACCAAAATTTTGGCTCTTTGATAAGCAGACGTGCATTTGCACACACACATCTTCACATGCATAGACATTTATTATGCACATACATGTTCACATGGGCAGACACCCTTGTGCACCCCCATCTTAAAATCTGTGGCAGATGTCCCTGATGCTGAGGACCTGAGTAAGCAGCCCTGAGCACCACCAACAGCCCAAATCCTCCTGCCCTCACACCTGGGCTCTGTCTCCCCCCTCTCTCTCCCTATCGCACACATTAAGGGATTACACTGTGATCTTTTCAATCTCTCTGTCAATAGATTTCTTTTTTTGCCAGCCGATTTTTTTCCAGCTCAAGCTCTTTCACTTCATTAATGCGCCCAGAAGGGAAGAGCAGCTGCCTGCATTGTCTGTCTATGAAAATTTCTTGCGCTGCTGGATTTGTAAAACAACTGATTAAAGACAATGCAATTAATTATTCCTTGATGAAATAGTGAAAATTATCCTGAAAAATGAAGAAATTTAGCAGTGGAACATTAAATCCCCATAATTATGTCATTTCTACAAAGGGGGCAGGGAGGTGAAGTATAAAAATAAAATCCAGCCGTAGTCTTCATGTGGCATCTTGCTGGGTGCTGTGGGACACGGTGCCCTCCAGCCAGCTCCTGCCTTGGATGTCTGCCATGCAGGATACCCCCAGCACCCTGCGGAGACCCCCAGCACAGGCAAAAACCGCAAGCCAAAGGTGGCTGGTCCCTGTTGAGCCCTTGCGTGCCGGGCCAAGACATCTCCTGTGCTGCGGGCTGGGTGTGATCACCCAGCTGTGCTTACAGCATCCTCCGTCATGCAGACCCTGGGGTGGGGACGGGGAAATGCCCACACCCTGGCACCGCCACCACCCCTGCTGGGACAGCCCTGGAAACTCTGAGATCCCTTGGAGAGGAAGCTGTGGCTCAACCTTCCTCATCCTCACCCCTGCTCCTCACAGAGGGGACGAGGCTTCAGCTCCAGCTCCTCCCAGGACCCCGACACCCACATCCTGCCCTGACATTGTGGGCAGCGGCACGTGGAATTGCCCCAGATGGGCTCCCGGGATGTGATCCGTCCCCTTTCACCAGCTGTACCTCAGCCCCTGAGGGGTCTTCCAAGCCAGGTTCTTGGAGCTGTCCCCTCCATGCCTCCCCAGCATGACCTCCATCCACCCACCTCCTCCAACACCCTCTGCCCCCCACTTTCCTTTAGCTGTCTCTCGCCTGTCATCAGTCCACGGGCCATCCCCTTTCTCACCACTGATTCCCGTCTCATTTTTGTCTTGCTCAGCTCTGGATCCTCCTGCCACTGTCTCCCTCTGCCTTCCCTGGTTCCCCCCCATACTTTTCCCCGCTATATCTTGCTGCCTGCATCCCTGAGAGACCCATGACCCTGGGAGCAGAGCTGTCTCCGTGTGCCCCCGCTCCACCCACCCTGCCTCTCCCCATCCCGTCTCATGCAACTACGTGTGCCGGTGCGTGTGCCGGTGCGTGTGCCGGGGTGTGTGAGTGTGCCGGTCCCTGTGCACCGTCAGAGCGGGGAGAATCCCCAGCACGGGAGGGGGGGTGCAGCGCTGAATCACAGCCCCGGCGCGGGGGAGCGCGGGAGGCAGGGGGAGCGCGTTGCATGGGGAGAGGATGTGCCTCCTCCGCACTCGCAGCTGGGGACTGTTGATTTTATTTATTTATTCTATTCTGAGATTTATCAAACGTGGGACTGGAGCCTTCCCGAGCCTGGTGTGCGTGGAACGAATCCAGGCCCCACATACCACCTGCCGAAATGTAATTACCAGATGCGTTAAATGAATAAATCTTCCGGGCACCGTTTTCTGTTAGCGCTGTTAAACCCACGAGGAAAGCCTCCTACTCTGCTCCAAGCTGCCTGTGCCTCTGCCATCATTTTGAGCCCCCTGTGTGCCCCTGACACAAGGTCTGGGGTATGGACAGTTCTGCACCGAGCTCCCCCAGGGTTTCACCTCTGGGTCACTGCCATCAGGTCCAGCTTTATGTCCCTCAATCCTTCTCAGCATGAGGGGTGGACCTGCAATGGAGGCCCTACCCACGGTGTGGATGCTGTAGCTCTAGGAGGGGTAAAGCAAACAGATGTCTTGGTTTATGATAGTGAGCAGAGCGCTGCAGGGATTTGAGAAGGGACAGGGTCCCTGCGGGATATCAAGCAGGGGACAGGCAAGGGGTGACGTGAGGTATGCTCTATTTATGACTTTGGTGAGCGAAGCATGGTGCTGGGGCCTGGGAGTGGGAGTGGGTCTCCACCTCAGCCTTGGAGACCAGACACCCTCATCACAGACCTGGCACCAGGAATGGGTCCTGGGTGGGGGATCCCTGCAGGGTGGCTTATGCCTTTGTCTTTAGGAAAAGCACCTAAGCAGGATGTTTGTGCTGTTTTGGGAGAGGACACTCTCATTTTCCCCTTCATTTTCACTCCGTCCCTTATACCTCTGCCCTGAGATCCTCTTCAGGCTAGCTGAAGGCTGAAGATGCAGCGCTCGCAGAACAGAGTTGAGTCTCCAAAATGCTCTCCAAGTCAGCCGCAGCCAGGCCCATATTCCTGCCTGCTCAGCCTTCGAGAGGGTTCCTGGGCAGGCTTTGCTTGCTGCTTATCAATGCGTTTCAGAAAGGCCTGCTCTTTCTACAGGCATCAACTGCCCTCCTTTTAGAGCTTTTAGCTAGAAAAAAAGCACAAAAAGTTTGACTAATCATGTGCTGGTTAACATTTTTCTAATTCCAGTTAAAAAAAAGAAAAGGCAGTGATGGAAATGTAAGCTTGAGGAGCCTGGGTGTTGAGGACAGCTTGTAAAAATTGTTTTGCACCCATTTTCTGACCATTCCCACTAATCACATACCATGAAATGAACAGTTTGCAAACACCCCATGGGCTGAAATTTGTTTGCATAAACTATTCAGTGAACACTTGCAGATAACAAATTCATTTGCAGAAATCAGGATCAGCTTCTCAGTAACTCGCAAATGGGAAATAAAAAAAAAAAAAATCTCCAATGAATCGTGCACGAGGAGCTTCTTCCTGCAGGACCACAGTTGTCTTTCCAGTGATGCAGATGGTTTTGGCGGTGGTGCAGAAGGGCTGCGTCACTTTCTGGTGCAGTCAGAAAAAGCCAGGATTGTCTGTGGTGATTTTATTTTTAAAAATGCCATGGGTTGTGTCAGAAGGTTCCCAAGGAAAGGGGTAGGGATTTCAGAGCTGCAGATCCAAGATGGGTCTCCAGGAGAGGTGCTGAGCTCCCAGGGAGTCTTTATGCAGTGCCAAGGGGGATTAGGTTGTAAAGAAGACCTCTGCAACACAATTTTCTTTCAGTTTTTAAATAGAGTGGAATTATTGGAAATTTGACTGGTTTTGGGTGCTGGCAGCTGGTAATCCCAGTCATGGGTCCTGCTGAATGGGACCCTCTTTTTTGGTGCCTCCCTGGGGTGCCTGTGCCAGGAACAGAAAAGCCAGTGGAGATCCCTGGCGTGGATGGGGTGAGCAGGGCTTCGAAGCTCCCTCTCCACCCAGGGAAAGCTGTGTTGGATGGTGCTGGCACCTCCGTTCCTGCGATGTCCTCGTGCTTCCCCCAGGTATCGCTGCTCCTGGCGCTGTTCTCTGGTTTCTGTTGCTTAAGAGTGAAAAATGCAATTGGGCTAGTAGAGTGTGCAGGTATCCCAAAGCAGACAAAGAGAGTACAAAGAAAAGTCAGGTTTCTAATCATCATTTTTCCTTAAAAAAAGAGAGATATTTTTCCCCTCCAATGAAGAAAATTTTATTTCAGAAATTTAAAATTTTATTTATTCTTCTTGCTAAGCCTCCAGTACTGAGAGGGATGTGCTGATACCCAGACTCTCACGACTCTAAAGGGGAGCCGAAAATGACCCACCTCAGCTGCTGGGTCCTATCTCCCTTGTGGCACCCATGCTGCTGGTGACGTGTCCTGCTTCCGACTGCCTGGCCTGGTGGCATCAGGAAGGGTTGTGTCCTCTGTTGTGATGGATGCTTCTCTGCAGGGACTGGAGCTTAGCTGTCTCTGCTCGGCTCAGTTCATCGCTGGGCAGGTCCTGGGTCTTGGCATGGCAAGTGGTGCTGGGGTCCAAGAACAGAGATGTCTCCCAGCCACCTCTAGCAACTTCAGGGTGGGCAACAGGGCAACGAGAGACCAACAGAAGATGATGGGGCTGAAACCAGCCGACACATGCCGAGCACCAGGACCTCCTTC
>Ga0181612_118912_pt1 | contig 11114 bp, 5 predicted proteins | sample HoacroProtozoa21_FD_119630 | JGI IMG/M metagenome (GOLD analysis project Ga0181612, IMG submission 119630) | Hoatzin crop microbial communities from Cojedes, Venezuel. Combined Assembly of Gp0051906, Gp0051904, Gp0051908 | reverse complement strand
GCAGCCTGCTGTAGGTGACCCTGCTTTGGCAGGAGGGTTGGACTAGATAACCCACAGATGTCCCTTCCAACCCCTACCATACTGTGACTCTGTGATTCTGTGGTTCTGTGATTTATCATCTTTTTCTCTATTTCCTTTTGATTCAGCAGTGGAACTAAAACAAACAAATTACAACCCTATTTTCACCACCCCTCACAGTCTATGCCAGCTGTCTAGTTTTTATCTAGTGTGCTTCACATCAGAGGTGACTGCAGGAACGACTGGAGGAATAAGAGGGCCAACACTGCATGTTATTTACAGCTGTGTCCATTAGCACACAAGGGTGGCACTCAACATTGCCCCAGGCTATGTCACTTGGGACTGGAGTGGTAGGCAGTAGAAACCTAAACTGAATAAGGATAAAGCTGATGTTTTGACAACAGGAAAGAGATAACAGACACAGGATGACCTGTATGTGCTCAGTCTTGGTAGGAGGATAAAGGCTTCTCCAAGGATGCCAACGGCCTGACTCTCAGTTGTCAAGTCAGCTTCAGGATAAGAGGGTGTAGTTTTCTTGTCAATCTTAAATCACACAGGACTTCACAGAAGCAGTCTAGTGCCTCTGAAGATGTTGCACTGCTCAAGAATAATATATGATATGTTTTACTGGTTTGGATGCTTTGGGGTACTTCTGTAACTCAATTCCCCTCTTGTTTTTATGTAACATTTACTGGCTGTTTTCCCTTTCCCAATACCAGAACGACTCATATCAGAAAGTCAGCCAATTTTTCTCTGTTAAAAAAGAATCAGGATTATAAGAGCCATAAAATTCTGTAAAACATTCAGCCAAAATATCTCCCAGTGACTAGTTAAAAATTGTCCCGCCATTAGGAAACAGCGTATCTTCAGTTCAAAGGAGACAATGCGCCTTCTAGTACTACTCCTTCAAGAGATGCAGAAGTGCTAAATTAGACTGTCTTGTGATATTAATATCATGTTCACATTACACATTTGTGCTGCAGTAATTCCCATGAGTTGGCCTTTAAATTGCCTCAGCTACTGTAGCAGAACAAAGTAGTGGAGAAACAATGAAGAATTTTCACATACTGCACTTCCAATGACTGTTGCAGAAGGTTGAATGACTATTTAATTTCTTTTTCTTTTTTGTTATTTTATTTTATTTGGAAGTTAGTGGGAAGACTGTGACAAGCCCTATCCCATTGTTACACTGTCATTAAGTTACAGAGTTCTAAGTTAACCCTGGGGAATTTTTAAGAGCTTTGCTGATTCTCCATGCCCAACTGTGTGAACAGGGAACTCGGGTTTCATGTGGAAAAAAATGCTTTTCTCCCATAGCTTATGGTAATTGACTTTGGGAAAAAGAGGACTTCAACTTTGCAAGTTTTAAGTCATTTGAGAAAGCTGCAATAAATATATTGAGTAAAATTATCTGCTTCTGATAGCTGCAGTCTTGGCATGTTCTTAAAATACCCACAGTCAGAGTAACTATGCTGGTCATGTATTGAAGCTGTGGTGGGTTGACCCTAGCTGGAGGCCAGGTGCCCACCAAAGCCACTCTACCACTCCCTCTGCTCAGCTGGACAGGGAAGAGAAAATACAACAAAAGGCTCATGGGTTGAGATAAGGACAGGGAGAGACTCAGCAGTTACTGACATAGGCAAAACAGACTTTACTTGGGGAAATTAGTTTAATTTATTACCAATCCAATCAGATTAAGGTAATAAGAAATAAAACTGAATCTTAAAAGCATCTTCCTCTCAACCCTCACTTCTTCCCAAGCTGAACTTCACTTCCGATTTTCTCTACCTTCTCCCTCCAGAGCGGCAGGGAAAGGGAGTTGTGCCCAGTTCATCACACGTTGTCTCCACCACTCCTTCCTCCTCAGGGGGGAGACTCCTCACACTCTGCCATTGCTACAGTGTGGTTCCCTCCCACAGGAGACAGTCCCCCAAGAACTGCTCCAAAGTGAGTCCTTCTCACAGGCTGCAGTTATTCATGAAGTGCTCCAGTGTGGGTCCCTTCCATGGGGTGCAGTCCTTCAGTAACAGATTGCTCCAGCGAGGGATCCCATTGGGTCACAGCCTCCTTCAGGCATCCCCCCACTCCAGCATGGGGTCCTTCCCGGACTTCAGGTGGAGATCTGCTGCACCGAAGACCTCCACAGGCTGCAGGGGACAGACTGCCTCACCATGGTCTGCTCCATGGACTGCAGGGGAATCTCTGCTCCAGCACCTGGAGCACCTCATCCCCCTTCTTCTGCACTGACCTTGGGGTCTGCAGAGTTGCTTCTCTTGCAGTCTCACTCCTCTCCTCAGCTGAAGTCGCACAGATTTTTTCCCCCCCTTCATAAATATGTTATCCCAGAGGCGCTATCACCGTAGCTGATTGGCTTGGCCTTGGCCAGCAGCGGGTCCATACAGGAGCTGGCTGGAATTGTCTCTGTTGAACATAGGAGAAGCTTCTCACAGATTCTCAGAGAAGCCACCCCTGTAGCCCTGCTGCTACCAAAACCTCGCTCCCCAAACCCGATACAAAAGCTATGTGGAATCTGCAAGATATATTTACATTTTTAAAGGCTAAAATGTCAATATTTGCACTGCATATATTGAAGACTTAAAGAAATCAGGCTGCACTTTCCCTGCTTAATCACAAAAGTCTCAAGACAGAGGGAAAAAAAAATTCAATTATTGTGTGTATTATTTTTCTTGGAAAAAATATTTCTAGGAGAGGCCATATTGTATTGTCTTAAGGCCCAGAATTAATGAGTGGAAGTTCAGGAGGATGTTTGGGGCCTACTGGGACTGTGCTGTTTGTGCGCTTACCCATGTTGGCTGGTTTGGAGCACCAGAAGACAAGGTCTGCATAAAGATCTGGCATTCAAGTTAAAGTTCTCTTCTTCACGAGTGACTTCAAAAAAAAAAAGGAAACTTACTCCAGGTTCATATTACAAAAAAAACCAAGCAGGAAATACTTTATGAATCCACTTACAGTTTTGGGGTCACAAGTCCCTAATTTGTTTTCTGCGCAGAATATTTATGATGGGACAATTTTAATCTCTTTGCAATATTAATATCAGAAAAAAAGTGACATTACTGGAGGTAGATTTATTGTTCATTTTCTCATTGCAGGGATCTGACAGTTCTCCTTAATGCCTTTGTCATTCAAGTTGTTACTCTACAGAGACCATTGGTCCAAATTCAAGTGATACATTTAACTTACTACTTTGCACAATTTTTTGCTGTATTTATTCCTTTTGTGGCTGTTTTTTTTTCAGAAGCATGTCAAGTACAACTTGCTTGTTTACATTTTCAAAGTCGTATGACTGTATTTCTAAACTTTCTCACATCCCAAAGGAGATGTTAGTCTCTATAGTAAGGCTGTAATACGGTAACCAATTTGCTAGTAGTCATCTTTGCAAAATTACCTTTCCAGAATTGTTTAAGATTTTCCCCACCCATGACACAAAAATCAATGGAATAGAGAGTGTTGAACACTTTATGAAGTGTGTATGAATGAGTGTCTGGGAAAAGTCAGGCTTCTGTGTGGTGGATCAGCCACTAGTGGAGCAGGAGAAATTTGCCCTGCCCCTTTCTTGTCCCACCTTGCCACTCTATTTTTGTGTGAGAGCTGAAAGATCTTTTTGAGTGTCTGCTCTCCAAAGGAAAATATGAAAGCCACCAGTATGGGCAGTGGATAGTAACAATATGGACAACTGTAGTTTTTGTACCAGTTTTTAAACTAATTTGTATTTCTGCCTAAAAAGCAAAGACTAACAATCTTACCCTATTACCTATTCTCAGTATTTAAACCAGGCATCATTATTTCTTTTATCTTGACCATCATGCTCTTGAAAAGCTCCTTTTAAATACTCTTAAGGCTATACCAATATACATAATGTTTCTCCAGGTGATGCACTGTCTCACAGATTTTTTGTGCTCTGGGCTGATACTCCACTGCGTTCCTCTGTTGCCACTTTCCTTGTCCTTCAGCTGCAGACTCTCTAGCTGTGCCTGTGTTACGAACAATGGACAAAGACCGTTCTGTACTCCCAACCTCCAACAACATGGCATGACCTGCCGTCACACACTTCATCTAGCTTCTTTCCAAAGAAAACCAGGATGAAAATACCCATCTGCCCATGGGAAACAGACACAGACATGAGCTGTCCCCCGAATTGCACCCAGGTATTGTCTACACAATCCAAAATGACACAAGGCAAAACACTGGCAGGAAGCACGGCAGCTGTTAAATAACATAGATACTGGTGTGCTCTTGCTAAGTCTTGCTCCCTGGTCATGGTTTTTTAGACTGTTTACTAGTACAGACATAATCTCTAGGGCTAGAACAAGCTTTTTTTTTTTTTTTTTTTTGTTAATGAAACGATGTTAGACCGACAGGTTCTTTATTACTGATGAAAGCTATTTGGAACGATAGAAAGGTATCCTACAGTACACTTCTGATTTTTCTGGGAATGAACTTGCGAAAATAAAGTAAGATGAAATGGAGTTTATAGTGACCTTTATCTGCATTGTTAAAAATTATTATTCTTTTTATTTCTGTAACCTGAAACAAAAGTACTTGGAATTTTCTGAGTGAAACTACTAAAAATACCCATAATTTCTTCTGTTCTACTGGAAAGAGAGAATCATTTTTCTTTCTGAGTACCATCGAAAGTGTGGCTGTCCACACAGTCCCTGTCAAGAAATAATATGGATGATCTAAGAGAAAGAAAAGCAAATCAGGAAACTGCCTGCAGAGATAAGAGGGAGAAGGATTTAAAAGGATAGTGTTTCCATAAATCAAGGCAATCGGTGACAGCTCTAAAGTAAGGGTCAAAAACATTGTGAGAGGTGTCACTTGGATAAGAAGTTAATCCAAGTTTCCATCTCTCTGCCTTTAGTGCTTGTTCAAGTGGAAGTTAAAGATCCCACGGCATTATTTCAGGATCACAAGAGATTGATATCCTGCCCAAATTCTCTCTTTCAGGATCACCAGAGAGCTCTGCACCAGTATCAATACACACAGATTTATGTGATTGCTATAAACAAAGGAACACATTTGTCTACATACCTTTGCTACAGTTTATTCAAATTGTTTGCATAGCAGCGGAGAATGTTCAATCAGCAGAAGAGTGCTGAGTAGTGTACATTGCAAAACCCATTAGGATGGATTTGTAATGAGAAAAGACAGGGAAAAAAAATTAAAACTCTCTAACACAGAGGATTCCAAGAAAGCAGGAAAACTGGGTATCAGAGCGTCCCAATACCAACTGAACCAAGTAAGAGGTTTTGTACAAATTTCACAAGATTTCCTTAGATGCATGGTATATGGAATTCTGTTGCTACGTCACGATAGAAATTAAAGTTTTCCACCTCAGAAAGAAAATTGCATGTACACCATTCCCTTTGGAGTCCAAAATGAAAGAGCTGAAATGTCAATATTATGATTTAAGGACTCAGATTTTGCATTGCCTTATGTAGAGTAGCCTTTAGTTACAGAGACATCCTTTAACGCAGGATTATTTTCTTGCAAATAAATTAATCATCTGGTAGGTTTCGAAATGTGAAGTATATAAGGTAATTGGCCTGACGAGGAGGGAAATGGTGCTTGTGTTTCAGTGAAGCAGAAGTCAAACAAACTGCTACTCCCACAACGTATCATCAACGGCAAAGGTAGGAGCTCTGACTTAAAAAAGTAAAAAACCATCTCTTTAAACTGATCTGCAGCAAGCAAAGCTCTAGTTTGGGTATGATTCTATCCTGATTCATCCTTCCTTAAGTTTCCTGGAAGTTGGTTGAGTTGCTAAAGAGCTTTCAGGAGTAAGAAATCGATCAAGTGAGCTAACTTTGAAAGTAGATAAAAATGATTCCATATTACTTTCTTCTTTAAAAAAAGAAAAATATGTTATTATTACTTACATAAACAATTTTAGCAGATATACACAAATTAGCTAGTGAAGCGTGGTGCTTAGGAATAGGAAGCTGAAGGCAGTGCTAATATGATTTCATTTCTGTAATGTCGCTATGAGTCTTACCCTTCTATCTTCATTATCCGAATGGAAAAAGGAGAAAAAAAAAAGGTCAGGGAAATGACATTTTTCAGCAAAAAGGAAATTAACTTGACGGCACTTAGCAACTGGAAAAATTGAAAATTCTGAGTCTGATTTTCCTCTTACACCAGTTTTACACCAGTAGAACTAACTTCATGGGATCAGGCTGTTGGATAAATCTCAAGGCATGCTTCCCGGAATGATGATGAAGTGGAAAGGAGTTTCTTTAGGTGGCTGAGTTCCTGTCTAAATGACTATTGGAGTGCTAGAGAATTTTCTCTAGATTTAGTGTAGGTAATGTACAGTCTTGCATAGAAGCCTTTATAATTCAAATCTAAATATAATAAATTTTTTGGAAGACCCCTTTGGCCTCCAGTAAATTAATTCTGACATGTCCCAATGGAGTGAAAGCAATTCTTTCTAAAGGGAACAATATTGCAGGTGGAAGGAGGAATTTAAGTGGCTGCTCTAAGGGAACACACAAGCTGCAGAGGTTACAATAGGGGAAAAAGCCATGTATGCCAATTCACACAATCCCTAGGGTGGCAACAAGAAGGCTTGCATCTGTGTGAGACTATTCCAGTTTTAAATTGAAACACATGTGTTAGTGAGTTTGAAGCAAAGTGACAGTATCTTTTTAATAAAACTAGAAATTATGAGCAGTGGGAATGTCATGACCCTACAGAGCACTAGTGTATAATCCATTTATCGAGATAACAATCAAGGAAGGATCAATAACATAGAAACAGTGGGGTTTCTTCCTAGGTAACAACTAAATAAAAGGGAAAAAAGACTTCCTGATTGATGCTTCAGCAATCGCCCAGATTGTGGTAACTGTCTTTGCTTTGATAGCTAATTTCTGGAGGATGCCGAGATGTTGCTTTTCTGAAAAGGTGTTGAGGTAACAGAAAGGCTTAAACAACTGAGAAGAGTTCAGCTGCAGTCATGACAACTAAATGCAGATTCAATTCTCTAACTAATCTATGATTTCTTACAGTGATGAAGGTGTCAGGATTAATTCAGCAAGATAGCAGAAAACAGTCGAAAGGGTCATTACTGACATGTTGGAGTATGTTTGGAGTCGTTTGAAAGAAAAATTAAGCATATAATAATATTTTAAAATATACAAATCCCTACTATTAATAGTACTTTCGAATTATAATGGAAGATTATTAGTTTAGTCAGGGAACATTTACACTGCACGCAGATTGTAACAGTTTGTTGTTACATGATATTATAAATGATCTTTAAAATAGTCATAGGCAGCACAGCTGGAGACAGTAGACATCACAGCTGTCTGTTTGGGAATTTGTTTAAGCCATTATGTTTGCAACGAGTACCAGAGAGGCTATTGACACCTCACTGGTGAATGCTGCACTCCGTGTAAATAAATCTCCTGTAATTTCTTAAGTGCCATTCTGTGTTACCCGAGAGTACAGGGAAGCAAGAGTGTCAAAATGTCAGTGACAGGTGAGAAAGAAAATATCACCTGCACTTTCTAAATAAATAAATAAATAACTTTATATAGAAATACTATATTTAGAAGTGACTCTTCAGGAAAATAATGTTTATTTTAAAAACTTCATTGAATGTTGATGAGCTAAAAGAGATTTAATAAGATGTTTCATGTGTCTGAATAAGTGAAAATAAATAATAACCCCTAAAAAAAGGATTTTATTTGGGATAGAGCAAAAAAAATTACTTCCTGATATGAGAAAAATTCTTCTGTTTTGAAATGGGAGAAAGAGCTCTTTCGGGCAGTGAACAAAGAAATCAATCATTCATAGTTAGCTGCAGATTTATGAGCACTTTAAGCAAGAACCATAGTTCCCTTATTGCAGGTAGGGCGGCAAACTTACTTCATCGCAACTGCTCTGCGACTCCAGGATCATTGTGGGAACAGAGCTGGAACATGTTTGGTCTCCCCAGGAGACTGAGGCCAGGCTGGCTTAACGAAGCTACCTTCAGTGCATCAAGCTGCCTGTTTTTTACAGCAGGGAGCTCTCTGTGGGTGAAGTTACCCAACCATGATTAAACTGATTGCAGTTTGGAGATCTCCCCATTACACATTGCAGATCACAGCGCTGACTTTAGGTTTCATACTGAAACTTTGGATTCAAATCACAGCCTGGTGCTCTGTCAGTCTTCCCACCGCAGTACTTTGTCATGTTTTGTGCAAACTTGGGTTCTTGGTCATGAAGCTGCTACATTTTCATCTTTACACTTGAGTTTCTGCTGCTAAGCCTCCATGTGCTCCTGTGTCCTATCTGATGGGCACGGATCACTTCTGCTGTCCTGTGCAGGAGGACACAGGTAGGTGTTCTTCCCGGGGCTACTTGCATTTCTGGAAGCTGTTCGGACTTTGTGGTGAGGGAAGGTCACAATTTGCTTCCCTCTTCATCAGGTGGGTTGGAATGGATGGCAGGCATCTCTCATCTGTAATTGCCAGCACTAAGCAGAAAATTATCAACGCCTGTATGAGAGCTAGTGTCAATCATTTTCATGCTCTCAGGGAAAATATGGACCAGCATTTGATTCCTGCCCTGCCCTGGGAGCAGCTATGCACTGCTACTTGCTCAGGCTTCCACTAGCTTTACAACTGAGCTCAACTCAAATTATTTTTTTTCAATAACATCTTTTGTAAAACGTTATTCTGCTCCTCGTGTTCCAATTTCCCAGGACAATTTAAGTATGCTGGTTGCATTACTGAAGTCAGGCTTTGGTCGGTTGGCATTTCTGCCCCTGGGGTGATTTTCTGGGTTTCTCTTCTAGCGCCTGTGTTGCTGTACTGTGGGGACAGAAAAGTACCAGAACAAATGCAGGAATATGTGCCAGCTCTTGGTACACACTGAAGAATCCCAAAGCGACAACAACATTTGGCAGAAACAGAAACATTGTTAGTACAACAAGCCACTCAAATCTGTGTTTAATCATCAGAGCACCATCTCCCCACATTTGCAAGAGAATTTTCAAATGAGAAGGGAAACCAAAAGGCAAATTAAAGAGTCACACAGGGTAGGAACAATGTGCTCAGAGTTTTAACTCCTTAGAGCAGAACTTCTCTTCTTAAGCCACGTTTGTTTTACAAGTGGGAAAAAGATCGTGCTTGGATGTACTTGTTTTTATTAGAATGTGAGTGAAATGACCATATTTCAGTTAATCTCCAGATACCCACTAAACCATGTGAGTGTTCAAAGCATTAAAAGAAAATGGAGGTAGAAGAGACCTATTAACGTTACTTCTGCTGATTGCCAGCACAGAATTCTTTCCTACAGACAATTATCTAGTATTTTGGGTGGGATGGTGGAGTCGCTGGCAGCTCTAATGAAGACATCTCCTTCTTTTGCTGTGAATAGAGAAATCTTCTCATCCATACTAATGTACTGCACCAGATTTGTGCATATTTGTCTGTAGGTCTTGTAACTTCCCACCACACCCCACTGAAAAGGAAGTTTCATACTTAGAAATTGTTGCAATAGCATAGGAATGCAAAATAGTTAGCAAGATATGACAGATACAAAGGGCATACTGGCTTGTTTCTAATCTTCTTCCATTTCACAAGAGTGTTTTTGGAGGTTTATTGTTTTATTTATTGCCCGATTTGGTAAGTCAGTTGCTGATTTTAAGGTATTCAGAACTCATGGCAACTAGAGTTGTGAATGTGCCCCTCTACACAGAAATGTGAAACCTAGTTTTCCAACCCAGATCTGTAACGCTGTGAACACAGCTTCTGAGAATACAGTAATGATCTTGGATAGACACTTAGTCACATACTTATCTGGGATAAATCAGCGCTGCTTATTGGAGACTGGTGAATGTACATTAACTGAGAATGAAAACCCTCTTCCTAGTCATCGGTGATGCAGTGATTGCTTTCCACTGAAACGCAGTGGGCATTTGTGAAATGTTTGCCGGATGACAGAGTTGAAAAGAGAAAATAAAGTTTTAGATGTGTAATCCTTCAGCCAGGCAGTTACATAGGCCAGGGTATGTTTCTAAGGTTCATTAATAAGAACAAATCATATTCCCAGTGAGGATCTTGGTAAAATAGTGAACTGTCTAGGTACTCAATGAACTAAACTTCAGTCCTGTCATCAGGGAGACAAAGAAACCACTTTTTAAAGGAGGACTTAAAAACGGGCAACAATAAAATAAACAGGATAATACACGATAAGTTGTTCTTTGCCCAAAGTAGTTCCTAAAACATTTTAAGTCTTTTCTTTTAATTTCTTAGGAAGACAACCGTTTGGGCAACTGGCTGCTTCCCAGACTCTCTATATTAAAGCTCCATTCACAATTTGCGATTTCCAGGGCTATGACAACAGTCCTGAACTTTAGTAAGGACACGTAGAAGTTACAGATGACCCGGAAAAGTGAGCTACAATTCGTTACACTGAGCAGCTCTTGCTTCACTGATTATCTCTGTTTTTCAGTGATTTCTGCATTTTACTGAGAGTACATGAAGGATAAAGGACCAAAGCCAATTCTTCCTGCTGGAAGAGCACTTAATAGTCTCGTCGATGGTTCCTTATGTGTTGTGACTATTGTACCTCTAAGTCACAAGATGTTGCCTTAAATTAGGGTAACACCTCAGTCCAGGCATACCTAAGCATAGTTACTTTGTTCAGACTTTGACAGGTTATTGTTATAGCTATAATTTCTTCCAGGTTACAACAAGCTTACTTAAACGGAAAAGTTCCCAAACACCTTAGCGCAGAAAAATGCAAATTTAATATGATTCAAGCTTTCTCCTTGGACCTTTGAATTTAGCTCCCATCTTCACCAAGATGTTCAAACAGAGAGTTCCTCCATGACTGTGTTGCCTTTATGCTGAACTTCTCCTGTTTTGGGTTTTTTTTTCACTTTTCAGATCTCAAACAACAGCAGTACATGCCTGGAAATATCAAGCACTCTTACAAGGTAGACAGAGACAGGCACACAGCAAGCTCAACATGACCCGGCAGTGTACACTCACAGCCCAGAAGGCCAACCATATCCTGGGCTGCATCAAAAGAAGCATGGCCAGAAGGTCATGGGAGGGGATTCTGTCCTTCTGCCCTGCTCT
>Ga0181612_182541_pt1 | contig 11115 bp, 5 predicted proteins | sample HoacroProtozoa21_FD_119630 | JGI IMG/M metagenome (GOLD analysis project Ga0181612, IMG submission 119630) | Hoatzin crop microbial communities from Cojedes, Venezuel. Combined Assembly of Gp0051906, Gp0051904, Gp0051908 | reverse complement strand
GTCCGTGTTGAACCTCATCAGGTTCCTCTCTGCCCAACTTTCCGGCTTGTCCAGGTCTTGCTGAATGGCAGCACAGCCTTCTGGTGTATCTGTTTTTCTTTTTGTCTTGTCCCTTCCACCTCTGGGTTTTTTTTTTTTGCCAGTATGAGCATTCAGCCCTTTTTTTGGCTGTTGTTGGAGTTCGCTTACATACATGTGAGGGGGTGCTTTTGACTTTTTGCTAGATCAGTAAGGATTTTAGATTCTGCATGATGCTGCTTGAAAGGCAGTTTCCTTGAGATCTCTAATATACTTGTGTCCATTCTGAGACTTCATATAAATAATTCTGGTGTTAGTGTAATTTCATTACACTGTGCATTCATTCAGTACTATTTGATGCATGTTTAAAAAAAAAAATCCTTCCCAAGAGAGCATTAAAGAGCTGCGATTCGTGTTTTGGATAATTCAGAGGTAGGGAGTGACCGTCTTGTTAAGATTTTAACAGAATAATTTTGTTTGCCCTGTAACTTTGTTGTGACCTTAATGTTGAATACAAACAACTGTGATGTGTTTTGAAACTTTGCTCTCTGCCGAATAGTTTTGTGTGTGTCCTTCAAAGAATTCAGTGAAGCTTTTTCTGCTGCACTTGGCTGTGTACAGAAATAAAGTAGTACTGAGTTTTTGGACCTATATTGTGTAAGGAATATGCTGGTAACGTTTCTGTGGTGCTTTTGAAGTGCATTTTTTTAACTTGTTACAATGCCTTTAGAGGTGTAGAGCATGTTGCTTTTTATGCTTGTTGTTAGAAGCAGCAGTGGATATGCTGAAATAGGATGTCATGGAAGTGCAAAGGCTTCTATGAGCGTTTAAAGAATTAGGGGATTTGAGGACAGTATGGTCCTGTCATGCAAAGGGTACGCCTCAGTACCTTAATTGTACAATTTTTAGTGTATGTTGCACCTCAAAGTGACTTAAGTTCTCCCCCCCATCTGTGATTTTTGTTTGTTGATTTGAAGTAAATAGCAGTTGCAGAAATGCAGAATGAGTAGGAAGGCCCTGCTGGAAATCCGTGTGAGTAGCTGTTTTATATGCTGGCCCTTCGTCTGTGGTTATGAGGGGTTTATATCTGGCTTGCTAATGAAATGTCTCAACTTTTTCTTCACTATATAACAAAACCCCATTCTTCAGAGTAGTCAGCGTTGAGTTTGCTCATGAGAAAGCGACCCTGAGTAGAGGAGAGGGTATTTTGCATAAAAGAATTCATGTTGCATGCACAGTTCCTAATTCTGGTTAATGTTAATTATATACTAATGAGAGAGTGAGGGAGGAGAAGAGGGTGTAATGAATAGGATCACATTAAGATTTAAATTAGCAAGGAATGGAAGAGTCAATGTAAATATTTAATTTTTTTACATGGTCCAAAGGATCCTCAAACAGATACTGGTTGTAGGATAAGGATGCTGGAGTGGCAACAGCTGTGGTGAGCACACCTCAGTGTGGGCTGTGCGTGTTCTTTTTCTACTCTTGGGTTTTGTTCCAAAGCAATAAAATCCAACAAGAAGTGTTACCTTTGATTCACGGGTTAATTTTGCAGAGAGTGTAAAGTACCTTTAAGTGAATTGCTCTGCATTAACGAGTAGCTAGTTATTGTCTTGTGTTTTCATTCCTGCTGTTTTAAACGTTTTAAAAACTAGTGAGGTATAGGTTTCCAATAATTATTTTTTTTTAATTGAAATAAACCTTGAAAAGATTTGTTAGGTGAGGAAAAGATTCAGCGCTCTTTCTGGGGTACATCTAAATGAAAGCAGTGAATGTTTTTTCTCTTGTTTTTCTTCCGTTCGATTATATGTAGGTGTTTATAGAGGTACAGGTCTATAATTTCTGTTCCTGAGGCATTACCAACTTCTTAATTTACCGGTCCTACAGACTGACTTCTCCATGCAACTAGAGCTACATAAATGTTTCCCTAGTACTAATTTTTGTATTGTTTTTTAGCCCAGTGGTTTCAGAACAGTTTCCGTATGGCATGGCACTCATTACTTAATTTAGCAAACGGCTCCAGTCTTTGGAAAATGAGCGGTGCAGTCGGCTCGCTGGAGCGTTGGTGAGACAATAGGAGCCTGGTTCTGGCTTCTCACGTTTTTCCGTGCGCATCTGCATGGCTGGTGGTGTGCGGGGTTCCTCCTGTACGTAACTTACTCCCGTTGTGCCGCGTTACGAATAGCGCAGAGCGAAGAGCCTGTTAAATTAGGAAACTGCCCTAGGCCGTTTGTGTCCCGCGTACTGTTTGCTGTTGGGATTGGTCTCCATGCAGTCGGTGGGAGACATTACATGTCACATGCCTCCGCTGCAGCCGATCGACCCAGAGCCTCCTCCGGGTGTTTCGTCAGTGCGTGTTTGCTGGAAAATCAATTCCCAAAGCTGCGGCGTCAGTGGGGGACACGTCACAGTCAAACAGGGCGAACGACACGCTGTGCAGGGCCCTGCCTGTTCCGCGCGGGCGGAGGAGCCGTGGGAAGGAGCCTGGCTGGGAATACGTTGCCTCAGTCAAAAGCCAGGAGTAAATGGTGTTGAGGACATTTCAGGGGGGAATTTCAAAGTTCCGCACATGCTCATAGAAAAATTCACCCTTCTGGGTGGCATTTTTTTCTAATAAACTAGATGACTAAATCCACTCTTCCTCACAGAGTATTGGCTGTTGCATTATTCCATGCATCGTAGCTGCCTATAAATACTTGAGGCTTTTTTTTAAAGGAATTTGTGGTTTCCGAAATGATTCTTTGATGTGAGGGGAGGAAACGTTACTGAAAATGGGAGAATCTTCTGCAACTTTTCATGTATATTTACGTATAGCCATTTTTAAACTGAAAATGAATGATCCCTTAAAGTAGGGAAGCCAGGAAAGAAAAACAGCCTGTGTGTTCTCCAGCAGGTATTTTTAAAGATCAGTCACAATGTAATGATACTTATAAGCACATGTTAAAAGTACACAACACTTCTAAAAATAACTGCTAGATTTTAGTTTTTCTGCCTTTAATTTCTCAAGATTTAAACACTGCAGGGTAGGACATGAATTCAGATTGTGCTAGCAGTCACAGTGGTGGCTGGCGGTGTCGTTCTGGCTTCCTCTTCGCTGGGAGAGCACGGGTCTCAGTTGGGACGTGGTGGTGCAGCTCCAGTCTTCCTGGTGCTGCAGTTAAATGAGGCTTCGCACATGGACTCTGAAAATGATGGAATGCAAAACTAAGTCACGTTAATCCTAACAGCAGAACCAAGTTGTGGATATTTAATATCTTCCCTTTATTCATTTTTAGATTATTGAGCTGGAGTCATATTTCAAGTGAGATAGCACTTCTCTGAAAATGTATTTATTCGGGTGTTTGAGGAATTCAAAACATAGGCTAGCAGGTGCTAAAAGTACTGCCAAGAGAGCTAGGTTCAGTTTTTAATATCTAACCTGCTGTGGTGGTTAAATATTTACACTGAAGGTCACTGCTGTTGTTTGCTGTTCACTTTTCAGTGTGCTTGGCAGCGTTCGTTAGAGCTCTGCGTCCCTCCCACTCGAATGCGGAGGAAAAAAGCTATCGATCCCGTTGGAGAGACAAAAGCAAACCTGTACTAACCCAGAAGGAAATTGTGTTTATCATGGCAGTTTCCTCTCACGTGGGGACGTGCAGTGATGGTCGGAGTAGGGTGGCTGGGCCTGGGGAAGTAGGAGGCTCCGGAGAAGCTCACATGAAGTTGTGCTTCATAAATACAGCGAGGTTCTCCCCCAGCAGTGAGCATTGCACCTGCCCACTGTACTGCAATTAGACCTTTTGTCTTTTTGAAAAAAACACACCAAAACACAACACAAAAACCTCAGCACAACAAAAAGCCTCAGACTGTCATGTAGGAAGCTGATGTTTGAGGCGGGCTGTGCTTTTTGGCCGTGTGAGGATTGTGGCTGTGCTTAGACCATGAAGGCTGGGGAAACGTGACCTCGTGGGCAGCACCACTGACCCGTTTCCTGCAGCTCGTTGCTGCTACGGGTCTGTTGCCTGTGACGAATGAAGACGGTGGAGAATAAACGGGAAGAGGAGGAGAAAGGAAAGCTGACAGACTGGAGTCTAAAACCTTCTTGTAGTTCTCTCTGTGGAAAACGCCCAACTGCAGACGGTCAGGTTTCCGTTCTGCGTTTGGTCAGTACCCCTGGGCTTTCTCCGTTCCTTTTTGAATATCATCATCTAGTTAAAAGGCTTCTTGATTGGTCTTTATTAATTTAATGTTATTGTAGCATCCATTTAAGGAGTTTGGTAAGCAGAGTCATCTTTTTGAGTAAAAGTTCTTCCTGGGTGAGTTGGGTAGCTCGACCGCCCTGCAGTGTGCTCAGTTCGGTTTTGCCTGCGGGTACGGAGCCGAGGAAGCTGGAGGCAAAACGTGTGTGTGCGTGTTCCAGCTGTGTTCCAGCTGTGTCCTGGCTGTACCCTGCTGGTGAGGGTTCTGCACTTGGCATGAGGAACTTGGGACTTGCCGAGGCAAACCGATTAAAGGTCCTTTTAAGACATGGCTTTTCTGTGTTTATGCTTTTGCGCTGTATCAGACTTGCCGGAGTGGAAGCGCTGGCTGTGTCGTTGCTGTCGGGCTGAGGTTGCAGAAGTCCTGAGAGCAACTGCGTGAAACTGTTCGGTTTGTAGAAGCTGTTTTCCTGGGGAAGGGTTTCAGAAGGAGAGGCAAGTTGCAGAGCGTCCTGTGCCTGCATTTAGTTCTACTAATTGGAGCCAGTATTTAAGATTAAGATTGTTAGAGATCTGTGCTTTTAGATTTTGGATGTTTTTTAGGTTTGTGTTTTCATACAGCACGAAGGGCATATTTTTATGTTGGCAGTGGTAGTGCCTTGTTCCCGTTTAGTGCTTTTTCATCATTACACGTTAGTAATGTCAATTTTACTTTTCAAAATTGGTGTCATTATTCCTTTAAACAGATAGACAAACTAATCAATACCACTACCGATGCGTTCTTCCCCTGCATGCCCCAGGGTGAAGGCAAACTAGCTCAAGCTCATCTTGTTTCTAAACAGATACTTTTACTATATCAAGATAATTTTCTTGATTTTTTTTTTCAAATATGTTTGTGTTTAAAAGTGATGGGTTACTTTCAATCTCTGTTGTGAAAAATTATTTTCAAAGCTGTAATTTTTGCCTTTAGGTAGTTATTAAATGGGACACAAAAGAGTGTAAAACTCTAATCAAAAATATACTACACCTATTTGGCACGATCTAATTCTGTGTGCGGGGTTTAAGGTGTTCTTCACCTGGCCTTATGTCCCATTCTTTGTTATCCTGAAGACCAGACTACAGCTATGGTGGGGATGGGGCTGTATCCTTAACCCCAGGGGAAGCTAAGATCTGCTCAGACATGCAACTTTCTCTGTAGTTCCAAATAATCATACTGCATGTTATTGTTTGTTGTTACAACCCCAGAATGCTGAAAGTGGAGGAACCTTTACAGAATGAAGTGGAATTGCCAGTATTTTTCCGTGCGTGGTAGAGACATTGGTCTCGGTGGTAGTAGAGCGGTGGCCCTGGTGGCCCCGCGTTGATTATGCAAGACTTCTGCAAAGGCTGTGTGGGAGACCAGGCATTTGGAAATGAAGGAGCAAACTTCTAGTAAACTTCCAGATGGCTTCCTTAAGCTTGTGTCTGAGTTGCACCCAGGCAGACCTACAGAGAGAGCCTTTCACTCCCACCAATAAATGCATCAGCAAGAAAGTAACAGAGAGGACCTGGTCGTGTCTGATTGAATGGAAAGCTGCAGAGCCCTTTGGCCATGCCCATATTTTTTCTGGAGAGAGATTATGATATGATTTTGCAAGCAAGTAGTCCAGTCAGATTTTCTGATAAGCCGTTTGGCACCATGAGGGACCCCAGGGTCCACATTCAGCTTGTGTGCCTTCCAAAATGTTTAGTTTGAAGAAACTTGTTCCAGAGGGCAGACTTTTTTTTTCTTAGCAGACAATGCCCTCCTTCAAGGCGAGCTGCACGTTGTGCTCTCTGTGGAAGTACATTTTGATGACAGTAGTTGGTCAGTGACTGCTGGGTCTTACCGATGAACTTTAACCTTTTCACTTTCGACCTTCCTTCTATGTAGGTGTTCTTTACTTGATGGAACATGAAGAAGAGTATGTTTTCACCCTGCCTAGTGCCTATGCTCGCTCGATACTTACCATCCCGTGGGTGGAGCTTGGAGGGAAAGTCAACATCAGTTGTGCCAGAACAGGCTATTCTGCTACGGTCACGTTCCACACCAAGCCGTTCTACGGAGGGAAGGTCCACAGGTACGGGAGTGACTGTGCTGTTCTTGTGTACCTGCCACTGGATTTCGTTGGAAAGACTCTTGGGCGTCTGTTCAGTTCTTCTGTTGGGAGTGTTTTGTAGACAGATACCTGAATTCTTTTTCCTGTTAGTGTCCGAGATGGCTTACAGCTTTAGAGCACCGGTTACTGTAGTTAGACATTTTACATCGTTCAGCTGAATTGGATGTATTTCTCTCATTAAACTAAAGCGAATGTGTTCTTCCAGGCTTTGTTGCTTATGAAAATTGCTGTAAGCGCAGAGTCAGAAAAATGTACGTAGCAAGGGCAGTATTTCTGCTCCAGCAGCTGCTGCTCCTGTGTGAGTCTTGTTGGTGAACTGGTCTTCAGGTGCAGCTCCTGTAAGGAGGAGAGTGGTGAACGTGTCGCTGCCCGTAGCAGTAGCTCCCTGCTGGGGACTCACTTCTGCACTGAAATTCCAGATGATGAAAATATTATTTCTGTGTCTTTGGCTCCCCTTTATTCAGGTTGTGAAGAGGCACTGTGCTAGATAGCTTCCTGCCTTGCCTCGCTGCTCAAGTTGACGACCCACTCATTAACGTACATAGACCCCTTTCTTGTGCTGCTGTGGGCTGCGGCGGTGCCCGTCAGGGGCCTGCGTTGCCTGTCGGGGCGATGTGCCTTTGCGTAATTACCTCTGGTTTTTGTTTCGGTTGCTCTGATTGTCTTCTGTACGTGGGTCAACCATTTCCATATTGTGTTCAGGCAAATATGAACGTGGGCTGTTTTGACAGGGTTTTTTTCTAAAAGGTGTACATTAATAATTGGTGCCATCAGAGTGAGTGAAAATTGGGGAAGGTTGTGCTGTGTTAGTTTAATAATTTAAAAACTTAGTGGAGTTTACAGGTTACTTGACATGGCTTGCTGAAGCAAATGTACGCATGTTCATACACACACACACGAAACTTCTCCCTGCATTTTGGTTTTCCAGTCCTACCTATCTATTTTGCTCACTCTTAGGCCGGTTCTTGGACCACTGAGGTAGCTTTAATCATTGCCTCTCAGCAGCAGAGGAGTAAACCGGCAGAGCTAAAGAAGAAAATAAAGATATCTGAAGTCTCTGAGGCAGGTGTCTGACAACATTACGTTCAGGTGTGAAAGCAATGTGCACTGAAAATGTCACATGAACTTCAGGGGCTGTTTTTAGGCTGATGAGGTAAACAGGTCTGGGTTAGAGCCGAGTGCCAGAGTTTTAAATTGGGTGACTGCAGGAGAATGTTGTCCACAAGCTGTTGCTATGTTAGCAGAGCTTTCTTGGGTTGAGTCTTCCTTTTTGGAGACAGCGTCACTACTTTGCTTGGAAAACTGCGTTGTAGATGCAGAAGGCTACTTGTAGCCTTAGCTGTGGTAGTGCTTTCATATGCTGGTAGTAAATGGTAATAGTTATTTCTGTGATTGTTTTTCCTTCCCTCTTGAATTAGGGTTACGGCCGAAGTGAAACACAATCCCACTAACACCATTGTATGCAAGGCACAGGGAGAATGGAATGGTACGCTGGAATTCACTTACAGCAATGGAGAAACCAAAGTGATCGACACTAACAGACTGCCCGTTATCAGGAAAAAGATCAGGCCGGTCGCGAAGCAAGGCCCGCTGGAATCCAGGTAAGGGCAGGGGCGTTACCGTGTTCTGCCTCTGCACCTGGGACGGGAGCAGCACAGGGAAGCGAACGGCAGTGACAGATGGCGGTGTCCAGAAAAGCCCTGCTCCCTCCAGCACGTTAATCTAGGCACAGGTAGCTGAAGCAGGGTATTGGTTCTTTGGAACATAATTTACATCATAGTGAGGTACACATCAGTTTTGTGGGGGGGGGAAAATGCTTGTATGCGTTTTTAATGAGCATTTGGGAAATGGTAATGCGGTGTGGTCACCTCCCTCTCGGAGTGACTGCAACACGGCAGGCAGAGTAGTCAGTTTGTTGCAAGTAACGCTGCAGCTTAGAACTTACACAGCAGTTTCATGTTTTATCTATTTTAGAATGTATATATGTATAAAAATACGTAAAATGTGATGCAATGTGAGGTATAAATACACACACACACGTGGTTTTAAGGCTCTCAGCACCCACATCACATGCCTAACTGACTAGGTACATTAGAAAAAAACGTGTTCCGTTATTCACTGTCAATAACTGTTGACGCTTATCTTCAGAAAAATCAATACTTTTATTGAATTTAGGAACGTTTTATTGGAGGATTTAAAAACATGAGTTAAGCTTCCTTTAACTACCTGTAAATCTGTTCTCTTTATTTAACAAAAGTGTGTCGTGGGTCATTGTGCATGGTCAGGTATCATTTTCATGCTTGCTTATCACAAACTCATTTTTCCCCTGTAGTTTAGGAACAGAAAGGTTGGAGTAAATAAGGAAACCAGTAGCTCTGCTGTGGATTTATTGTATTTTTTGGATACTAGTAGGCAAATTACAGCCGTCCAGTGTTTCTGCAGGATATGCAGTTTCACAGATTGTAAACAGAAGCTCATTTAAACACCCCTGGAAACACGTGAAAGCTGCAGTCATTTTCTTCTCGGTATTTTTCTGGGCAAAGTTTCTGCTGGGCTGATACAGTGTGAGAAGGCATTGCATCTGAATGCAGTCAGTCGCGTGACCAGCAAGTTTGGTTATATACTGATAATTATTGTTAACTGGGAATACAGAGCCCAGACCTAGAAGGGCTCCCTAGAGCCAGTGCATCAGTTCCTCTGTTAGGAACCTGGTGGGAACAGTCGGTGTCCCTCTTGGCTTTTGGCTAACACTCCCTCATAATTCAAAAATTTAACTGCAAACAAACGTGTGGATCATCAGTAAAGAATGTGAACAGGAAATGATAAAAATAAAACCATCTGCTTTGAGAAAAAAGCTCAGGCTGTGAAGAGTCAGGAACATGAACAAAAGCTATTGAAAAAGTTAACTCGCACGGCAAAGTACCGGGAGTTGAGCAAATCTGAATATCTGGTCCACAAACGTGATGAATACCCTAAGGGAGTGATGGTTCACGAGCTGTGTGACTTGCAGAAATGGTGTGGGGAAGGTGGCTGGCCTTGCCCGCCTCTCACCGTAGCGTTGTCTCGCCCGGCACGGGGCTGCAGCAGAAGCGTTCTCACTCCGTCGCGTGTCCTCTGTCTTTGTCACGCAGGCGCCTGTGGCAGCATGTCACCCATTCTCTGAAAGAGGGCAATATTGATGCAGCAACAGAGCACAAGCACCGCCTTGAAGAGAGACAGCGAGCGGAGGAGAGGCAACGTGTGGCTCTTACAACGCCGTGGAAGCCAAAATACTTTGCCAAAGAGGTACTCCCATTGCCTCATTTGAAAGGCGCTCGAGCGTGTTTCTGCATACGGGAGGTTGCTGGTGCAAATGGATTTGTCTGTGGTTTTTACCAAGGGCTAGGGTTGTTATATACCACTGGTGGTTTTAAATTCCATTTGTGCCAGAGTCTGGCTCTTCAAGAAGAGCAACGGATTTTTCCATGTCCATATTGTAAACTTGTTCACTTTCCTTCAGTTAGATTTATTTTAACCTTAATTTTTGGTACCTAGTGTTAGGTACTTAGAGGTTTTTGGGTTTTTTTAACCTTAAAATCCACATCTTAATTTGCAAATGCGGTGTACTCACATCCCCTACTAATCCTGACCTCAGCATACCAAAGTGGACGCTGCCGCCCAGGGATATTTGTCCAGTGTAGGGGAGCGTGGACATCTTAGGTGTGGTCCTGGGTTTCACCTGCTTGTAGTGAAACAGATTTTCCTCAGTTCATCTCTGTGCTTTCTTAGAGGAAAGGGGGAAGGGAAATAAGACCAACGGAGGGAATTAGTCTGCGACTGTGGTGTTGCGTTGGCCAGTATGTGCAGGTGTTTAAACCGGCAGTTCAGCTGTTACATCTTCCCGTTGCTTCTCTTCCCCCTTGCAATTTTTTCCTTCCTGCCCAGATGACCTGTCAATTCACTGAGCGGAGAGTTTCCAGATGACAGGGATGGTTTGTTGTGTTGATTAATATTATTTTAGCTTTTATGTGAACACACACAGATCCAGGATGTGTAAGTCTTGTTTGTGAACTGTCCCTAATTGTCTTGCAGGGCGATGGTTGGCTATACTTGAATCCCCTCTGGAAGACCCATTGACGGGATAGAGCTATTGCTTCCGAACTTTACAAATTAAAGGCATTAAAATGATACAGTATATAACTTCAAGATGCCATTGACTAGGTCCTGTTATCAGAAGATAGAAACGACAAGCTATATACTGCGAGTGACGCGTCTCAAAGTAACCACAAGCTCATGTTGATTCAGGAGCCATATTGTGTGTATGGATGCACAAACACACACGCACGTGTCCATGTATGCACACGTATGTACACGCAGTGTGTATGTGTTTGTGTGTGTATTAGTTACACCACATGTAAACAAGTGTAAACACTAACAGTGATTTAAAGACCTTTTCCTCAAAGTGTTAGGGCGTAGAGCTCCGGCTGGGCTCCGCTGGGGTTCCCCGAGTTGTGTGCTTGCAGGATCAGGCCCTATGCTAGTATTCAAGAAAATACTTTTTTATTATTACTGGTTAAGGTTTTTCTATTTTTCACTTTTGCCAAAAACGTTTTGCACTTGAAATGTGACGTGTCACTTAATGGCAGTCATTCTGTTAACCAGTCATCGAGTAACTCACTACGACGTAAGAATGATACACTGACAGCGTGCTCGTTCTTCGGGATGCTGATGGGAGAGCATGCTTCCTCTCACTCACGAGTGTGAATTCTCTGCCATCTGACAAGCAGCAGCAATACCTTCTC
>Ga0181612_163007_pt1 | contig 11115 bp, 10 predicted proteins | sample HoacroProtozoa21_FD_119630 | JGI IMG/M metagenome (GOLD analysis project Ga0181612, IMG submission 119630) | Hoatzin crop microbial communities from Cojedes, Venezuel. Combined Assembly of Gp0051906, Gp0051904, Gp0051908 | reverse complement strand
CCAGGACCTCTCAAAGATGAAGGAGAGTGGCTCAGCAATGACATCCGCCAGCTCCCTCAGCACTTGTGGGTGCATTCCATCGGGGCCCATGGATTTGTGGGCATCCAGATTGCTTAAGTGATCCCTCACGCAGTCCTCCTAGACCAAGAGAAAGTCATCCTCTCTGTAGGCTTCTGGGATTCCTGAGGGCCTGCCTTCAAACAGTTTTCCTTCAAACAGCTTCTCTACCAACTTCTTTGGACTGAGCATCTCTTTACAGATCTAGTGTGTTACTAGTCCTCTATCAGAAAAGGATTTCTCCTGTATTCCCAAATGAGAGTTTTATTGATGTGTTGGAGTGTGAAGGGAATTTACCTCCCTCTCAAAACTCCAGCTCATTCTGCAGTACTGGTCTCCATTATGTTGGATGTTTCTCCTAGTGAGCAAGCAGGATGGGCTTGACTGTTGCCTCCTGAAATCTTGCTAAGGTTTCAGGAGGAAACCTGTGAGGAGTTGCATAGGTTTAGTGTAGACAGCAGGAATTTCCTTTTCTGGGGCCTGAGTCAGCTGCCAGCCCTGTTTTATTATTTTGGATACTGGTAGTATGTAAGGAGGGAGGATCAAAGCAAAGGGAGGAAAAAAGGGGGCAAGAAGGCTGTTTCCATTTATAGGTTATGAGAAGCAGTTACAGCTTTTGTGGACTTTTGTGGACTTTTACAACCTACAGACAACCAGGACAGAAGCACAGCTTACAGCCACCTGAACTATAAATCTCCTCCTCAAGACAAAGTGAGCACCACAGCAAATAGGCAGAGGAGAGGGTGGAGCCAGCTCAGAACCGAGCTAAGAAACCCTGCTGTTCACAGCCAAAGAGGGATAAGGTTTGTCTAGATGTACCCTTTGAAAACGCCTGTCTTGAACAACATGGATGGATTACGAGCTGTTTGTTCTGCACTAACACAGGGTTTGAGGCACTGAGACCCACTTGCTGCTGCCCAGGTAGGTACCTTGCTCTCAAGCTCTTCTCTGACCTGTGGGAGTTGCCTGAAGATGGGGTGTCAGGATGCTGAAAGCCTCTTTTTCTTTTCCCCTATCTTTGCTCCCATGCCAGGGAAGGGGTAGTAGGGATCCTTGCACATGAAGGAGTCTTTTGGTGTCCCTGTGACCTGCCTGTACAGCTGCAGGCTTCGCATCTGCTGCTGCAGGCTCATGGCCTTGAGATCCAGCATTAAACAATCACCTTGGCCAGATCCACCTAGCGGAGAGCATTGTTTTAGGGAGGCAGGAATGACAGCCCTATGGGAGCTGTCCTTCTCCTCCTTCCGCTAGGGTGCAGTAAAAATTTGTCCTCCTTTGCTGTTTTGCTGTTTTGTGGAGGCTCCTGTTTCTCTCTGAGACACTGGAGGATTCCTGTGAATCTCAGCGGTTTTCTGCAGGTAGAGCCTGTGGGGAGCCCCGCAAGGTCTACAAGGGGGTCAAAGCTTGTTCCTGCAGGAGTGGGGATCTAAGGGTCAGACAGACTTCACTGTCTGCTCTGTCACTGATGGGACCTTTGTCGCCTTGTAGTCAAACCTGGAAGTTCTGGATGTGGTTTTAGAGGAGCCAATTCCAGGAAGATTACTGACCCAGCATGCTGTTGAGACTAGAGGGACATTCAAGTCCATATTCATCAGGCTCCTGGACCTTCCGTCTCAAGCTTCTCCTGGGGAACACATAAGCTCACCACCCCTATGTTTTGTCCCATTTTTTTGTGGAAACATCAGCAGCTCCTCCCACCTCATCAAGTGATGGTGCAGTCCAGGCTTTCACCTCTGTAAGCCTGAGATAGTGAGTCTGTTTCCCCTGTGAAAAGAACTGTCAGGTTTGCATGATGCATGCACAGGGTTAGAGGAAGGCTCAGTGCACAAAGTGCTGTGTAGCCAAGGTGTCAGTACAAGAAAAGGAATACCTGAAAAATACTAAGTATTTTGTTTTATTTCCCCCCTTTGAGTAAGTGCAAAAGAGTGCAAACAGGAGAGCTGTTAAGGATTTTTCAGACTCAGTTTGATTGTTCTCTATAAGTGAAAAACTGCCATTGTTTCCCCAGGATGAAGTTTTGCAGGAGTCGTTTGGATCTGAATGTGTACTAATTGCTCTGGGAACTCTAATAAAAATTCAAACAAGGAGCTGTAGGATTTGTTTTTGAGAAAAAGTATGTTTCATGCACAGCGATTTCTGATTACCCAAAGGCTCTTTCTTAGCATGTAGCTGGTTTATTTTTGTCTGTGGGACATGTTTTATCCATGGCCTCTTTTCTACATTGGAAGTGAAGGATACAGGACCTGCAGCTTAAACTGTCAATGACGGATGGAAACCACTTGGACAGTACATTGCCCATGAGCAACGTCTGTCAGCACCCCAGAGGCTCTGTAAATCGTAACACTAGCAGCAGTGAGTGCTCATATTTCTTTGTTAAGCCACGTTTTCTTTCAGCCCAGGTAAATGCTGGCATGCAGTGGCACCCAGCCAGGTTAATTGGCACCCTGGCACAGGCACGGGCATGCTGGCCTTGGTGACTCTCACAGGTCTGGTTTGGGGCTTTCACAGCACTGCACTGGCCATTGTCCACCTGAAATCCCTCCCAGACAACAAGGCTTGAGGCTGTGGGTTGGAATGGAGAGTACACAGATCTGACCCCCATGATAGGCATTCATTTCCTCCCTGTCTGGAGTCCATCTCTCACTCCTTCCAGCTCTCCCCTCCCTGGGCACAGAGCAGTGCTCTTCTACCAGGTTTCTGGGAGCAAGAGAACTACAAGCTTGAATGATTTGCCTTGTCTCAGAAAGGCTGTTGCAAAGCAGGGAACTGAAGGATAGGATGGGTTTCTCAAGTCACAAGCTAAGAGTGTAACTGAAACTGCGAGGGTCCCTCTTAGACTAGCCCAGGCAGATGGATCATATCTTCAGAGGGAAGGACGTCTCCAAGGACCCATGGACACTGGAAGGGGACACAGCCTCACCTGAACTGAGACACTGTGTGGGCTATGAGAGGTTGCACACATTAACTCTTAATTATTACACAGGATGGGTAATGTAGTCACAGGTGCCCTCCACTAGATAATGGGAGGACCTCTTCTGGTGGGTCCAGCAGGTGCTGGGAACACAGGGAAGGGCTTTACAGAGTAATATCAAAGGTAGCATGGTCAGAGAAATGGTAAGGCAAGAACAGAGAAAGGGAAAGTACTGCATCCCCCAGTCTCTGCCCACTTTCCTCTTTATCCTGCCTTGGAGTAGCACCTTTGAAATAATCAGTGTCTGGCTGACACCCCAGACCAGCTCTAATCCAGAGACTCTAGTGTTCAGCAGAGATGTTGTGGGTGAGCTAAAGTTCAGTGTCATCATCATCATCAGCGTCATGTACAGAACAGAAGGCATCAGTTTGGTGCTGTATAAATCTTTGATATGCCCTCATCCTTAGGTCACTATGCGGTACTGCTTTCCTCATCTCTAGACTGTAATAGAGTAATAGAAGTAACTGAGTTAGAGAAAATCTGCAGAAAGGTAGTCAAAATGCTCAGGGAGGTGGAGAACCAGTGTTATGAGAACAGGCTAAGTAGGCAGGGACTGCAATTTGGAGAGGAGAGGCTGAGAGGTGATATGATTGAGGTCTGCAAAATCATACAAAAACAAGCCTCCAGCCCACGGGAGAAATAAATGAAGATTTTCACAATAATGGTAAAATATTTTTATTTTCAGCTGTGTTGAAAAGGCAGAGGTCAAAGCAGAGACATAAGAGGCAGGAGACATACTTCAAAAGGAAGAACCATAGCTATGATTTCTCCATCTCTCTATAGGTTTGCCTCCTCAAATAAACCTTGTTGTGCTCATGCACACACCCTCCACCCAGGGTAATATACTGCACCTGCATTTTGTAAATTCATTGGTGAGTTGGATCATAAAAGCACACCCATTCCCATTCACCAGCCACATTATGGATGGGATCAACAGCATGTAGATCAAATAGCCGTAAGAGGAGTTTCATTCCTACTCAAAGAGGATGGGAACTTGGAGCAGAGGATGTTACTGTAGATGCTTTAGCCCAAGTAGCTCAAGAACTCTCTCCAACAAGTGACCAAAGGAATTTTTAAGCTCTTATACAACCCAGTCCAGATGCCCAGAAAACAGGTTTGGCTCATTAGTGTTTCCCTCTCCAAGAAAAGCAGAAGGCAATCATAGCAGGCGCAGCTGGGTACGAGGCCCAGCTGTATCTGTGTGTGTCAGTGGTGGCTGCGTGTCTGCATGGCACGGTTTGTGTCAAGGAAAAGGGCCAAGCAGGAAACATCTGCCTGTCACGTCTTTCTGAATTCTGTAGATGGACTCTTTCCACCATGAAAGCAGATGCGTGAAATTGCTTTTCACTTTTTCAAAAAGAGGATGGAAGATATCATTCAGAAACCAGTATCTTGAGAAATCTGTGGCCAGTTTGTACTGGCCTGGAAAAGGGTCCTGGGGCACAGAGAGCACTGCAGAGGTCTGCATTTCGTGGTGGTCAGCAAATGACGTGTGAGAGGGGTGCTGTCTGCCCCAAGGATGAAAATAACTCAGATCAGGATTAAGAGTTCCTCACCTGGCTGCCTGAGTGCATGGAACTGGGGGCTGCTCAGAGAATGGAGATCCTGAGATGCTCCTCATTGAGTATGTCTGTGCTGTATTCACATTACACTGAGCGAATTCCATCCTCTGGGGTTTTCTCAGGTTGCAGAAACTGTCGCTTAGCCTCTGCCTGCAGCACCATGAAGCAGAACTGAGCCTGGTCTGGAGTAACCCAAGGCATTGGTATGTCCTGAGGACTAACTGCCGCAGTAGCTGCTCTGCTGAAAATCACCATGCCAGCAGTGTACAATACAAATCAAGTGTGTACAGGGCTGTGTGTGCAAGGGTGTAGCCAGCAGCTTATGGCAAGAGTCTTCCACTCTGTCCAGGGCTTGTGAGACCACATCCACACATCGTGTCCGGTATTGGACCTCCAAGTACAAGAAATTTACAAACTGAATCTGGTCATGGGATTAGATGTGCCTCCGGGTGTCAGCATGGGCCAAGAGGCTGGTGGCACCTGAGTGGCAGTACAGGCATCTTCTGTCTTTCCCTTCATCTCCATGCACCAGGAGAAAAAGAGGGCCAAGATGCCACTATGTCCCTCAGCCTGCTTTGAGCATAGTCACAGGAACTGACTCCTCCCTGTTAGCACCAGGACCTCCCAACACCCTTTCCTGGTACTGCCACCACCTTAGGTCTTGGTGGAGCATGGTGATGTTCTGGGTGAGGCCTTCTATAATTTTGCTGAAAGATCCAGAAGGATCAGTTCTGCTCTGCCCTGCATCTTCTAAACTTACAGGCTGCACAGCAAGCAGGCGCAATCTCCCAGTGCCCTCCTTTCCCTGGGGTCTGCACCCCAGCGTACCTCAGAGCAGGGCAGCCTGTCTTGACATCCCTTCCTCTTCCTGACACCCTCTCTGTCTTTCTAATCTTGACTCTGAGATTGTCAGATGAACACAGGGTCTTCTCATTTCTCCTTTGCCTCCAACACCACAGAAGCCACATCAGAATGCGCCCTTCTCATCCATGTTATCCCTGTGCCTCCTGCTCACCCCCTGGACATCCTTGCAGTGCCAGGATGAAGACAGAGCCCGCACGAAGGAGCTGCTGCCCCATTTGCACCAAGACCAAGGGACAGGATGTGGAGCAGTGAGGCAAAGCAAGGCTGCAGCATGATGCAGCCCAGCTCGGCACGAGCTTGAGGAAAAGCTCTTGCTTGACTAAGCAGCAGGATTCTTCTCCAAGACTTCCTGTGTGGCAGCAGCCAAGTGGTTACAAAAAACTGAAGTGGGAGCCTTTCCAGTTCCTGACACAGGGAAGAAAATTAAAAACAAATCATTCCCCACCAGCCATTCAGCTTCTGTAAAAGCTGGGACACTTCCAGTCTCGGTCCCTGAAAGAACTGCTGTGTAGTTTCCAAACCTTCACACAATCAGGGAAAACTTTGATGCATCTCTGCCCAACTTCTTCAGGACTGGTGTTTTCCTGCAGTGGATGCCAGCCCAGCTTTACTGGCCCCACTGCAAATCCAGCCATCACCCCAAAGTAGGTGACAGGACATCTCTGCTCTCCTTCTCCCCCTAAGCAGCCCTGCACTGTTTCCTCATAGTCCAGGGGCTGTGCGGGACCTTGAGGGCAGAGCACAGCTGGAGCAGGTGACTTGGTGCTTGTCCTGCATTTGTATCCGGTGACACTAGGCACATGACAAGTGGTGGGCTGGTGTTGCTGGGATTCTGATAAAGGAAGCTAATAGCAGTTGACTTGCTTGGATCTGGCCTGCAAGAAAGGGCAGCATCAGAGGGCTGCAGGGGATGGGATCCTCAGTCCCTTTTGCCTCTCTCCCGTCTTGTGGTGGAAGCACCAAGCCCGAGCACTGGGAAACTGATGGAACGGCTATGGTTAGCACTGAATCATGGATGCCTTGGCTTCTATTAACCTTTCCCACAGCAGTAATAGCCTCTTTCCAGCACGAATCCATGCTTTTCTGCTTATGTGGGCCTTACAGAGCAGGTCTGTTCCAAATCATGGCACTGCAGCTTAATAACTGTCTACAACTCAGTAGGGCCACAGAGGCCATTGGTGTGAACAGTCCTGGCCAGGACATGTGCCAGGTCATTCCCATTTCTTGCCAGACCTCTTTTTTGTAAGCTAACCCATGTTACATTTGCTGGACGCTGGGAGCAGTGGACATGCATGGGATGGCCACCCTACCCACAGGACCTAGGGAAGCAGCAGTCACTTGAGAGGATGCCTGAGCCTGTAGAAAGGGCAGGAGTAATGGTCATGTGAAAATCCACAGGTGGGAACTCAGATACCACCTTCCAGCCCTTACCTGTGCCCCATCTCATTCCTTCCCCCACTGCTGCAGTTTGTGTTCTCCCAGCGGCCTGGTTGAAGCTATGGCTGCATTGGGCCAGAGGCTGAGCTGCACTTTAATGCTTTCTTAGAGCTAGTAGAAGGACGTTGAATCTGTCTTTGAACTGTGTCCAGCATTGGTAACCTTCCATCTGTTTGCTGGAGGCAGATGTGGACAGTTGCAACCAGCTGCTCCACCCTCAGTTGTCTTCTTTTGAGTCCAAGTTGTGGCATCCTGTCTCCTCTTCCCTTTGCCCATGAACCTGCCTCACACAGCTGGGGAATGTAGCAGTTCACAGATGAGCCCTACCACATATAGATGTCTCATGGAGTTGTAGAATAGGAGAGACCCTCTGCAGCTAATGTGGGACAAGCTGGCTGCACAGTTGAGTGTGGCAGGAGTCAGTTGCGTGACTTCAGTACAAGGCATCACCATGAGGAGCTGGGCCCATTACAAACCCACCTCCCAGTTCTGGGAAGCCTCAGACACCCATAACCTGGGTGTGCTTCAAGTGACTGTCACCACAAGCATAAATCAAGTAGCTAGTGACTTGTTCAGTAATTTGTTGTGGGTTGTTATACACTTAGCTTGCCTGCAGACTTCAGGTGCACATGACAGCCTCCATCCATGTGTGTGCAACGGAGTATGGATCCAACAGGAGACTTACAAATCTCAGAGGGGTCAGGAGGCTTCAAGAGGCCTGGATCTCTCCTCGTGGCTCTTCTCAGTCTGGCAAATTGGAAGCGGGTAGCTGATGGTCTTCCTGGCTCAGCAACAGTCTGTACATTCACCCTTCCAGGGATTCCCCAGTGCCTCTTCTCCATTGGGAACCCAGGCTAAATAAGAGCATGTCTACGAGTTTAACTATTGACTCTTCAATCCTTCTTCCAGACCATAAATGTCCCAGTTAGACTTCACAGAGGGTAAAACAGAGTAAGCATAATGCAATAGTTTATATGTAATAACAGAAATGTTAATTTTTTTGATATTAATAATATAAGTAGATTAAAGTTAGGAGGGATGGATGGGACATCACACTTACTAATGTTTGCCGACATGTCTTACTTAGGCCTATCTCTTAACCAAAATTGTCTTCCTGTTTTCTGGTTGCAAATAGCTGTGCCAAGCTTTGGCTATTTGACTGGAATTTAAGTTGTGTGGTGTCTGGTTCCTGCTGGAGTTTTTGGATGGATGACAGGGAGGTGGGGAATTTCAGCCCAAACCCTTTGGCTGGTTTTAAAAAATTGAAAAAACCACATTATTCATCTCACGTTAAGGAAAAGGCCAGTAAAGCATTGCTGGAAGGATTCCTCCAAAGATTTGAGCATTGGCTCTGTGCTGCAAGTCTATACTATGCCTTCACTACGGGAAAGTAAAAATTTGGCCCATGTCAGGTTTTCAGTATTACTTGAGATTACAGTGCGGTCATGCTCAGGAGAGTCTCAGTAGTTTTGCAGGTAAATTCCTTGAAGACGCTGCACCAGCTTGGCCCTGCTGTCAGTATGTTGGAAGACCTAGTGCCTGGGACTGATTTTCTGTCCTGGATTTGGTGGGAAAGAGATTTTCAGGTCTTTTCTCTGCATTTGTTATGCAGAAGAACAAGCAAGAGGAGACACGGCCCACATGTGAGAACCCGGACTGAACCAGGGGCTTGTTTAGACCTCACTTGGGAGGTCTCAGCTTTTGCAGCTGGGATGCTGGGCTGCAGGAAGCTGATATGTTTGTATCCCAGGAAGTCTAGACTGGCCTTTCTCTTGTCAGGTAAAGGCAGGCTGGCTGAGAGAGAGGTCGAAGGCCTGTGGAGGCAAGCCCAAGAGAGGATGTGAGCAGATCCCACCAAGGGGACTTGACACAGGTATCTGCTGCCAAGCTCCTCCATGAGGTCTTTCCAGCCATTGGAAAGCAAGTGGCATGTCTAGGGCCTGATCCACGCAGCCTGAGGTAGACCTCTAACAGCTCACGGGCAATGGTGCCCTATCTGTCTGTCTCCATCAACTCTGTAGCAAGCCTTGCCTGCTAGCTTAGGCAGTTGTCTGTAGGTGACACAGCATCTATGGTGACCAGACATGCTCCTCCAGCCTGGAGTCACCTCGTGGAGAGGCATCATTGTCCCCTTGCCAGTCTGCATTGTACAATATGATCTGCAAGGGAAATGTCACTACACCAATGATTTTGGTAGGTCAGATTTGCTTACAACTAGCTCAAAGACCTCTAACCTGGCTCGTGGTTTGTTGTGGGGCTGGGCAGGACTGTCAGGGGAGTGGAGTGGATTCATGCCACAGGGTGGGTCTGCGAAACAGCCCGATATGAAGCAGACACAGGGTGGCAAGAGATCTGCAAGGTTCTTCTCTCTGGCCTAAGTCTCACTTTCTTTGTTCACTTGTTACATACAGGGATCGTGCATCTGCTGGAAGCACCTGGCTGCATCTAGTGCAATAGGTGAGGCGATGCTGCGTGCTCTGTGACACCGGGGGATGCACACGGATGTATGTGGAGAAGAGGTAAAACTGCCGACATTGCCTTAAGAAGAGACCTGCCTCATCTCATGACTATGGCATGTGCAACCCTCGAGGAGTGTTTCTCCCCATACCCATCCCGTGTGGGGCTCTGAACTCACTGGTGCACCATATCTCCCAGCTGAGGGAAGCAGGACGCTGAAACTGGGCCCGATCCTGGGTTCAGGATTGCCTGGCCTGTGGGGTTGGAGAAAAGTCAGCCTAAGACTGGGGTTCCCCTTGGGATCTGTCCTGCTCAGCCAGCAGCTCAACACGTGCCTGTGTGGATCTGTCTATACCCAGGCCATAGAGGGGTGTTTGGAGTTGAATCCCGCATCTCCCTTGCTCCTCACCAAGGTGCAGACGAATCATCAGTGAGGGGAGGCTTCTGACATCTGCATGACCTGCACAAGGTGAGGGGTTGTAAGCTCAGAGGCAGCTGCAGCCCAGCACCTCAAGTTACCAAAAACTAGTAGAGCCCTGCACTAGGCAAGCAATTAATGATTTTACTGCTAATGAGAGCTGCAGCTCAGCAAGTCAGAACACCCAGAGCCCATTGCTGCCATCTGGGCACCCTCATGACTTCTCAGAGGTGATTTATAATCCCTGGTTTACAGAGAAGGAAGCTGAGGCAGGGAGTTTAAAGGATGTTTGAGACATGAGGTAGAAACAGAATTAGGGGGAGAAGCCAGAGGTCCCATCTGCCAGCTGTACTTGATTAGCCATGCTTCCTGTGCAGGTGAAGACAAACTGTTTTAAAACAAAATCAGTTATTATCATGCCTCAGCCTGAGCCCCGTACAGAAAACACTTCTTCGGTAAGAGATCATTTCTGATATCACCTGGTCACTTGACTGCAGCTGCAGGAGTTACAATGGAGAAAAGTTTGCACAGTGCTGTGGGGCTACAGCCCATGGCTCAGGGCGGTGCTTGCAAGACTGGCAGACTTTTCATCAGTAGGCATGTTGGCCAATAAGGTGCCTTTGTATCAAAAAGCTACTTGCCTCATATGGTGCAACACAACATTCCTCCCTTGCCCTCCAGAGAGACTATCCCAGGGTGTATTTAATAAGGACACTTTTACCAGAGTCTTAGCTGGCAACTTATGACACCCTTCAGCAGTACATAGGTGTCAGGAAAAGTGTTACTCTGCCAGTCAAGATGCTCTGCAGAAATTCAGAGTCAGCAGGGAGAACACAGGTTGGCACATCACAACTGCTTAGAAGTATTTAAAACAAAAATCACACCTATTTCCCCTCTTTCTGGTAGTCAGAGAGTATTTGAGAATGGCACCCCAGTCCTGGTAAAAGCAGTCATGCCATGTTCCTGTCCCCAGCCTGCCACAGCTGGTGCACCAAGAGCCCACAGGGTATGGGTCCCCTGTACTTCAGGCTGGGGCTGTATGGGGGGTTATGAGAGGAGCAGCAGAAGGTGGGTGACCAGGCCCCTAATGGCTCAGGACCACGACAGTAGATTTTCCTCTCTAGATCTCACTGTGCCTGGTAACAGTGTTCATAAAAGGAGCAAATACCAGTGTGGTTCTTCCTTGCTTTTATATTGTCGAGTTGAGAGGGGTGGAGGGGTTTTCCTGCACTCCAAACTGCTGCCCTTCTGAGCTGGTATTGGCAAGGCTGCACCTTTCTGACAGACCTTACAGGTGCTTGTGAAATGGTTTCTTTTCCTTTGTAGGTAGTACTGAGCCTGAGCTGAGT
>Ga0181612_173057_pt1 | contig 11116 bp, 7 predicted proteins | sample HoacroProtozoa21_FD_119630 | JGI IMG/M metagenome (GOLD analysis project Ga0181612, IMG submission 119630) | Hoatzin crop microbial communities from Cojedes, Venezuel. Combined Assembly of Gp0051906, Gp0051904, Gp0051908 | reverse complement strand
TGTCTTTTGGTATCTTTAGAATCTGCCTGGTGGGGAAAAAAAAAAAAAAAGTCATTATTTCACTGTTGGTTTATAAGAATGAGTCATTAAATTTGATAAAACACATGGAGACCATTTCTCAGTAGGTCTCTGATTCAGCTCTCAGCCCAGCTCCTTTCAAGGGAAGGCTGAGAACTTTTTCATGCTCCTGACAATGTAAAATGTGGCTCCTTCCTATGTTTGTTAGAAAAATAAATGAGTTGTCTGTGTCCTCCCAACCCTGCACCCCCAAAAGTAATGTTCTGCCCCTGTATGTGCAAAGAGGAAAAAAGAGAGTTTGGACAGGGGAATCCGGCACCTCGGGAGACTTTCACAGTTCATACCTCCTGTTCGTAATGAAACCCAGCCTGGTCCTCTCACTCCCTCTCAGCAGATAAGGCATCAGGTAGTCACAGGACCAACACTTCCCTAAAGGAAAAGCAACCAAATACCAATAACCTAAAACATACGTGAAAATTGTATGGAAAATAATGAACTCAAGTGCCTTCTGCCTCATCAGCAAGACCATAGGTCTTTACTAGGAGAATGCGGACACTGTCGCAGCTCTTGCCTTGGCCTTTACATTCTCCAAAGACTGAACTCACACAGGAAAGCATGATGATGAATATATCACTTGATTTCCCTCAGACCAAGTGCCATCAGACCCGTGACACAAACAGTTGTCCCTCAGCGGCAGGACAAATGTGCCATGTGCTGAAGATATACCAAGAGTGCCACCCAACACGTGCCATGCACAAGCGTGGTGACACCCTTGTATTAAAATGGTCCATATGAAACCAGGCAGCATTTCAAAGCTCCTCTGTATTTGGCTTAGATTCAGCTCACGTGCTGAGAGGGTGAGCTCTCAGGATGCTCTGGGCTTGCTCTCCCCGTGCTGCAGGAGAGCACATCCAGGCACCGTACAAAACCCTGATGATGGGATGCTGCAGACCACCACTCTCCTCCCCTTCCACACCAGAGGCATCTGGCAGGGCTTGGATGAGGGTTAAATGAGCTTCCCCCCCAGAGAAAGTCTCTCCTTGCTGAGGTAATAAATCACTGTCTTGCAGTGACACTAATGTGCGGAAAATGCACTACCCATGGATTTAGACGGTAAATACTGATTCTGTGATAACTGTGCTGCAAGAATGTCTAAAGGAGCAATCTGAGATGAGGGTTGTCCCTGTTGCAGGTGCTGTGGCATCTCACCATACCCACAGGGCTCACAGGGTAAAACGAGCAGCAAAAGGGGAACAGTATCATTTCCATTTTAAGAGTAGTGCTAATGCACTCTCTTGCCCAAGGTCACCTGGGAAATTAAAGAGCATTGATACATTGAAAAAAGGCAACAAGCTGATTTTGTGATGAAAATGTTTGATCTCTGGAGCTAGATGCCACTGAGACCTTCCAACCTTCAGTGCCTATGTGTGCTCCAGGTTTGCCTCTGTATCTCAAGATCAGAGTCTCCATCTCCTCTCTCAGTTTAAAATGTTGGCTGATCCACTCCTTTTACTTCCAGTGTAAACCTGATAGGAAATTATGCGTCACGCTCATTAGAAGCATTCTGGTTTCCCCCAGGACGCCCAGGGGATGTCCCAGAGACTTTTCTGCAGAGACACATGGAAAGGGGTAGTAATTGCCAGGAAAGAGCACCCACAAAATAAGCACAAAGCTAAACCAGGTGCTGCGCTGGATGTGGCTCATCAGAGCAGGTGGTTGAAAAATTGGTGGGCGCAGCTTAGACACAGCGGAGCTCCTTGCTGGGGTACCAAAAGGAGCTCACATCCAGCACTGTTATGTCCTCGCGTGTCCCTGGGGCCACCGGCGGTGTGAAACGCAGAGCTATGGGACACTGGCTCCAGGCGACTTCTGAAACACAAGATACCGTGTACTGCCTAAGGCAGCTTACTGACTTCTCCTGAAAATCTCTGAAGAAAAGACTGTTAAAGCATCAAACCCCTGAAACCTTTGGAGTTTGAACCTGACCCCCTGCGAATATTGCCAATGGCTCCTGACTTTCGTAGAGGGTTTATGCATTGCTTTGGGCCCAGGACCACTGCTTGGTTGTGGTGGGCCCACAGTGCCATTTCCTTTCCCTTGCAGTGCAGTGCCCATAGCCTTTGGCATATCTTAATGCAAATATGAATGTAGCACTGAGTTGTACAAAGCCTTCTTTCAGCTGTTTTCCTTTAGCCTTGGAATATAAGCAGATAATTCTTCTATTAGTTAAGACTGAGCTGATACAGCAGGAGCAGATTTGATGCTCTTTCACAGCGCTGCTACGTGTGCTGAGCCCTGGACAATGAAGGCATTGGCGAGCTGTGTGGTCTGCAGGAGACCAGACATACCTGGTGCACATATGAGGGCTCCTGCACACAGGCTTTGCGCTGATCGGTGAAGTGGAATTAGACTTGCCCTGAACTTGTGTGCCCTTCAAGTTTAGGGTACTGTCAGGCATAGGCTGTGCGTCTCAGTCCTTCTGCATGTGCTTTGGGCTATTAATCTTCACATGGAAGTCCAGCACTTCAAGACTTGGCCCCTCTGACGCCTGAACAAGGCCGCCTGTGCAGACCACCAGGCAGCACGTGTGCAACACCATTTATCTGTGAGGTGTCCAGATATTCTGCGCCATGTCTAATGCTTTCAAATTTCACCTCCTCAGGACCTTCAGGTATCACGTCTGAGGAAACCTGGGCAACTTGGCCTGCAATCAAACTGAACTGTTACCAGCCAACAGATTCGAAAGCGATCTTGAGGTGCACACCAATGCAATCCCCCTGCCAGGTCAGCCAGAGCCACCCCAGCACGTCTGAGCCGCCCGGGAGAAGGGAGGCGAAGGGAGCAAGGTGTGGGGAAAGCTGCCAACAGTAATGTGATTTGGGACTTGGGGCAAGAAGAGAAGCTTGCCACACCACGGGGACTCACGGTGGTGGGGACTGAGGAGGTTATGATGGTATGAGCGATAGATGCCCTAAGGCAGAGCTGGGGTGACCAGACTGGGAAGTGTAGGTAACAGAACAGAGATCCAAGGGAAACAACAGCTTTTTGGGTTCTGCTGCACAAGGAAGAGCTGAAAAGTCCAATACACCAGAAAAACCTGCACAGATTACAATGATAATCCAGACAATTAATACAAGCCCTTACCTACTAATAGTGTTTAATAATGAATATGTCTTACTGTGTGTACTAATAGCATCTAATAGTAAATTAATAACATCTGGGTTTTTAAGAGTAGACTACGGACATCCGATTTATAATCTGAAAATAGCTTATACCCTGTTGCTATGGATCATCTGCTGTCCACACATGTCAGTGGCTGAGTGGAATATATTTCTTTTCTAGCTTTTGATCCTTGCTGGAGGCAGGAGCAAACATGATGAGCCTCCTAATACATTTAATGGCAGCCACGTGGTATAATGGACCAAGGCCACGTATCTTGTAAAGTAGAAAAATTTGAATGAAAAAAGGGTGGAAAAATACAGCCAGACAAACAAATGTGCCATGTTTTGGGATGTACTCCTGAAATGGCTTATCAGGCTTTTCTCTTTGAATTCAGGATCTCTGTGCTTGTCCTTCACTCACGTGCTAATGCACTTGGCTGCAGAAGAAGGCGTGTGCCCTGAGCATCATTTTTTGACATTGCTTTCACAGTGCAAAAGGCAAAGAGGCTTCCTCTGGTGTGGCACTGGAGGCTCTCTGACACCAGGACTGAGGCCCAGCCGGACCATGGAGAATGCCATCATGCCCCTCAAATCTTCTGACTGTTTTTACGTGGAAAAAGTGCTCTGGCCTGCCTCTGTGCCCTTGTCCTTCCTATGGAAACCGTGGTGGGTGGGTGCAGTGGCTTTCCAGAATGGGAGCCAGATTATAATGGAGAGATCGCTAAAACCTGGCAGACCGGAAACATTTCTAATCTCCCAGTTTAGAAATAGCACAGAGATGTCCAGAACTCTCTCCCTTAGCTTAGGAAATCAGTCTCTGTGAAAGATGCTGCTGAGCTGGTTTTGAGGTGATGCAGCTCCAGCTGGAGCTGAGGTGAAAGCCTCTCCTGCATCTCTTCAGACACCAGCCTGAGCCTTCTGGGGGACCTCCCCAGGCCCAGATCTGCTCTCTGCTGCTCCTGGCCACCATCAGGGAAGCTTCCCGAGATGACCGGGGCTATGGTAATACTACCTGCCAGACACAATGACAGGTCCGTTGCTCTCAGGATAGGCATTTGAAATAATCCAGCCTTGCCCACCTTTTCTCAGCCATCTTCAGTACAGGTCCAAAGATCTGCTGTGTTGCAGGACGGCCCCAAGGCTAGCTCTCCTGCAGTGGTATAACCCGGAGAAGTCAGGCAGACGCAGCCATCAGCAGCCCAGCCCCTACCTCAAGCTGAAGCTACAGATTCCTTTCGCTTTTTAAACATTTCTGTAGCTGCAGTCACTGCTTTAGGTGAGTTACCAGCTGGGACAAGATGCACAATTAAATAATTCCCAGCTATGGCATGCCACTATTATGTCGTCTGTAATGTTCCGTAGTTGTGACTAACGCCTTGCTCATAGAAGGTAGATTCAAGATTTGCAGCAAGAAGCAAAAGGTAACAGTCCAATGAAAGCTTGCAGCCAAATCTGCAATGCATATCAGGATGTGTTATTGTATCTTGTGTGATTTTCCACTTTCCTCGGGCAGGGGAGAGCTTTCTTCAGCCTGTTTTAGCTTGCTTTGCAGCGTGTGGGATCAGTAGAGGAATATGTGTGATAATGACCTTGAAAGAAAAGAGTGGCTTCCGTCTGCTAGGTCAGGCAGTACAGCAGCATACCAGAAATAATCAAGAGACTCATTCTCCAGCTAATTAAAGACCTGAAAATATAATTTCATGTTGTGATTGTTTGCAATTAGTCACAGATGCTACTGATCACTTGCTGTGCCATTATTTTTCCATGAATATACTAAGAAAAGCATTTTAATCTGAAATCACCCAAAGGCCTAGAATTTAAGATTAGATTTGACACAACTCCAGCTTTCGTGTATTTTATCAAGAATTATTAACTAAAGAAAATAGTGAATTTCCTCAGTATAACACACACATTTCATATGCATATGTTCTATGGTTCATACACTTCTGAATGCAGATATCCTCATTGTAGCTTTAAGCTTCCTTTGTAGTCAGTGGGGAGAAGTAGTCAACTTGCCCAATCACCTTCAGATGTCTGTCTTGGGAAAAAAACAATCACAACACCAAAAGAAGTTAACCGTTTCCCTTCATTTCTCTGTACGTAGGGAGCCTGGCGCATGTAGAGGCATACACTGCACACAGCTAAATGTAAGTGAGATGAATCTGGGGAAGTGCATGACCATCATGGTTCGAATTTGGTGGAATTCCCAATCCTGATTTACAGCACTGGAGAAACCTTCATGTTTTATGGAGAGCCTAGCACCTACAGGAGCAAGCACAGTGGGGTACGGCTTCCTACAGGGCTCAGGTATGTCACAGGCATGAAGTTGCCCAGCCTGACCTGCTCCTGAGGGTACCAAGGCAGGACAGCAAGGCCATAGCAAAGCGTGCTGCTAGGAACAAGCATTCACCTAGGAAGAGCATACATTTACACAGGGAATCACCTCACCTGACTCAGAGTCTAAGTCTGTTGCCTAAGCCCAAGTTAGTCACGTCAACGGATTTCTAAAGCCAGTGAAGAGGAACATGCACTTCCAGGAGGGATTGGCTTTATCCCAAGTGGGAAGAGACTCCGTTGGTGATGCCTATTGGAGTCCATCAGGCACACCGAGGCAGCCCAGGGCCTGCATCCAGGCGTGTGCAGAGAGGTGAAGCAATTCAGATGTTTGCAGGTGAGTTGGCAACTTCACAGGAATTTTGAGGGTGCAGTTTTGAGAGTATCTTCCTAAAATAATCCCTCATCCTGAGTCCAGCCCCTTCTCCTTTTATTCAGCTAATGATGTAGCTGGAGTACGATGGAGGAGCCTGGTTCCTGTGTTGAAGGGAACAGCCCAGCTTGAGGGCGTAGCAGCATCGTGTGATTGCTGTTTCCCCTGTCTTTCCCATCCTCTTTCGTTGGCAGGCTGTGGCTGGCCCTCACGCTCTGCATGCTGCTTCCCATCAGCAGCAGGGCAAGGCAGTGCTGATAAACATGCTTTCTGTGGGGCAGTGAGCACATTTCTTTTTATTCTTAAGACAAATAAAGATGTTATGGATAAAGTATTTCACTGCATATTTCCCTGACTGATAAAATGTCATGCCTAAGCTTAGAAGCGCACGTCCCTGGAGAACTGACTTGGCACGGAAAGTCAATAGTGACAAATGTAATATTAGATCATTGTTGCAGGGGACAAAACCCTCCGTCTGGAGGGGAAAAGCTGGATGGTCTCAGTGAATTTTTCATAACTAACTTTTCAGACTGATTGTACTTCGCGTCTCTAGACACTGGTTTGCCATCATTACTTAACATTACAGAATGAACTGCCTGTATTTGCATTTAGGTCTTTTGGATTAAAGGAGAAGTAAATAGGTGTGTGAAAGAATGATGTAGGATTCATGGCAGCTGTATATCCTACGCATGAATCAAGGGTGCTTTTCTGTCTTTCTGTCCTCAAAAAAATCCCCATGAATCTGGGGAGTCTGGTAGAGAATGCCTGTCTTTAAAGAAACTAAAAAAAGGTACCTTTTTCTTTACTTTCTGCATTTTCACATTAAGGATTACTCATCTCTGCTTTATTTAAAAGAAGTTATTTGTGTTCTGTGGGCTTCCATCAAGCTGCTAATGTGACATTGACCTGAACAAAACGTAACTCTTCTAATGTTATTATGATCGCTGACCTTGGGGAAAAACTTCATTATCCTCTATGTCCCAGCTGACTGGACATTTTTCTCTTGGGTTGATTGTGCTGATGTTTTCCAGCAGTAGTTTTCTAGATTAATGGCAGTGTCTTGGATGCAGAGGGACTGCTAGAGCGGGGTTATATTAATGAATGATAACATAGGTGGTGCTTAAAAGCCTTCAGGATACAAATCGTTGGTAGCGACCAGAACAGATTGGGTGTCCTGAAGAGTAACTTTCCTGTGGGCTTTGACTGTTGGTCTGAGGAAATAGCTCAGGAGAATTAGGACCGAGCACATATCTTGCTTCTGGTCATATTTTCCTTCAGGCAGGAAATAGCAGAGCACGCTGCTAATGCAATGCTTCTGCTCCTGGCACCTCAACTGGTTTGGGAGGATCAATGCCAGGATCTTCCCACCTCACCACATTGTGCAGTATCATGCAGCCACAGACCTGTACTCACTTTTCAGCAGCAACAGAGATGTTTCTGATCCTTCCACAGCCACTGTTGCTGCTGCACTGGTCCGGGAGTTATTCCTTACGTTGCTGGCCCACAGCCTGGTGTTTTTGCCCAGGCTGCCACATGTGAGCCATGCAAAGCCTCAGCAGTGAGGAGGGAACTTCTGCCCAGATGCTGCAGTGACTGGAGAGGAAACTGTGCCATGGCCACCTGTCAGATGTCCCTGCAGCCACCCCTCATCTCGAGGAGGTGACACATCACACCAGTCCTCATAGGCTCACAGTGGAAAGGGGAGGTAGTGAAGGGGAAATACTCAATGAGGATATAATGTTCTTCTGAACCTCCAGCACGAGCACACCACCCCCTGCGAGTCCAAGAAGGTGGAAACACTTGCATGAACACTAAGAATTAGGACTTGTATGTTTGCAAAAATATTTGTTACCAAACTTGCATGATGATTGCCAACACTTTGAAAATCTGCTTTGCAGACTGGCTTCACTCCATCCATGCCAACCTTGCGTGACCTGCTGGTCACAGTCTGTAGGCAAAATGCGGTTGCTGGCGAGAGCGAGTGAGTCTCCATTTGCCAGTCTAACGAGGCGTATGAAGTGGTGACTCCAGTCCTGATTTGTCTGAGCTGTGAGCTGTTGGGACAGCCGCCGACCTGCTCTGGGCACAGTCTGTGGTGCGGCGGAGAACGGCTACAGTGGGGGAAGTGAGTAGGGGCAGGCACGGAGGGGGAAATACAGCAAAGTGGAGCAAGACAAAGAGCACTGGGGTATATGGGGGAATCACAGAAGGAAGAGGAGGGGAAAGGAAAACAGCCTGGAAGGAGCCACGGAGAGGAGGCAGAGGCAGATCCGGGACACGTGCAAGGCAGTTAATGAAGCACAGCATTGTTAAATCAGAGTCTTCGGTCCCTTCACAACTTTTGTGTATTGTGCATCACTGCTGGACTCCGGGGATGGTACCAGTGTTGTTTTATTGTCCCACAGGCCATTTTCCTCTCTGCTCCCTCCTGATTTTTCATAGGCCCAGTATCACTGCTGATTAATGGGGAGAATGGAAGGTGGAGAACCTTTATGGGCTATTAACCTTAACGAGGGTAATAACTAAGTGATAAGTCCATGCATGTTCCTCTGCAGAACTGAGTGCCTGAAAGCTGCCCGATATTTCACGTGTGGCAGAGATGAACTCGTGAGGAGCATTAATATGAAATAGCTCCAACCGGCTGGGTCAGGAATAAATCTGCACACAGCAATGTCCTGTATAGCCTCATGAACCTGAACACACGCTGACTGGTTGTAGGAGGAAAGATGAACCAGAGACACTGATAGTTACTTAAAAATTGCCCCTGAGTGGTTAAAAACCTTTGCTGAAAATGCCATCTATTTGCAATTCATATAAGCAACCAACTCTGAGGCATATTATTAGCAACATCCATATGCTATTCCACATTAGTGCAAGGACTCCTTGCTTAATGAGGGTCGAACGGTCATAGATGTTGGCATCATTTTAGTAATGCACAAAGCCACTTTATTTCTATTTGCTTGCATGGGTTAACAGATTTTGAATATCTCCCACAGCATTTGTGGCAAGAATTGTGGTGTGTCATTAGGGTGGAAAGAAGACCCTGGCAAAATCAGACTTTGCATTATATGTATGCTTCTGTGAGCTCTGCTGCATTTTTTAGACACATATAAAGGCAGTTTTTGCTTTTGTATTTACACAGTTCTTGATTTCCATTGAAGTAGTGAGTTTTATATCCTACTGAAGACATGATCTAATTTACCCTGTAGGAAGTAGGAAAATAGGGATATTCCCAAATTCTTGTTAGGAATATGGCGTGGGAAGAATGAGCAGCAGCATGGCTGGCCGTTAGCACTGTTTCTCTATGAGCCACTGCTCGGTGTTTCAGGTGGCTTGTAAACCCCGACCTATCCTCCCTGCTCTCACTCAGCTTCACGAGGGGTGCCTTGCCTCAGGCACCCCATAAGCAACGGGGTGACCCAAACACCTCCAGGGAAGGCTCCTGGTGCTGCATTCAAAGGCCACATTTCTCCCCCGAGAGCTGGGGTGCATCCTGTGCCTGCACCCCTGGCACCACAGTCCAGGTGCCTTTCTCGAGCCCCTGAGCCCCCACTCCCTCACCCAGACTTGAAAGGTGGGTGGCTGAATGCCTGCCCTCCCCCATGTCGGTATGGATGTCTACTCATCTGTCTTCTCTGAAAGGTTGTCTTTCCGCAAGGAACTTTTGGATTAATTTCCAGTGTTACATGAGATGGTGGGCAGTATAGTCCATGGTAGATCCTGCTGTTTGATGAGCTTTCTAGTATAGGCAGTTAAAGAAGTTTATGTAATTAAGTAAGTTAAATAGCTTATAACACCTTGTTAACTTTCTTTCCAGTTCACGTCGTGGCACTTGGAAGGCGTGGCGTGCTGCGCATACGGAGATCAGCTTAAAACCAGTGAGAAATCAGAGTAATGGTGAAAATGACACAAAGAAAATCATCCCCATTCTACATTTGTGCGCCTGATCCCCTTGAGACAGCATATAATGTTGCAGACATGTCCCTAGGATTTTCTAAGCACAAGTTGCCCTGACCTCGCTCGTAAATCTTGAAGCCTCTGTTCTCTTCAAGGTGCTCCCACGAGCTGGATGTGCCTCTCTCCGTCAGTACAAGAGCTGCTTTCACGCACCGTGGCCATCTGTTTCCTAATGACTCTGTCTAGCCTGGGTTAATCTGCTCTTTCAGGGCACGCCACGATGGGAAAACCACAGTAAGAACACAGGCTTCTCAAAGATGGTTTCTTGGCTACTGTAGCTGATGACCAGACCCATAGAGTCAGGGCTGGCTGGCTGCCTGCCGGGAGGCCCTGAGATCTGGGTTTGAAGCTCCATTTACATCCTATGCTGCAGGGACGTGCACTAATTTAGCTGTGCTAGGAGAGAAGAAATTGCTTTTCCCCCCCCTTCTTCCTCAGCCTGCAGATCCAGACCTGTTGGTGCTCTGAAATACAACACCTTCCTATTTCTGAGCTTAGCAGGAAAATGATATCTAGGTGCCCAATTTGCTTTTACTCAGAAGCCCTTTTTTACCATCCTTTTTACCAGCTGTTGATAAATCATGATGGGATGGAGATGTCTGTTGTCACTCCCCTGATCGGGTGATTCCTTCTCCCCATGGGGTAAACAGCAGAGCTAGCAGTGGTGCTTTATCCTCATGCTGTCTTCCAAGGTTGTCTTCAAAACCAGCCACTTTGCAAGCAGCTGAGAAGCAGCTGAGAAGCAGCTCATCCCCTCGCCGTAACCTGCATAGCACCAGGAGAGCAGAGCGAGCGGCGACTGCATAGTCGTGCCTTAAATTAAGATGATTTGCTACAAATATAATCCTACCATGCTGAAGCGCATAAAGCAAAGAAAGTTCTTTTAATGTCCAAATAGAGTTTTCTTTTGGGAAAAGGTTGTGCTTGTGCTCAAGAAGAAGAGGGTGAATCGGCCAAGCCCTGGCCAGGGCCAGGTCAGCACATGCAGGCAGGGACACGGGTCCTTATGCAGCCAGCAAAGACCATCTTCTCCTGTCTTTGTGTCCCGGCTCCAGGGCTCCAGTGTGAATCACACACTTCGTAGCCATGGCTCCAGGTACTCCTGGATACTGCAGCTCTGTTAGCTAAAGTTTCAGCTTTTATTTATTTCACAGAATCACAGAATCACAGAAGAGTAGGGGTGGGAAGGGCCCTCTGTGGGTCATCTAGTCCACCCCCCCTGCCGAAGCAGGGTCACCTACAGCAGGCTGCACAGGACCTTGTCCAGGCGGGT
>Ga0181612_152744_pt1 | contig 11117 bp, 6 predicted proteins | sample HoacroProtozoa21_FD_119630 | JGI IMG/M metagenome (GOLD analysis project Ga0181612, IMG submission 119630) | Hoatzin crop microbial communities from Cojedes, Venezuel. Combined Assembly of Gp0051906, Gp0051904, Gp0051908 | reverse complement strand
GGTGTCCTGGTGACAGAGGATGCAGAGAAGGCAGAGCTACTGAATGCCTTCTTTGCTTCAGTCTTCAGTGCTAAGACTGACCCTCAGGAATCCCAGGCCCCAGAGGTAAGAGAAGAAGCCTACAGTGAGAACGACTTTCCCTTAGTAGAGGAGGGAAGTTCCGTCTGAACATGAGGAAGAACTTCTTCCCTCTGAGGGTGACGGAGCACTGGAACAGGCTGCCCAGGGAGGTTGTGGAGTCTCCTTCTCTGGAGATATTCAAGACTCACCTGGACAAGGCCCTGTGCAGCCTGCTGTAGGTGACCCTGCTTTGGCAGGAGGATTGGATTAGATGACCCACAGAGGTCCCTTTCAACCCCTACCATTCTGTGATTCTGTGATCAACCTACTCATTCTCTCCATGCTACTCCAGATTTTCTTTGTAAATGCATCACCTCCTCCTCCTTTATCTCCTTTCCAAAAGAAAAAGTCCTAGCTTAGTCGTCCTTCATAAAGAGCTTTTCTGTAGCTTTCATCTTCTTTGTTGCCCATCTCTGAACTTTTTCCAGCTGCCCTATAAATTTCTTGTGATGAAGAGATCAGGCCCTTCTAAGCTCACTGGAACAGACAAGCTCACACCTAACATCCCAAATTTGTTGCAGTGCCACTTACTCAGGATCAAATTGCCTGTCAGCACAGCAATAAGCAGGCTGCAGGCAGCAGTTGAAGAGCCTAAGAGACTGCACCCTCTGAAATAACTTGAGCAGACTCAGTCAGCTCTTCTCACCTCATTCTGTTCCACTGCAAGGAACACATAAGAGAGGTGGCAGGTCCCACCTCAGTGTGGCAGAGTCACTGCAGGTCGAGGAGCTGCAGTGCAGCCACTGACAGGAAGACAGCCTGGGTGTGGACCTTCCTGAGACACAGAGCAGGCATGGCTCTCGCTGCCTTTGTCATGCTTCTCCCACATTCCTTCAGTGCCTTAGCCATAGCCTTAGGAGGCTGGAGAAAGGGCTGAGTTTCCCAGTTCTGTCAAAAGGCAACCCTCACTTGCCAAGCAGAATAAATGAAAACAAGAACTCTTTCCATAGGATCCCTGCCTACACATGTTCATGCAGAGAAGGCAATTGTACCTAAAAGGTTTCATCACCCAACACTGGAAGCAAGCATGTCTTGTAAATAGTCAACATGCAGAGCTTGTGAGGAGGCCATTCAGGCAATATATCCTTTTGATTTAATGGCAGACGTGAATATGAGAGGTCTGGTGGGCCTGTGTAAATCCAGGGCCCTCTCAGCATGCTGGAGTCCTTGCACGTGTGATGTAAGGTTGGTCTATGTCTGCCTGCCTGCAGACCAGTAGCTGAAGAAGTGGGAAACTGGTCTGTCACTCAAATAAAACAGTGGGCAGCTTCAACCCAGACATCTTCAGAAGCTCCATTCAAAGTCATGTAAAAAGCTATAAATATTAGTCTTGAGAGAAGCATTCTGGGAGGTTTTGCTTTGCCCTTTCCAGTGCACTTTACTGATATGCTTACTTGTGAGTATTTTTTTCAGCAGTGAACAAATGGCCCCTTGCTTCTTACCACAAATGTATTATTATTACCTCAACCTAAATTTCCTTTGAAAGAAAGCAAGCCAGTGTTTGTTTTTCTTCCGGATAGATAACCCTGAAAAACACAAAGACATAATAATATAGAGGGAAAAAAAGAGGAAGAAGGAAGAAAACAGAAAGAAGAAACAAGAAAAAAACAAAAGAAAGAGGAAGAAAAAGCTTAAAAGAAAAAAAAAAAACAAACAGAACAGACAAAAAGAAAAAAGAAAATAACAAAAAGACAGTGGCCCAACAGGTTCAAAGCCACTGAATATGCACCTTCAGGTATCTGCTTGGAAAACATGCTAGAGTTACAAAGCCATGGTACCTTCATTCACTGAACTGCAAAGTAAAACAGCTCAGCTTGAATCATTTGGATTCTTAATAGCCAGGTGATTATTTCTTAAAAGGTGTGAACACCCTATCCGCCCATAGTGTAATGGTCAAATAGGTGGGCTGAGGAAAACAAGACCGGTCATCTACCCCGGTAAAGCCAAGGAATTCTGGACTGCATCGACTGAGAATCCATTTTCCTTTGGGTTATGGTTTTTCCAAAGTCCTAAGAGTGATACAAACCTTTTCAAACAATAGCAGACTCAATTAAAAGTATGTGATATACAGTGTTCAGTATCCAAGGTTAGAAAAACACATTTTAAAAGCACAGCATTATTATTATTATTTACTATTATAGAGTATTAGCCAAGGAAAACATTTTTGTCTTCAGAAAAATCTGAAAATCCCAGTAGGGTGGGACACAGCTGACATTCCTAGTGGTTTGCTGTCTTGTTTGGAGCACCACGTGGTTCACAGCTGAAGGGCAGAGATGCTTGCTACTGAAGAATTGCATTTACCTCGGAGAAATGAATGGCCTAGAGCATTTCATAGTTCACCTGGAAAAGAAATGCAAAGGCAAACAAAGGAAGGGAGAAGAGGTAATTTACTTCGGATTATTGCTATTTGTGTGATGTCATTATTACTTGTTAAACTCACTTTGTACTGAAGCCTTTGCACAGTATTTGTTACAATGCAGTATTAAATACAGGAGGGCAGCTCTACCATTCTTTTATGTCAAACAACCAAGATAATGGGACTTGCGTTAACTTCTATGGTGCCACATTTCTGCAATAAAGGCTACTTTTTACTGCTCCAAAGCCAGGAAGACTTGAGTTTTGATCTTTCATGAAAATTACAGTGATAAGCAAGTGCCTGTATGAGGAAGGGAAAATAGAGCTGACTGCATAAAGCTTTCACCCCTTTCATCACACACATATGGTCCTTATTCTCCACTCAGAGTCTCCTGGGCTGCCAGCAACCATGAAATCTCTGAGCTTGGGTGCAGGAGAACCAACGAAACAAGTGAGAAAGGAAGCTACAGTGATTATTGCTGGAGTTAATAAAGATACAACCATGGGCTTTCCAGCAGCTCCTTTTCCTCCTGCATTGTTGGCCATGCACTCCATCATGCAGAGACATGATCTTTTGCAATTTGGGCCCTCACAGCACTTGATTCTGTTTCCACTTTCACATCTTGGAGGCAATCATGAAGCAAACACATAGAGATTCATCAAGTGCATGAAGTCTAGTAATGTGATCCTATCCAGTAATGTGATTTGGCTCTTTTATAATGAGGAGATTTCATACCTTCACCCCACTCTGTAAAAGGTATGAAGGACAGCCTGTTGTCAAGGTCTTAATTTCTAGCAACCCATATCAAATGTAATGCAGCTATAGACTTGCTTCCAAGGCCACACAGTAGACTGTGCAAAAAATAGGTATCTGACATCTTCAAAATTCTAAACAAAGAAACCATGCCACGCTGTGAATTTTTTGGCTGCGATTATACTGGTGGAACTAGGATAGTAATAATCAACTGCCAAAATTACCCTGTATGCTTTTCCTCTGCTGGGAAAAATACATAGTAAACCATAAGACCATGGTTTCATCAGTATAAATCACAAATAAGTGAGGCACTTTTTGCTGTTCAAGTAACGTGAAACTGAGAGTCAGGGATTTTTTTTTCACCTTGCTCATGTGTGTGGAGTATTTAGTGAATCAACTCATAGTCTGAAGAGTCCAAAGCATCTCCTCTAAGGAGCTCAGCTTCTTCATCTTTAAAAAGCTTTGGTGAGGCATCTTCAGTTTCTGTTAATGTCTATAGGAAATATGCAATTGACTTCAAACTGAAGCAAAATTTGATGGTTAGTGTGTGATTCACAGAAATTTGGAGAAGACTGAGGAGTAATGGGGAAAGACCATGAGCACTAAGAAAACAAAGAGAATTATTCGTTGATTTTTAGCTCTTTTTTATTACAAGTCCATTAAGCAAGCAAAGTAAAATGTCAGATACTGGAGCCAGAGCAAAGACAACCAATAAAATCGCACGATATTTTAATCTTTCGATAGCTCAGATGATGAATGCTGGCTATCATTATATTTATAGGTCGTTTCTGTGTCTGAATACAGGAAGGCAAAGTGCACAACTGATTCTCACTCGTCCCCTGCAAGGCTAGCTGTTCAAGATGGATGGAGAAACATAATATTCTCAGTGCCACAATGACAAAACAATCTTTTCATTTCTCAGTGTTGGGCCTGCACAACACAGCTAATTGATGTCATGTGTTGCCCCATAGAGAGCTTGGCAACTGCACAGCTTCGTGCAGTTTGTGAAGTAAGCACCACCATCAACATTTCACAGAAAGGGAAATAGAGGCAATAACAGCAAGTGTCTGGTCCTAAATCACTCAGTGTGTCAGTGTCAAGTGCACTGTCAGGGACATGGTAACAGCCCCCCAAGGCCTGAGCCAGCCTCACACTGCTCTTCCAGGAATCCCCTTTCCACACAAGCTAGCTGGCTGAGAGACTGAGACAGCAGAGCTGCAAATGATAAACAAACCAGGAGGGATGGGACCAAGCTCCCAATGGCAAATATCTCAAAGATTTCATCTCCTGTCAGCAAAGCGTATATCCAAACGCAGGCATTACTGTCAGCAATAATGTAGTATTATTGTCTCTGGCTCCCAATGGAAAGAACAGCGTATAGGAGAAATCATTTAATGGGAGGGGATGATTAACTTTGTCACGCCTGATCCCGCTCCTCCACGTGGCCCAGAGCTACCCCTCCATCCTCCTCGCGCTGCTCCCTGGATAGTCACAGATCTCAGGCCCCGACATGTTGTTACCCATCACTGGTGAGCCAGGGGGTTGCAATCACTGTTACTGGACATTTTTTTATGTCCCGAAAGTGTACAATAGGAAGTTTTAACCCTGAGATGATAAGTAATGGCTCAGCCATGGGGTCAACAAGGTAGTTTCTTAGTTTGCATGGGATACTTTCATGTCTGCAATTTTTTTGGTGGGTTTGTTGGTTGGCTGGTTTTTGTGTTGTTTTTTTTTCCAATAGAGGTCATGGTGCCTGAGCCGTGCCAGGACACTTACTCCGGCTGCTTACCAGCCAATGGTGCTGTCAGGCTTGTACAAAGTACATAAATGATGGGTCAGACAGTTGATTTTAAATCCTTTATCATTAAAATTGTGGGTTCAGAGAAGCAGGAATCAGACCTGCTATTTATGTTTTTTACTTCATTTAATGCACAAGAACCCATACATAGTGCTTACATAGATATGAAGTAGATACGACCAATAATTCAATTCCACCTCCTTCCAAAAAGTGACCTAATTTACCTCTCTTTCCTCCTTTATTGGGATGGGAAAACAACCAATCCAAACTGGAAAAGCGGTTCAACAAATACTGACTCCAGATGGAAAGACTAACCTGCATTCTTCTACCCAAGGGCCAGGGAAAGCTCCACATCCTGGAGGCTGAGAAACTTCAGACAAAGGGAAAAAACCAAAGTTTGGCTCCATTCCCAGCCAAGCAGCGCCACCTCTCCTGAGCCAGGACATCTCTGGTTTGAGATCTATTCCTGGCTACGCTGGATAAAAGGGAGAGCTCAGGCCCTGAGGAATGTTTCTTAAGCCATGTTCACCTATGGGGGGATATCAGTGCCTAACATTGTCTTGGGAGGCTTGAGCCAAAGCTTTTTGAAGTCAGTGGAAAGATTCCTGCTGAACTTCGTGCTCTTTGGGCTGCTACTCTATGTAAAGCATGGAGTAATTTGGCCATGGTTGTTGTTTGGGAAGTGGGATGTGGTATTTTGCATCAACTTCTGGTTTAGGCTACACCCCACACAGAACATATTGCAATAGTTACCTAATATTTACTGGGGGTGGATCACAGCAGCTAGTGTTGCATTAGAAAGAACATGCAAAGATGTAAACCAGTTCTTCCATTACACAAGTGTCCCACAGCAATGGAGGAGTCCAGTAAGACGTGAAAGCAGGACACTGACAATCGTAAAGTGCAGGTATAACTATGCATCAGTCATCTGCACCTCCTTCTCTTCTCCTTGCTAGGTGACAGACTATGCTAGGTCACCAGAAGACTGGACTTCTAGCATCCACCTCCACATCATTATACCACAGCCACACTCAAACTCTTAGTATCCTGCATGAAAAAAATACATAACCAGCCATCCAAACAACTGAATAGTCTTGCCCCTCCAAACATCAGACAAACCTGAGAGTGCCATTTCCAAGTGAGCCTCGTGACACCTTTCTCTTTATGTGCATTGTATGGTCCTTACCATTCATTATCCAGTGGTATCTAGGTCTCTTAAAAGCCGATTTCTACCTCCATCACTACACACCAATAACTTCTGCAGGCAAAGGGGTCTATGGCAGCAATAGACTCTGCAGGTCTGCACATCTGCATAAATATTTGCGTGTTCAGACCCTTCTGCTGTAAATCTCTTGGGGCTGATATGTTAAGATTTCCAGCCCCACTGATGTGTTCAAGAATTATGAATTAATGCTTTCACATTAAAGCAATGGTGACATGACAGCAATTTCAGGCCTCTGACTCTTTTAAAATATCCATGATACTTTATGTCCATGTGAATTGTAACGAAAATGAAGAGATAGAATCCATAGAAGCGATGAAGTAAGTTTCATAGAACTATGTCCTCCTTCTGATCCTTGAAAATCAGTGTATGTCCTTACTGGAGTTGTTCAGCTAAGGCTAGCACAAACGTTGGTGGAAAGTGTATGAAGAAACAGAAGACGCAGATTTCAACTAGCTGTCTCCTGAAGTAACAGAAAAACCCTAAGCAGCAACACAAGCGAAAATGGGGAACAGGCCTGAGGTTTTACAGGAAGAAAAACAGTCTGGAAGAGAAGGAGAGAGAACAAGTCTAGCCTGCTAGCTATAACAGTTTTAAAAGAGGTACAGCGTTAGATCTTCTGGGGAACCTCTTGGCCCCCTTATTTTATTACTAATTGTGTTTTGAAACAGCCATTTATAGAAGAGATCCACACTGAGCATTGTCAATTACTAGCATATGTTCCACACTTGGCAAACAGGGCAACCTAGGAATGACATTTTGTGAATAATCAACACCATCACCAAAAAGTGCCTGCATCTTTGCTTTGAGTTTAATAATACATTTTTCCCCGAACAAGATAGCTTTCTCACGATGGTGCCAAATGGAACATATTAAGTTTTAACGATGGCTGAGAACATTGTGCACTGGAGAGGCAGAGACGGGACTGTGAGAGCGCGTCTTGGACCTTAGGACAATCAGCTGCGTGTGTACCAGCCACAGACACTGCTCCGCACAAAGGGGCCTCCGGGCACTGCTACGGTACAAATAATGCACTAAACCAGCAGCTTTGGCTAACTGAGTCTGAGACTTTGCAGAGATCTGAGAGTCAATCACGCAAGATGCAATCCTCAGAGCAAGCAGCAAAAACTGCAGACAACAAGGATAAGACAGGACACGGAAATGGCGAGCTTGTTGCAGTAATATGTATGGTTCACTAAAGAAACCCAAACAGATGGATGGTTGTTGCATACATGCATGGCATGTGTCTGAGGCAGGAAAGAAGCAAGGAAACGCTTTTGAAATATTTTCCTAGCTTTTCCCGCAACATAGACATGCCAATATAGATGGTCACCACACTGACAGAGATGGGACAGGGGCTTTGCAGACATGTGGCCCCCTTGCCTTCTCCAAAAGGCGCAGCAGTGCAGCGGGCAGTGTCAATGCAGGATACGCTCTGGTCTCTAGCTTCTGCCCACCTATTCCCAGCAAAGCCACTCTCAGGCCCGTGGTACTTTGATGGGACATTTCCAGTAACCAAGGGGTGCAGACAGACCTCTCATCTATAGAACTCTCATTGGTGCAAAGAAGAGCACAATTGTGAAAAATGTGGCCCAGCCATAATCAAACCACTGATTTTGAGGTGAGCTGGTGGAGCGTCTGGGACAGCTTCTCTAGAGCAGGAACTACTGCTCTTACTTTATGTGATTCCCTTTGGCCTTATTAGGCATTTCACTGATATTTCATTCATCGAAGCCCAACAGGACAGGCAAGTGTCTGCCATACTGTGAAGCCCCATGGTGAGAAAGCACAGAGTTTGGAGATGGGTTAGCACCGAGGAAGCAGCATGCAGGTAGGTTAAGTACTGTCATTCATGTCACTCATGTCACTCATATCACTCATGAGGAAGTGAAGCACAGATTTCAGGTGTTTGGGAAACAGTGAACACAGCGATTATGATGAACATTTACCTGAAGTGCAAAGAATTATGGTTGGGCTTTGCCTCGTTTAACTTTAAGCTTCCAAAAGTTTGGTTTCTAGTCCACATTCATTGTTCAGGCTCTCTCTATTGAAAATCCTAGAAAGTGGTTCAGCTTTGACAGCTCAGACTGCCCAGCTTTCTCCAGTGACTCTAATGAAACTCAGACAAATGCTTTGGGTTCTGTTTCACAACTTATACATGTGCAAAAGGCAGGTCTCATTTGTCGTTCCTTCCTCTCATGCTTACCCATCCTTTCAGGGAACATCCTGGTATTGCCCCAGCCTTCTTCGGGGCAGTTCCATGCTCATCAGATGCTTGCCTGAGCCAGTTTTAGGCTTTTGATGGGTTAGTCATCTGATGAATTTTTTAATTAAATCGTCGTAAGTAAGGTCTCATGAGTTCCCACAAGGTAAGCAGCAGGAGCCGACAGCCAGGAGACAGCAAGGGAGATGGGACATGTTGGGGTGGGGGAAAGGACTCTCCTTCTCTAGTGGCTATGAGATGCCAAATGGACTCACTGCTTCCCATGGGGCTGCAGCCCCAAATAGGATGCATATCTTCAAGACAGTGAATGGTGGATGACAGGAATCCCAGAATTTGATAGGGAGAGATCCATACTCAAAAGGGAGACACTTTTGTCTGCTGTTTAGTCCTGTAGTTACCATACAATGAGCACTTGCCTTGAGGATATAAGCCAGTGATAATACTTATAAAATACAAGGGTGCCAGGTCTCTCAGCAGTCGCCTCCATGGAGAGGAGCAGACACTCAGCAGCAACAATACATGTCATGAGGGAAAGCCTTGCCCGCAGCTGCTGCGTATATCACCGCCCTTTTCAGCCTTTTTAGAAGTCGACTCATTCTCTTTCTCATATCTTTCTTGCTGCTTCAGAGACACTCGTTTTACGCTGAGTTTTGGGTTTAGATGTACATTAGCAATCCTTTCCCTGAGATGAGAGCTGACTGATGAGTCCTCGCTCAGTGAGAGTGATACCACAAAGAATGGCTCAGCTGGTCCCAGCGCTGAACCAGTGGCTTATTCTGATTGAAAAGAAACAGTCTTGGCTCTGAAAAAGTAATTGATTCCTACCATATTTCATCCTGTGGTTAAGGGTGAGCTCCAGGTAACACCATCCCTCCTGCTGGGGATGGGGATCCTGGGGTGACTTTCCCACACAGACTTTGAGCCCATGGGCCTTGCTTCCCTGGAGCATGGTGAATGGCACATGTTTTGTCAATGCAGGTGCTCTTCCTTGACATCTACTGAGTACAAGTTTCTGCTGTTGTTAACTTAAAGCTGATTCAGACATGCCACAGACTGGATGTGGTGGTTGATGAAAAGCCAGGCTGGTTTTACCACTTACCTCAGGAAGGTGCACTATTACCCCAATCCACCACAAAGTGCAGAAAGAGAGGGATTATCTGTAGGTCACTCCTAGGGCATCATTGGCTTTGTCTGGTAGTGGTTTCTTGCTGGTTTTTGTTTTCTTCCTGAAATGTATTAATTCTTAAGCTTTAAAAATAATCAGTCTCATTGGAAATACCTACTAACTCCCCAGTGCATGTGTATCACCCACATCTTGCTTTCACTTATTTTTAGATTTTCAGTCAATTCCTAACCCCACGTATGAACCCTGAGAAGATCTAGCAGCCTTAAAAGCTTGGGTCTGACAAGAAATGAAAGGTCATTTAGCACCATGCCGTATATGTCAACGTAATGAACTACAGACTTGCAGTGTTTTGCTGTGTTTTATTTCTCCCAAAATAATTTTTGAAGAGAAAAAGTGTACTGCCCTGAAAAGTTCAGGATTCACAAATAACCGCAGTTCCCACACATTTAAGCAATAATAACACTCTGTCTTTTAAAATGCCTCAGATTAGGGCTCCATTTTGTACAAAACAGGGACCCTCCACCCTTGCTCATGTGAGGACTACCAGTAGCTTAAAAGGTGTTGCTCTGGTGGGAAGAAGATGGGCCATGACCGAAAGACCACAGATTGAAGCACTGCTGGCAACTACTTAGCTAAAGCATGTTGAGATTGTTTCCCCCAACTACCCCTTTAAATCACTCATTTTCCTATTTTATTAAGATTTTCAAGAATTCAAGACCAGAAAGATCCCCATAGACACCCACTTTATTCTGCACAGTTTTCTGCTGTTCTCTCTCCATTTCCTGCTTTGTGCCTCCTCCTTTGACCTTTTATTTCTCCTCTCTAGAAGCACACTGTTTCCACCACTGCTGTAGGTATAGCTCTTCACACGCAAATCTATTCTCTTCATTACACCACATAAAAATTGCAGGTAAACTGCAGAAAACACAGAGCAGTGGGAAACTTGGTACTGTGTATGGGATCAAAGTGTTTTGAGAACAAAGATCTAAGGACAATCCCTAATAATTCACTTGTGACCATTTTTCTAAATTCTTATACACTCTAGTGTGAAATGACTGTATTTTATTATGTTACACTTAACACTTCAGCTTTGGCCTTTGGTATTAATGGGAATGTCCTTCAACTGTAGCTGCTTTTTGCTCCTTTTCTTTGATTCATTAGTTGTTTACTGCAGGCTATTAACAACCCTAGAACTAGCTTTAATCCACAGCCAGAGTCTTTAAATATAATACATCATCAACAGGTAATTATTCACTTTGAACTCTTTCCTCCTTTTTTCTTAGCCCTGTGAGGTGATCTCTGGGGCTTTAAAGTGTGCTAACAGAGTACTTCCATCAAAGAACCAAAATAAGTGATGCAAATGTCAAGATGTTAATTTGGGTACTTTAAACACAAGGATGGCGAATCTTCCCTTTCTCTTTCTTTCTTTCTTTCTTTCTTTCTTTCTTTCTTTCTTTCTTTCTTTCTTTCTTTCTTTCTTTCTTTCTTTCTTTCTTTCTTTCTTTCTTTCTTTTCTTT
>Ga0181612_143047_pt1 | contig 11117 bp, 4 predicted proteins | sample HoacroProtozoa21_FD_119630 | JGI IMG/M metagenome (GOLD analysis project Ga0181612, IMG submission 119630) | Hoatzin crop microbial communities from Cojedes, Venezuel. Combined Assembly of Gp0051906, Gp0051904, Gp0051908 | reverse complement strand
TGGTACAGCACTACAGAACAGTTCAACAACCTGTTCACAATCTGCAGAGATATTATTAGTCCCATCAGAAAACAGCAGAATCCTGTCTGAGAGCCATAATTAGATCATAGTCTGCATTTTTCAACGAACACGGAGTTTGCTCTTGTCAGTTGCTAGCAGAATCAGTGGCCTTTCTTTGTGGGAAGTGCTTGTCTGGTGGATTGGGTGGCCCTTTCAATACATCCTGGTACGTGCTCCAAGAAGTCAGGGCTATTTCATGTTTTGTTTCCTGTTCTGTCTCGTTTGTCTTCTAGAAGGTAATCTGTTATTCTCAGAATTTCTTTAACTGGCGTATGAGCCCTACATTTTCCTACTTGCCTCAAATGTATGGTTCAGACTGTCTTGCTGTCCAAAATTATTTGCTTCTAACCTGGCCTCTGCTAACAGTTATATGTACTTAGTAAATGTCTGCTTGTACATATTTTCCGTTCTGTTTTCTCACCGTTAAGTCCCTCCTTCAAATGCCATGATGACCCTTTTAGAGAACAAGAACCTGTATCAAATCACCCCTGACACAACTGCAATCTCAAAGCCTGTTCGGGACAGAATTTTTCAGCCCCTGTTGTGAGCACAGGATTCGTGATAGAGTCAGAGAGGTACTGCACACTGGTCCTTTCTGCAGTGAGGGGAGGGCGGTGTTCCAGGAAACCCAGCTCTTCAGAAAATCCCCAAAGGGTGAAGGAGAAACTTGAATTAAGTTGGTTCTGTGTAGAGTGTGGTGTTTGTTCTACGTGCTTATCACCAAGAAGAAGAAAAGAAATGGCAGGAAATGGGAAGAGGTGGAAAGTTAAATATGGTATAGGAAGAAGGCACTTGATTATTCAGTTAAAGTAATTTAAAGGCAACAAAGTGTCAGTTACCCGGCAATATAGATATGTAGAAAATCAAATATCAGAGATGGTAGTGATATGTTGGCTATTTCGTAAGACTTATTGGTATCAAGAAACAGGACTAATTTACACTGGCTGACTGATCAACATTTGAGAAAAAGAGAAAAAATTAACAGTGTTCTTAACTCAGTATTAAAAGCCATATGTAATGTCAAAAATGGGTAGTTTCTATTGCTTTTATAAATATTTTACAAGACTTCTGTTGTAGTACTTGCACCTGGTTTTATTGAAAATATTCAGGGAAGTTACTGAATAAACTACCTCTACTATTGTTCATCTAATCCATAATGGATTAGCTGTTTTTTGTGGATGAAACACTTTTCATCAAAAGATTTCCAGCACGATGGACTGCGTTTCACACAAATTATTTAAAAAGCATAGCCTTGTAATTTCAGGAGATGGTTTCAGGCTGTGAATACTTCGTGAGCAGAGGTACCTCCCTGCTATTGATAAGATGTCTTAGACAGGAATGAAAATGCTCATACCATCAGTGTTTCCTATTAACTAGGTCTAAACAGCTGCACACTTTGCATGCTAGCAGTACTTATGCATAGTCACGTTGTCATCCTATTCCGAGGTACCTGACTTAATGCACTAGCAATTCACAAGGGTGGAAGACTAACCATTATTTCTTCTAAATATAGCCCATTTCAGTAATTAGACCTTTGTGGGGGAAGAAACAAGTAATTGCCATGCAGAGAGATTCAAAAGAATAGGAAAAAAGACTGGAAGTGGTAATCTCTGGGTGCTGCACAGTGCTACACAGGAATGCAAAAATCTGTAAACAAAGGCTTAGAAACAGTCAGGAAGGATAAATTGAGAAGGCTTAATTTGTTTCTCTGATGTGAGGTCAGAATTACTGAAGGTATGACTGGTATAAGTTACCATGGGAACTGTGGAAAAGAAAGAATTTGGGAATGGCAGGACAGGGGTGGACAGATGTGGACGAGATGTTTGCTCACAAATTTTACATCACTGTAAGCACCATGTCAATACCATGAATTCTCATTGACTCAAATGACTTATTCCTTATGATACGCTCTATACTGCCAAACCTTCACGCATGTAGCATTATGTGAGCTTTAGAGATTGCACAGGCTGTGGCGTTCCTGCAGTATTGCATAGATACCACTTTGCTGCAGCAATCTGAACGAGAAGTGATGTCTTTCACACTCTGTCACAGAAGCTCTTCTTTTTTTAACATACATATATTGACCATCTGATGTGCAGTCTCGGTTTGTGAGCTAGATGATTAAGCTCCCTATTCATTACGTGAAAAAAGAATTGAACTCATATATCCTGCTATGTGAAACGGTACTTTAATTACAATCAAATCACAACACAAATGTTTTGCAAGGGAAAAGCAGTTTCATTTTCACGTCTTTGTGCTTTTAAAAAAAAAAAAAAGCATTCTCTTCATTTAGTCCTGATACACATCTTATATGTTGGAAAGTATTTATTAGGTCAAATGTTTCAAATGACTCAGTAAATTAAGAACTTAATTTATATATTTTAGTTGGGCTTGGGCATGAGCTGAATCTTGTCAAAGCTACAGTCTTTGTGCATGGGACTAAGGAACTATATGGCAGGTGACTGTTGCACCTGTGGAGTTTTAGAACTCACCGTGGTGTAGCCTGCAACTCAGCAGGGACTGGTTTATAACATCTTAGGACTGTAAGTCTAATTTAAACAAGTTGTATCACATTTTGCCTGCTCAGATTCTTTATTGAATCTGACTTACGGTATTGTACAGATGCTTACAGCCTTATAAGACTGGACCTTATTATTTATTTATATAAACACACAGACATTCACTAAAGCTGCTTTTATTGTAAAGTCTTCTCAAATGGATTTAAGTTATTTCAGTCTCTGAACCTACCTGTTAATTTCTTTCCAGTGAAAAGATTTTCTGGCAGAAGAGACTACTTCTGAGTTTTCAGATACATCATCTTCCTGGGCTTATTCATTTCAGTTTTCTAATAGTATTATTCCTTTTTCAGTTATGATAATTTAAAAAGTCACAGCAAATAGAAAAAAACATTTTTCAAAGCACCTGGTAGTCACTATGCTCCCCTTTCTACATGAGACATCACAAATGGAGGGGGTGTTTGGGATAGGCTGTAGGGCTGCCATAGACAAGAGCTTTTGTCATGGATTGAACTAATATGTTTTCTAAGGGATATCTTTCAGTCGTTTATGTAATGGTGAGTCTAATAATAATAATTTCCCTTAGTAAGAAGATCAACCTTTTCTTGCTAACAACTTTAAGAAACTGGTGACCTTCCAGGAGACAGATTTAAAACAGAACTAAGAATGGATTTTTATTTTTTTACCAGCACTGAAAAAGAAAAGGACAACAGCATAATTTTGCTAAGGAAAAAAAAGCCAACTGAAAAAGAAATTTTTTGTATCTTTGTTGAAAAAGAAATCTGTTAATTTAAATTTGTTTATGTTTGGTCTTTTAATGTAGTTAATATTGAAAAGGAAATGTTATCTTTCTGAAATAAAATTATAGCCCCCCCAAAATATAGAAGTTATAAATAAAATTTATTTCAAAAACTTTAAAGCAATGTTTCCAACAAAGTATTTGCAATTATTTCAGAATTTTTCAAAATTTTTCTTCTCTGTATTTTTCTATCCTGCTAAAACTATTTGCTGTATTATGTTCAAATTAACAGATCGTTCTGGCTGCTTAGAAGCTTGAAATTTTGGGAAAATGTCTGTTTCCCCCAAATACATTCCTTACAGCTAGACATCTAGATATTTCACATGTTCTTGAGTTTACTAGAGTTTACGAGTTGTTAAGACAGGTCAAAATTATGTTGGAAGTAATAATTTAATTACACAATTAAAATCAGCAAAACTTTATTTACAGTTAAAAATTCTGGTATTACAGTAGTGCTCAAAGTTTGCAGCAATGCTCTTGGTCTGTATGATTGTGTTGTGCCATGAATAGCTGAGAAACCATGGGCCACATTCTGAGCAGTTAAAAATAGAAATTTTTCAAAATCTTGTGCAAGTCGTGGAGGAATGCATATCTATCTAAAGAGAGAGATTTGTTTGATTACACTGTACCTGCTGAACTAAGTAGAACTAAGCCTGACCTATGTGTTCATTTGTGCCCTACGCCTATCATCAGAGATTATCACTTTGAAATACGGTTTCCTGTTTGAAAGATTTAAAAAATGGGGGAAAAAAACATTTTAAACCAAATTATTAATAATATCCCAAATTTTGTGACATTTAATCTGACCACAGAATGCACAGTTATCTAAGTTTATTTAATCAGAAAACTCTGTTAAGTTCCAGTGTGATATTTTTCATACATGGAATATAATATAGGGAAATAAGAGAATATAGACAAAATCTTTTTCTATTCAAATATTAAAATGGGGGGAAGGGATGTTTATCTTCCATCGAAGAACCAAATGCACTCTATAGAACAGTGGGTACAATTAAAAATTTCACTACTGAATGTACCAGAAGTTTTTTTACTTTTGCTGTTTTAAGCAGACAGTACAGAGGTTACTAGTTCATTTCAGTGTCTACATTGAAATGAAGAGGGGAAACCACACTAACTTAAAATTTTAATCTTCTGTAAAATTATTGATTTTTAGGATTCTCACATCAAAAATTTTTCATATTCTGTAGTAAAATCTTCAGTTCAAGTAATTAAGTTTGGTTTTAAAAAATAATTCTTAAAATTATTAATGAAGTATCATTAATAATTAATGAGTATTAATACATATTAATAAAATAAATTTTAAAGCTGCTACCATTTTTGGTAGTTTTTAGAGGAATCTCCATTTGTTTATTTTGAGAAATTTCCTGAAGCAAGTGTCGAGGCTCTCTTAATGAGTCAGTGGAGAGTAGTCCTAATATATGAAAAGATTATAATTCACTTATTTTAAACATTTAAACCACAATGACAGTCTATGGAATTCTGTGTGAGTGAACCTTGCTTCAGAAATATTACATGGTCAGGAACCTATGATGCTAATAGGGGTCCAGGCTGGGAGGACTGAGCCCAACTTTTTATGAAAATATACTCACAATGACCTTTCACAAATTAGTTTCATATTTAATGCAATCTTATGTTTGTCTTTCTAGAGCAGTTATCTATATGTTAATTTACTCAGTAGAAAACAAGTTAATTGCCTTGGGAAGAATCAAACATTGCTGGTATGGTACACACAGAAAAAGTAATTCCTTCATGAGATACTGTCAGTTCATTGTGTGAGTTTGGGCTGCTTGTAGAGAGATTCAGTCACATTTGTAGAACTGAGAAGACAACTCCTAGATATACTGATGTTCCTAGCTACTACAGGCTCTTCCTTTATAGTCCAACATAAAACAGTTAAATTCCTCCCTTTGTTTTATGGGAAGGCTATGCAGAGACACTAGCATCAAGGCAGTATGCTTGGGTTTCTTTGTGATACACAGTTGTGGAGCTCAATAGTCTATCTGTGCCAATCACTGAGCGGAATATTAGGGCAGTGTGTTCGGTGGGAGATAAAGGCACGAATGATCTGCTCTGTATTCAACAGGTAGAGAGGTTTTAAATCCCAAAATATTTCTCAGGTGATAATAAATCTTAATAGCAGGCATATCAGTGTTCGGAGGATGTACTGGAGTCGAAAAACACTCTGCAGTGTTAAACAACACCTTGGCATTAAATGTACATCCATCAGAAAAAAAAACGTTCAAATATTTGAGACGCTCTTGAGCTCTTGTGGAATCCCAGTTACTGACTTTATCCAAATTAACTTAAGAAATGAAGGTTTGTCTATATCTAAAAAGGAATAATTTGTCACTGAAATAATACGGTGTGGTTTTTTTTAGGCATTTGAAGATTTAGACGATAAAAATAAAAAGCTTGTACAGCAGAAAGAGGTTCCTGCAAGCAGGATTTAACACTATTTCAATACTGTGTAAAACACATTAATTGTAATCTGATATATATTGCTATTATTACACAAACTACAGAATAATTTACACTTAGTTTTTAAAAAGACTGAAAAGGTTTTAAGAAGAGATTTAGTCTTTTTTTCTTAATTTTTGACAAAGAAATTTTAAGCTTCAGAAGGTACTATCAGAATTTTGCTGAAGGCTGACAGCATTTGAGTGGTTGCTGTCTTTCAGAAGACTTGCTGTACCTAACTCTGTACGTAAACATCTTGCTCTCCTTTGAGAAAATTTTGATCTGTTAATTCTTTTCTCTTGACATTTTGTTCTTTGTTTTGTATATGCTTTGGTGAAGGACCATAATAATAGCTTTGGTTTTAAGAGTAAGACATTTTAAGAATTCTGTGCTCTTTACATCCATTTAAAGTTCCATTTTTAATTTTATCAGTGTGCAATTTTGTAAATGATAGTAGTTCCATATAGTTGTTATAAAAATTACATTTACAAATACAGTGGCAATATTGCTTGAAAAGTCCTAGCACTGCAGACTGGAAAATGGAAGACGAACTTGTGAAACTAAATAGGTTGCTGTATTTCTACCAATAGTAAAAGGAGTTTGGTTTGGTGAAAACTTGTACAGGTACTAAGTTAATTTCTGCACTAGATCTAAGGATACTCAACTCTCAAAACCAAAACCAAAACACCACCCCTGTGATGCAGACGGACTTTTCCCTTGGAGAGGAGGAGGGATTAGGAAGGGCTCAACAGCAGACAAACAAAGGAGTCACCAATCCGCTAGAAAGCTCAGTTGACATAACCTGTCAGAATTCAAGGAAGACCTAAAAATGGAAAATAGGAAAGATGTCTTTTTAGAAAATTGGTTTCCATTTTGCCTTTTGTTTCCAGCTGTGGTAGGAATCAAGATGATGAATATGCTTCTCAGAAAATTCTGGGTTTTTTAAAAGAAAGAAAAAAGTGATGTCATTCTTTAAAGTCTAGGGACAGCTTTTCAACTGTTTGCATTTTTGGAAAGAAGTTGGTAACCAATTTGATAAAAATTCATGGTGAGAATTTTGTGAATGAAGAATATATTTTAAGGCAAGCTGTTAATGAAAAATCATCTGCTTGTTCATAACAAATTATAACTATATTGCTAATTGTTTTGATAATTTATTCTTAATTCTTGTAGTCCATTACTTTGAAAATAATATTTTCTGCTGTATCTTATATAGCAAACAGTGGTGCCAAAATAAAGTCAATATTTTGCCTTTTTAAAATAAATGTATTTCAAAATTTCGAAGAACATTCACTTCTGTGTTTTGACCAGCTGCAGTGCTTAAGCCCTTCTAAAAACTGAGTCCCTTATTTAGTGACTTAGCGATTTAGCTTTTAAATGAGCTTTGTTGGAAGTTATGGGCTGATTGTAGTTGTGGATCCCCAGTGAAACGGGGCCATTTAGTGCCAGCCTCGAAAGCCTCTGTGCAGATTGCTTGGGCTAAAACTAGGCGCAAACTGTGCAGTTTGTGGATACTGTTCCCTCATGGCAACTCTCTTGCTCACTGAATGGGAGTGCCAGGCAGTGTTTTCCAAATGGGCGTTTCCCTCATGGAGGGAAAAGAAAAGGCCCAACAAAAACGTTTGCCAGCATTTAAAGCTCTGCTCAGATGGTTCAACCCAGACACTTAAATCTATGGTGTATTTTAACGTTGATTTTGCAGAACACTGAATAGCAGATTCACAAAACAACACTGATGTGTTCAGGGTGGGGTAGGCACAATATAGCTGTGTGCAAAAGATTTTTTAAATTTTAATGTTAAAAGCTTGAGGAGCGAAGCAATATAGTTTCATATCATTATTAAAGATATGCTAAAATAGGTAACATACATCCTACGAGTCACAAAATGCCAAATTTTAATAAGGATGCATTTGTGTGATGTTATAAATGTGATGAAAATGATGAAATAGATTGCTCTGCAGTAAGGGGTAGTTAAGAAAAAATTATAATCACACTGCTGTTGTAATAAATTATTAAATTAACATTTCTGTAATTCCAAGATTAGTAGAAGATGGAAAATGTGTGCGGTGTCATATTTTCCAATTAAGAAGCAAATAGTCTTCAAGTAATGAAAAAGCAGATTAGTGACATCCAAGTTATAGCAGACAAGTAATATCTTTGATAGGGATTTTTTTTTTAAAGAGAACTTAGTAAAATCAAAGAGATATTATTAGAATAGCTGAAATTTAAACAGGACTGTAGAACAATATGCCAGAAGAGAATACTAACAATAAAAATAGAATCATAAACTTGAAATAAATGACACAGTAATGTCAGGCACTTCCAGTAAAACCTTTGAGACCTAAAGATAGAATTTTACCTTATAGTTTATATCCCAAGGTCAGAAAAGTAAGAGTACTTTGTCCTACATTCCAGAAGTGGTCTCTTTACTCGTTCAGGGTAGGGAGCAATTTGAAGTGACTTACAGGTAGGTGAAGGGCTTGGTTCTCATCTACACTCATTAAAGAAAAACAGTAGTTTAGTAAAACATGTCAGCCTTTTCTGTTATTCAGAAAACCTACGAATCATTTACGGTCTAGAAATTCAAAATACTGTGTTGATTGGGCTAAGCTTTCTGCATTAAAGGCAAATGAAAGGCAGATAACCTGTATGACAAAGAAAAAAGAAATAAAATGGCCACCCTTTTTGTTTTTCCTTCTTGATATGTAAACATGCAAAGTGGCTTGTTTATTCGGATTATCCTTTGATACAGATAGTGAGACTTCTAATAAATGGATAGGTTTGCAACATAGATACCTGATTCAGGATTCAGTTTCTCCTCCTGATTAAGTTAATATCAAAGGCTCTCAATTGATAACTGCTTAAGTCAAAAGAGGGAATAATTTCCTAGCTCACTGGAACATAATTATCTAAATTGCAATTCCTGTGGCCCATGGATTTAGCATACCATTTTTTCTGTCGCAAAACCCTGCCATTTAGTATCAAGATCTCAGTTTTACATTACAAAGGAGGGAATCCTTGTGATCTAGTGCCACTGTTGATATAATTTCTACCACAGAGAAAGTCAGGACTGAATTCACATCACTGCTTCTTGCAGCTCTTTATTTTTAGGTTTTTTTTGTCATCTAAATACTGCCAGCATCAAACCTTGCTTGCCAAATAAGTTCTGACAAGGTCACTTTTTTTTTGGTGGAAGATTGTGGACAAATCCAAACTTTTATTTATACAACAGACAAGTATAAAGCAAGTGTTATTGTAACTATTAATGCTTCTTTGGGAAGCTAGTATAGATAGGAAAAAACCTCTGATCTTGTTGTCAGATAGTGGGGCCTCACAAGTGGTTTTTCAACCAGTGTATCAAAATATCCTTTACTCAGGTTGACTGAAATCAGAATAACATAAACTCAGAACAGTTACTGGTCAGTAATCCCTACTGTTTATTTCAAACTTCTCTGTGACAGAAATATTGGATAGAGTTCATGGGCAAATTAAATTCAGTAATGTATTATATTTGGAAAAAAACCCTTTTGGGCTGTGACATAATTAGATTGTGATTTCTATTAACAGTGACATGTTGTGGAGTTACTAGTATAATTTGTAAAAATAAAGTTATTGTTTTTATGTCATTCAAAGCCTGGGAATACACAGGGATACAGATATAATTATAGATGTGAAACACAAAATACTTTGTCTGGTTTTAACTTCAACATATGATGACTTAATATGATAAGCTTATGATGACTTTTATGTTTCTGAGTGCTGATTTCAAACAAAAATTTAAAAATTCAGCACTGGCTTTGTGGATTTTGCACCAATGACTTCATTAAATCTGTGTTATTCTTATAAAATTCTGTCCTATTCCTGAATTTCTGGTACACTAAAAAGTCTAGATAAGTTTGTCATTACCTTGCCATACTTGCTTCCATTAAGCTGTTTTTGTAGGCTGCTCAATTCCTTGAACATTTGAAATTCTCTGGAAGTCAAAAAGTAGTATTTTCAAGTACAAGTGTGTAAAGATAACAAGATAACACTTATCTAGTAACTTACAGTTTCTAGTTATGTGTATTTTAATTTTTTTAAGTAAAATATTATCGTATTAGTGGTGTTATCTACCTGGAAGGGAAGAATACAGCAAACATGCAAATACAACATACACGTAGTACTTTTATAATAAGTGTTGTTAGAATAGCTTACCTGTTTTTAAAAGTTATTTCAGGAATTAGGAATTCAAAAGCAGAAAAATATAAGATCCATGGCTGTCTATGCATTGCTAATTCTTGTAATGTTTAACTCGCATTTCATGAATCATAGCAATGTTAGTATGTTTGTGTTTAGTGAGTTTCAAGAAAGATCAATTAGCTCATCCTCCTCATTAAAGAATGTTTTAACTATATTTAAAGTATCCTTGCACAGTGTTCTTTGAAATTCTGATTTTCCTGATCTAAATATATGCTAGCAATGAAAAGGAAATAAAATTTCTGTTGTTTAATCGGACAAATTACATGGAGAAAACAGCTAAAAACCACGGTCTCAATAGTCAAAATCCATAAATATTCTGGAAACCTGCATCACTTGTGCTAAGTGTGGAAAATACTTCCACATATTAAATATGGGAAGTAAAATATTAAATATTTCAGGGTGGGGCTCCAGCAGGCTTCCGGCAGAGCCCCAGATGCTATGTTTGAACTTTGAGGTTGTACGGCAAGTGTGGAGCCCCAGTCTTTGTGGGCCTGTGCTAGCAGTGCCGAGGGAGATGAGGATGAGCAAGAGCTATTTTGTGGTTGGACTCGATGATCTTGGAGGTCTTTTCCAACCTATGATTCTATGATTCTATTAGAGGGAATATCTGGAGATGCCCATCTTAGTCTGATACAAACTGCAGGAGCTCCTGAAGCCATCCGCAGTGCAGCTGACCCACAATCAAAGGTAACAAACGGAAGTGACAGGTGGCGAAGTTTTGTGGATGTTTTGGTTTACATTCCTAATAGTGACTTTCACTTTATTTATTCTTAGAGGAGTGTAAAATAAATTGTTGTTACAAAAATTTTGTGACCGTGGAACAAGCTTTGTTATTTATATTATTTCAGGAGGCTGTGTTGAATATCTCTGAAAATGTTTTGATTTTCATGTTGTTTCAATATGCAGTTATAAAATGGTAACCTTTCAAGTTTGGAGTTTACTGTGAGGCTGCAGTAATACCCTTTTATTCCTTTAGATAAACATTTCAGTAAAAAAAGGGCCAAAGGGAACCAGCTGCAATATCTTCA
>Ga0181612_155068_pt1 | contig 11118 bp, 6 predicted proteins | sample HoacroProtozoa21_FD_119630 | JGI IMG/M metagenome (GOLD analysis project Ga0181612, IMG submission 119630) | Hoatzin crop microbial communities from Cojedes, Venezuel. Combined Assembly of Gp0051906, Gp0051904, Gp0051908 | reverse complement strand
CAATCCTTCTGTGATTTCAGTGTACACAAGTTTCTTCTTATTCTGAAATTTACCTTCTACCTGGAGTTTTGATCAGTTCCTCGTGCTTGTGAGATAAACAGGAACATGCAAAGGAGAAAAAAAAAAGAGACAATGAAAATAAAACCCTGAATACAAAACCATGCTAACTCAGAAACAGAAGTGTTCCAGAAGAAAGCACAAGGTTAAGACCTAAAAACCAAAAGACTGAAAACATATGTTTACATCGACAGCAACTCCAGCCCCCCAAACTTAAAATATTTAACACCAACTTGCACACAGGAAAACAACTTTGAAAGAGACTCTTAGTCGTTAAACCCAGTAGTCTCTTGTGCAGGTAACTGCAATGCAGTTCACTTCTGCAGGCACCTCCTAACCATGAAGGTACTTCAGACTGGTATCCTGCACAGATCTGATCTACTGCCTTTCCTCTTGAGAAGGCATACAACCTAAACATCTCCTCCTACATCTGTGCATGGTCCAAAAAAAAAAGTACAAGCTGCTAAAGCAATTGTTGTATCACAGAGTCTTCTTTCTATGTTAGTAACACTCAAAAAAGTTCTGGAGCTCTGCTCTATGCTCTGTTTCTGGATATACTACACTGATTAATTCTGGTACATGGTGAGACGAGCAGCAACTGCACAGTCAGCAGCTGGATCTCCCTGCCCTGTTTAGCTATATAGCTTATACAGAATCACTCCTTTCCTGTATTTGGTATAGGTCCAGGGACTGATGCTTGCAGAGCTGGTGACTTCCAAGTGAGAGCTGCTCATGATAACATGATAAAATGAGCAATGATGGAGTATTAGATTTTTTAGCCACTACTTGAAACCTGTGCAGTCCACAAGATACATAGACATGAGCAATTAAAAAGAAAAGTTACTATAGTTCAGCAGCTAAATTAGCGTATGGGACACAATGTAACACTTCATCTAACGCTCCTGTCAGATATTTGACCGAATACTCATAATAATTAATGACAACATTTTACTACTCACTTTTAGAGCAATACCACACTAAGCTGTCCGATCTACACTGACCTAGAAGGAGCTCCTGCAAAACTAGCTCCTGAGACACCTATCAATACAGGATGCTCAGCAATGGTTATGCTTTTTGTACTGGTAGGAAAGCACAGGAATCAACATTTAACTGTCAATTGCCACTCTCAAGGAATGTGTAAGTTTATTGCTGTGAATAATGTAAATCTCACCCACTCCAATAAGTAGGATCAATAACATCCCACTCATTGAGGTATAAAAGAAAAGAAGGTTCTGCATTGTCCAGCTTTCAGTACTGTGGGCTTCTCTCTATTATTCTACAGTTACACTTGTTCTTTCCTACACTTTGCCTATCTCTTCCTGCAAATACCGTACTCAGAACTCATCCATAAGACCACTGCCACAGCTTCCTAAATGACTATTTGTTTTAATAAAGTATTTTTAATGTATCTTGTTTGTTTTAATGATAAGGAAAGTTGCAAGCTGGGTCTGCTAGCAGTTAGATATATCTGTGCTGTAAGCTGACTATGAAACAATATTCTGGTGTTACCATGGCACTGAGCCACAGCTAATATATGCTGTCTTGATATTACACTAACCATAGGCAGATATCTGCTCAGTTGCCTCAATCTCAGGCAGCAGGAGCTTAGTCTGCTTAAAATCACATGGGTGTGTCCCAATGCATATGTAGTTTAAGGAATAAAATAGCACCTTTGTACCTTCAAGCAGCACATCCAAGTAGGTTATGGAAAATTATACCTGTATGACTAGTGCCTCTCCCTGAACCCAATTTGTCTATTACATTCCTCTGTATAAATATACAACCTTTAGGTAAAATCAATCTCTTATACATCTCCATGAAACCAAACTCAGCAGAACTCCACATCTATAGACTGGGCCTTCAGAAACCAGTAAAACTTCAGTAAAGAGAAGAAGAAAAATCTGTGCCTTTGCATATGTGAACTATAACTTGTTTAAATACTATGAATGTATATTTCCTACCAAACAACCTAGTATAAAAGGCAGTTATTCTTTTTTTATTTTACTCCCAGGTGTTTGATATCATACGCACACATATCCACTCATTCATGTAGTATTTTGATGCTCCCCAAATAGCGTAAAAAGAACCTTCTCCAGAGCCTATTCAACAAAGCAACACTGCTAGCCACAATTTACAGCTACAGAAACAGAAGACATGGAAGTCTAGGTCCAAACTGTCCCAAGTACTCTTCAGTTCCATCCACCTGACATTAAGTTTCAAGGTTCAAGTTTTCAGGACACTCATGAGTCTTAACAGTAAACAGCTCAGTTTGACATGATTTTTTTAGCTGTACTGGTGGTGTCAGAACACTGGCAAATTTGGCTACATGTCTCACAAATGCTAAAAAACAAATGGCCCTCTGTGAACCCAACTTATATTGCCTGTTTAGCATAAAACAGTCATTTAGCATCCAAGATGGGCAGAAACGAGTCCTCCAAGGTGGCATTCAACTTCCCTAAGTTGAGACCATTCTTTCTCTTCCTGCATTCCTCTGCACCCACTCTACAATCTACTGTAAACAACTCCTACTGATAAATCCCCAAATACTTTGCAACTGTGCAATGAATAAGGGGGTGCTGGGGAGAAAGCCTTTGAAGAACAAATTGAAGAACACAATGGATAAATTATGGTCACACCAACAGCCGAAAATAAGAAATGTCCTAACATTTCTAGCACTTTAGCCTTAAAATAGCTGTATGAGAACAGTTTAATTTTTATACTTCACCATGCCCAAAATACAGGAATTCGACGGCAGAGTCAGTATGACTCTACACTGCAAGCTGTCAGCAGCTTGACTTCTGCACCCGCCAAACCGACCCCATGTGTGTGAATCAACAGAATCAATACCCCACCAGCAAGCACTGAAAGGAAGAGACGTTCTTCGCCTGTTGTTCTCTCTGCTGTTTACTGATAGCAGAGGAACAGGGAGGCTTAGGAATCATGCTCTCTACTTATTTTGGACATCTACCCTCCCCTGAGAAGGGAACCTTCCAGATCACACAACATCCATCTCCACATTTCCCTGTGCCTAGACCCTCCTAATGGTTTTCTAACTTCTTTTACCTTCCTTTACTTGCCAACAGTAGCCACTTGTAATTTGTCACTCCTCTGCAGAGCAGCCACCTCTTCTTTCTCCTTCAAGATGCCTGTGCCTCTAACAGTCAAAGCAGAGCTCAGCTCCTCCTTTTTAACACTTGTATCAGAGTGCACATTGGGATTCAAGGAAGAACAATGACAGGGAAAGTTCTACTCAGCTGCTTGGCTGCAGATGCTGTTCTTGGAAAATGTCGCTGCCAAACTCTCACCATCCTCTTCTAAAAAATATATAAACTTAGATTTTTTTCAAAGGTTTATACCTAGATTAAACACTGTTCTATTTTCACAAGAAAAGAAAAAAATGCATTCACAACACAAAGGCAATAATTAAGGGAAATCTGAAGTCCTGGCTTAACGTAAAGGTTACAAAAATTTGGTTACCTGGGCAGAATGACAACTTTTCCCTAATCTTGTTCTTGGAATTATTTAATAACTGACAATATTATAAGCAATTCAAGGCAAGGTCTATAGTAACTTAACTATGATAAGTACAAGCAGTACTTGTGGTTAAGGCTTTCCTCTATCTACAGGCATGTTCAATACTGGCATAAAGTCAAACAAATCAACTGAAGTTTAAGTTAAAGCAGTTTCCATCAGCTAAGGCTAAAGCTGTAAATTCTTCGTATTTTCATGGACTCCGCCTTGGATTTGTGAGACCCAAGACATGTCCTTTGAAAACATACACTAAAATAGACCTGGTAAGCAGCCATCACCACTGGTAGGAAACAAAGGAAATTTCTTTTCAATCAGCACATTACCTGTCACTATTATCACTTATTACCCCCCTCCAAAGGATAGAAACCATAAATCCAGAGGCCCAGTGTTCAGCAGATTTTTTAAATATTCTTTATAAATCAGAGGTACTTGAGAAATCTAGGTATAGGACAGCGAGATGGGGGAAGTGGAGAGGGTTCTCTACTGCCAAGAAAGAAGTTAGGTGCAGAGCCTGCACCTACTAGTCCTAACTGTATTAGCTGGCATAATAAGAGCTATTATACTTTGAGAAGCCAGATGTTATAGAAAAGCTCCTCTGTTACAAGTTTGTCACTGGTTTCATCCAGCTTTGCACTGAACTTACTGGAAAAGCTCCTCTGCAATTAATGGAAACTTTGAATTGTAGACTAATCCCATAGAAATTTACATTACAAATTTTCAGCAATGAGCACACAAAAGTTACACATCAATAGTAGATTTTAAACACTTGCCTATGCGAGGCACCAACTGTCACTGAGTACATTATTTCAAGTAAATCCATCTGCATTCTGTGATTACTGTCCACACAAAACACTTGCAAATTTTGGTAAATATGTATTTGGGATGAAAGCATGAAAATTTACTTTATCTATGATATATCAAAAGAGTTAAGATGGAAAGCTGAAAAATATTGGTTTGATTAAGCAGCTCTTCAAAATCACTTTGTATGCAGGGAAATTCTACAGCCAGAATCAACCAAGAGTACTTAGTCAAAATATCATTTATATCATATAAAGGATCTTTTGTCTCTGCAGCTAGTACTGATGGTTCTTTAAAAAAGTAAATAACAATTTTATAAAACCATGAAAGAAAGAAACATCTTTAACTTCATTCAATCCACACGCTGGCTATTTAAGAGCTGGTCTTCCATCTGAGAAAAAGAACTGTGTTTTCATTACAAAATTAATCAAGAGCCTGGTTTCTTACATATTCCATTCTTCTTCTTGAGGGAGGAGACAAATATAATTGCACTTGCTTTAATTAGTGGTGATGCTTCTCTAAGAATGACTCAAGACTTTTATCTCAAGATCAACTCTTTTTTGTGGCAGGGAGAATTTATCTGTCAGATCTGATCAGTAGTAACTATCACTGAAATCTATCTTCAGAATATTTAATTTTTGGATCCTATTACTTTAATGTGCTTTGTTAGTACACAAGGATTTTAATAGATGTAACATGATGCAAAAAGTCGTCTGAAAAATTCTGTCTGAGAAATTTACATAAACAGATAATCCTGGCACATTATACATCCCAAAGTAAAGTGGCAATTTCTCTTCTGGGAATTTTAAACACATACTGGAATAATCTAATAAAAATACTTTCCAATCCAAATTAAATTAATAAGGCAGTATTGTTAAAAAGAAGAAGCAGAACTAGGAAGCACAATGTGAAGTCTTCTGCTATTGAAAGGAACTCCATTGCCTTTTCTTTCTTCTACGTAGAGCTTCAGATTCAGGAAATTAATATATTAATGTCCTGTCATCAGTTTTACATTGTATCATTACGTCAGCAACTGCTAAGGAGACTCACCGATAACACTTGGAGAGCTGCTTTTATGAATCAAGCCCTGCTATTGATCAAGGCCAGCAAGTGCTATCACTGTACTGACAAAGATAAAATAGGAATTATGACCATACAAGTAATTTCAATCTGCAGGTACTTCCTTTCTGCATCACAAATTCACAAACTATGAAAAATGCAGCGATTAGGAGAATGCCAAGACTGGAAACTAAGACTGTTCCATAAGGGGAACTTTTTCATGGGTTAGGATGCTTAGCGAAAGCTACAAAACAAGCGGGGCAGAATACGTCTTACACCCTGTGTTCTTGTCTTATGTTACGGGTTTTGTTTTTTTAAAAAAGCTCGAATTTACATAAATTATCCCCATTTTAAAATGACTCAAAACTAAAATTAAATGTCTATAGGCAGACGAAAACATAAAAATTAATCCAAGTGTGGTCTCACATATCCACATGATTTGTATGGATACATAGTAAAACAATTTGATTTCTGGTATTATGGCATAAACTCTTTTAAAGAATTTAAATGTTAATGCATATTAAAATGTTCCTTTTGACAGTTCTAAAGAGAAATCTCAGATATTCTACTACTGCAAATTAGTTTGTCAGCTGCAGCCATTGGAAAATATATGTTACTGTCCCATAAAAAGTCATAAAATCATCTGTATAATCATACAACTACTAGTTCATGGTTGTTAGAAACTAAGTTGGGTATTTTCTTATTTTGTTTGGTAAAATGGAATTAATTAGTACTGACTGAGACTACTACAGAACAATTATATTAGTCCTGAAAAAGTAATTCATGAACATGAATACTTTTAAAGACTACTGCAAAGCAAAATTAGTATAAACGTACCAGATAATGCTACACTGAAAATCCATATATTTCCTATACACTGATACAGTGCCAATGTGAAATCACCCTTGTAACAACAAAGTGAAGATAAATTGCCTCTCTGTCATCAAGTTATAACCACAACATTTGGTTCCTCATGGAAGAAGTCAAATGTAGCAATTTCATCTGTCTATAATCAGTGTAAGCAGTCTCTAACACCACATCTCTGTGAAGGGAACCAGGATAGCTCAGGTACACAAAGAACTATGGGATTCCAAGGCCACAAATGAAGAAACTCATACTCAGGGTACCAGAGGGTGTTTTGGCTACACAAGAAAATCACAATTTATGTATTTATTCATTTATTTTTAAGAAGTACTAGAAGATACTATGAAAATCACAACCAATCTGTCCCTTACAGAAGTTCATCACATCTGAGAATTCCTATGAGATTTTTCATGCTGAACTATGTTAAAACAAAACGGAAGTCTTATTTTTCTTAGAGCTTAATTTCGCTTTTGGTGGCATTCATGGTCTCCCTCACTGGAGCTACACATGAGTCACAAAAATGTGAATTTAGATTTGTTATTCTCTTTCATTTGTACTGTTGTCTATTTGGAGTCATATTTTACTTACAGTGTTGGTCTTTGGACAAATGTGCTATTAAAACTGCAGAAGAGTTGTTTCAGTTTTTCTTTGCACTGGGATAGAAACACAGTAAAGATTCAGGCAAAAACATCTAAAATGAAAGCTATTATTTATTACTTATTTCCGTAGAGACTGGAAGCCAAATCATCCAGGATACTGAAGTGCTGCAAATTTTACAGAGTGAATGACACAGTGCTCCCCAAAAGCTCGTAATACAAAGACTAAGCTGTAACAGGTAAACTAAACAAGTGTGCAGGGTGGAGTTTGGAAGATGGGAACAGTAAACTGGATGCAAGCAATTCTACGGCAATTACAAACTATCACCTTCCCTGCTGGTATCAGATTGTACTCACTCATTCAGCTGTCTGCTATCCATAAGCACAGAGCCATAGATTTTTCTGAGGAAGCAGGTAAGTGCCAGAAACCATGTATCTTTGTCAGAAAATGATTTTGTAACACTGCCATCAATAATATGCATAGAATGACTCATAGCCATGAATCAGGAAAAAACCACAGCTTCACCATTTAGGTCCCAACACTATTTCTTGGTGCATCTCCACGAGTGATTTAGTAGTGTGTAGGAAGGGTTCTTTTTGATAAGAATTTGCTTGAGTAGAAGCGGTATGACTGCCAAGCGGCTTTTCTCCTTGTGGAAGAACCAATATTGACACTGTGCACAAGGCGTCACCAAAGGTGCCCCATTTGCTGTGTGGATATCTGGTTCTTCAGCAGCCATTGCTCAACGCCCATGTGGTACAGTCTTTAAAACAACCAGTGCCAACTCAACTGCCAGTGAAGAGTAAACGTGGGAAAGTGGCTCTTGAACCATAACATACTGCAACAGCTTGCAGCCTGGTGCCTCCCTCTTTGCGATGCATCAGTCAGTAATACAGCAGTGTCTTAAGGAAGTGAAGATCCTCCCAACAGCTTTTACTCTCAGCTTTAACCTCTGCTGAGAGCTTAGGTCTTCTCGTCGTTCCCTAGTTAGGTCTTTTATGAAAATAGGATTATCCTGGCAAAGTAGCAGGCTACTTTTTTAAATTTCAGACAAACCTTAAAACACTTAGAAAACAATGGCAAACGAAGGAAGAAAATTATTCCATAAAAGGAAAGAAAGGACCAAAGCACAGTAGCAAATGAACACTTTGGCCAGATGTTAGGAAAACTGCTGGGACGTGCATGAATTCAACTATTAAAAATGGGATAAATGGTTTCAGATTTAGGTAACCAGTCAAAATTATTTATTTCACGTGTAAGAACTAATGGCAACAGCCGTTGAGACCACAGTGCTCAAGTAACACTATGTATCTTTCATTTCAGAAGTGTCCGACACTTGGCAGTGGACAATTTTTATTTTATAAGCGATAATTAAGATAGAGACAGTAACACTGGTATTGCCCACATGCACACATGCAGCTAGATATACAGAGTCTTGTCACAGCACGGTGGAGCTTGCTGCCAGTGCTACACCTGCTCTGCTCTGCTCATTATAGGCTTCAGTTTCAAAGTCTGTCAAACTGTTATTTTTCACGGCACTACATTTACTGGAAAAATGTAAAGAGAAAAACACAGTAATCAGGGAAAAAAGCTTCGTTATAAGAAACATCTAAGGTACTATTTGCCAACATTCCAAAACAGATTAGTTACAACTCTAAGATACAAAGCGATACACCTTGATATAGTATCAACTAACTATTCTCTTAGTATTCTAAATATTGAGACTAGTAATAGAAACTAAACTTCTTCCCAGACAACTAAAACAAATGTTTTTAACTAAGGATTTGGTGAGCAAATGACCCCCCGGCCAATATGCACTTGGTGCAAAGTTTCCAATAGTTGAAGAAAGGATTCTTTTTCAACACCAGCAGTGTGCCTTTCTACAGGAATAGTTCAAAACTTTGCTTGGGACTGCTGCATCTGTCTAGAAAGGGTCTTTAAGGAAAAAACTGTGAAAAGGAAAGAATCTTACTCCCCCGCCGTTTTTTTTTCTCCATTGGGACGTTAACCATTCATTTCCAGTTGAGATAGCTGGAAGGACATACAAAGCACCAATCTTTCAGAGCACAGAATCTGCAAAGCAGGTGATAACTTGAACCATTTTTTGAGCAAAGTACTATTCATTTCAAATAAACATTACAACTTCATCTGGTTTTTTTTTGTGTTGATGAAAGGCAGTGTAAGATTTTATATATATTCATAAATTTATCGTACTAAGAACAAAGCCTATGCATCCCAACACAGCAAAAAACAAGATACAAAGTTCAAACACCACTTTCATCTGCATCGCCCTCCACTGTTCTCAAAGTTCTGCTGTGCATCCTACAGTAATCTGCTTATCAATCATAAAAATGAAGCTGCACAGAAGCAACCTTAAACCAATCCACTTTATCTCACTTTATTTTGCACATTCTGCAGGCTTAAAAGTGAATCCTAGAATTTTTCACTTCTACTTTGAAGCCTAGAGCGCATATAGAGCAGGGAAAAACAGCTGGAGCAGAGCAGTGAATCCGCTTTCAGTATTATTTACTTTACTGCTTTCAGCTGAGGTTTGGGCGCATAGAATGCCATATGCACTGTAGGTTCCTATCTTCTCTGTGAGGAAATTAAATAAAAAAGAATGAATGTTATTTGACTGTTGATTTAAATGCACAAATAAATTAGTATTTTTTCCTGTTTGTTAACTTGACCACCCAATATACCTAACTTCAGAGAATCTCTCTTACAGACGCTGTGCTCACGGTCGTCTGCAGTCTTAAGTTGGTTAACTTCAGAATCTTCTGACAGTGAGGCATTAAAAGCCACACAATGAACCCTGAAGTAATACAGTTTTCCCACACTTAGCTGCTCCAATCCTGTAATTAATGGTATAAAATTGTTTTTGAAGTGCCAGTGCACTCAGTTCCAGACAAACAAAAACAGTAACATCCTCTTTCTCCCCAACAGTAACAAACACCCAAACCAACCCTTTTCATGATTGATTTATTCCTCTATTCGTGTTTGGAGAGTGACTAGAGGTACACAACACGGGCAGCGAGGTAGAGGATACCTGATGCCAAAGGAGACAGAATGGTTTACCAGTAAGACACACCAAGATCTTCACATACTTTTATACTGTAAAACCAAGTGCTTGCACGTGTAAAGCACTACCTCCCTGATGCAAATAGTGACTTCATTTCTCAACAGCGGCAGGTATGCTGAGAAAAAAAGAGGAATTAGTTTTGTAAAATTCATAGTTCTGCCTCTGTACAGGGAGAGACAGATGTGTCAAGAAAACGTGGAAGATGGAAATTCCACTTTGGAACCAAGTCAGAGTTGAAAGAAAAACTACATATAGGACCCAGCCTCAATCCCATTTAAAACATTAACAGGCAAGAGGATCAGGAACAGAAGTCTATCTAGGCATAACTCTAACTTGCTTATTAAATTAACTAGCTTAATTTGTTTTCCAAATATATATTTATATATTTTTACTCTAGCAGAGGGTAACTATTTTTGCTTAACAAAACTAAGCAAAACAAATCCCAGATTAAAAGCATCTGGGATATGTCTCTGGCTTCAGGGTACGGACACGGTGCGATACCATTCTGGGTTCTTCTGTTTAAATTTTATTTTAAATTCATACATTTTGAATAACAGTTCCTCAAATCTTAGCATTAACATCCCCCTTTTCAGAATTTGGCTAAGATAAAGGGTAGCAAGTTGATACAGAAGGAGGTTACCATTCAACCACTGAGCCAGAAAAACTGCAATCGAGTGTTGCAAAACTCTCACAGTTCACAAACCAGCCCCAGGAAACCCGGTGGGTTTCTGAGCACCGTCTGCACTTCTCACATCCCATTTCGTACCAGAAACCCTCACGAACCTTTCACTAGCTACAGTGACAACTATGCTCCCTCACAGTTGTGTGAGATGATTCACTCGCTGTTATTCCATGGAACCGATGATTCATTCAGTCGTCTCCAGATCATGTTAACATGCACATAAAGGAAGCAAAAATCAAGTTCTTGAAGTTTGTTATGCTCAAATGTTTATTTTTTTGAGAGAGAGGGAGAGAAGAAGGCATCAGGCGTGCGGCGGGGAGCCCGGAGAGGCTACGTCCCTGCTCAAAGGCAAGGTTCGGGACACGCACCCGACCCACGTGTGACACGAGTGGCCGGATTTCACCGGCGGGCTGCGAGGCAGGATCCCGCCCTGCCCGGGCCGCCCGCT
>Ga0181612_140645_pt1 | contig 11118 bp, 6 predicted proteins | sample HoacroProtozoa21_FD_119630 | JGI IMG/M metagenome (GOLD analysis project Ga0181612, IMG submission 119630) | Hoatzin crop microbial communities from Cojedes, Venezuel. Combined Assembly of Gp0051906, Gp0051904, Gp0051908 | reverse complement strand
TGCCATCTCCTTCCTTGCAGCTGGTCAGTCACAGGCAAGTTGAAATGGCCAAGAAAAACCAAACTGAAGCCCGCGGGCCGCATGTTAGCGAGGCACTCTGCCTGCTCCGGATCAGATCCAGGCTCGGGATGCAACATTCCACCGTGCCTTCCACCCCTGCGCAGCAACTCACATTCTGTAACATTTCAGCATGCACTTCTTTCCTTGCCCTTTTCTGGCCAGCTTTACTGCAAGACCTGTTTATTCCAGCTGAGCTATTTTTACCAATTTTCAGTCTCTTCCCTTTGCTCTTTTATTTGCTATCCATGTTTTTTCCATTCCTTTGAGTAGATGGGAACTAATCCCTTTGTGGGTGGTTTGCAAGAGGTCTGTTGGGCTTGTCCTCATGCCTGATTTTTTATTTATCTGTCTTTAATCTTGCCTGGCTATGTATTTTATTTGGCAGTTTTATACAGAGATTCGGTTTTAGTGTTTTGTGTCTGTTTTAATTCAGGCCATAGATGTCTCACAACAGGCAACTTAATAAATGAGCTAAAATACATAAGGATGCCATTCAAATGGTTTCACACTGCACATGGGCAAGAATAAAGTTGTTGCAACAAAGCGTTTCAGTGATAAACAAATAAACAGGCCCAGACAAGAGGTAAACATCCAAAGGCGCCATTATCTAATGCTTTTAATTCGAAAGGACCCTGGAGCGCTTTATTATATAGATTTATAAAAGGGTGGTCATAAAATAGATTAACGTTCTAAAAGACCCAGCATGCTATCTGTACTAGAGTTTGTCATATACTTGTTTCAACAGCTTTTTGATGTCAGATGCTTTGACATCCTTGTGACTGAGAGATCCTGCCTTGGTCTCTTCCGCTCTGTAGCTTGACTCGATCTCTAACTGCTGGGATCCTTCACTGATGAAAACCCTGCAAAACTGGGGAGGCGAACAAAGAGCTTCTGCTGCAGCTCAGCCTCAGCAATAGCCTGTCTCCAGTGACAGATCAGCTCCAGCTACCTGCAACACAGCGTGCTACCACTGTAAACATGCAGTGGCTCTTGCCAGCAGAAAAATCTATCAGTGCCGGTGGTAACAACACAGAGGAGCAGGGCAGCCAAATCCCATTCCTTAGCACGGCCATTATGAAGCATCTGGGCTCCACATTTGTACCACCTCCAGCAAAACATGGCAATGAGCATATTCTACAGCTGCTGCTCAGGTAACTTCCACCTGAGGGCCAAACATAACTTGCTGGTACAGGTTACCTATTTAATTTTATTGCTTCTGGAAAGTACATGGCTGTAGTGTCCCACACAAAATCCAGTCATGTGGCAGAGGAGGAGCCAAAGCACACAATTTTCTCGTAACATTTGAGTAAGATATCTGCTCATCCAGGTAGAAAGCTTGGGCATCGCTGGTCTAGATAAACCGCACCCCTCCTCACTAGCTGTGAGAAATGTGGTATAAAATGCCAGGCTGATCTCTTGGAGTGACGCTCACTGCTTCCACTGACAATGACAAGAAGTGACAGGAAATTTCAAAACAGCATCCAGAGTTATTAGCTTGCTAATTACCACCCAAAAATGAATACAAAGTGGTGTGCAGCCTTCCGTCAAGCAATTACGTGACTGTCATGATTAGAGCTGTTCCAAAAATTTTCAGCTGATCAAATATCCTCAATAAAAAGCCTCTTATTTTCAATTTAAACTACCACTGGCCCACAGAAATGGAAAATCTGTCTTCAATTTTATTTCAAGGTTTTTGTTTTCAAGGTTTTCCCTTCCTTCTTATCCCAATCAGTGAATGAAGAAAGCAGCAGAACACTTTATTTAAGCAAAATTACACAGATTAAGAGTGAGCAAAATGACTTTTGAAAATCATATTTTAAGTGAAAAAGTTAAAATACTTTCAATTTGTAAAAAAGCCCAAATACAAAGTTGTTATTATCACCAGACTAGATTAATATTTTACATAACCTAACATGCTCTACTGAAACCTGTGCTGTGTGCATGACTGTTTAAAAAATAACAACACATCTTTTGCTATTGAGGAAAATTACGAAAGAAAAATTCAATTTCACAAGAATGGTAGCTAAATCTATACTGATAGAAGTTACCCACAAGTGCCACAACACACTACAATGGAACTGTCATTGCTAAAGAACAACTGTAAAAATGATTTGGAAAACCAACCACCATCACATTGGATAATGAACCCAAAAAGCACCCTCCGCAACTACCTGGAAGTATAAAGGGCATTTTAAAAGACATTCTTCCCCATTTTTAAAGCCTCCTCTACAGTTCACTCACCTTCTGTAAGGCATTATATGGGCCTCTGCCTCATTCTGGCAATACAAGGGCTTTAAAATGCAGCCTTAAGGGTGATCTATTTAACAGCAGCAACTGTTTACTCAATAAATTTGCTCCCAATGTGTATTGAAAACTCACCTCTGCTGACACTCATGATAAAAAGTTAACACCACAGAGTTAGCATTGTGAAGAGAAAAGATTACATGGTTTTGTTGCTTTCACAACCAAAAGAATCTCTTTGCTCATAAATACAACAGTTAATTCCCTTATACCTGCTTAAACCCACTGGAGATACCATGTTGGACAGATGATATAGGAGAACTAACCTACATTAAACTAAAAACCCCTGATTACTGGTGAGGATTGATTGATTTTCCAGACTGAAGTGGTATTTGCAGTACCGGTGAGGATACAGTAAGTTTGCTGATAAACTGTCTGCATTTCTCAAGTGATTCTGGAGTTAATTGACAATAAGAAACTTCATTCAACACATTATCTGACTTTCTTCTAGCTTTCACGCCTACCCAAGGGAGTCACACTACCATGCTTCAGATTCAATTAAATGCCTGTGATTCTCAGTCTTAATAATCACTGCAGCATATAAGTACGTCATAGAATTTTTTTAGAACAGTTTACAAGTCAGGCTCAACAGGACAGGTTAGATCTAACATCCATAATGTTATCATCAACAACACTGAACTCAATTACTAAAACCTCCCATTAACATGAATCGTGTTATACGTCCTCTGGGCACAATCTGCATCGTTACGACTGTTCTGAAGCTCTGAACAGGTGATTTCTAAGCTGACAAACCAACTGAATCACAATGAGCTGGATGTAAAGCACAAAAATCTCCTTACTCCAACTGCTATATACCTGCAGTCTCAAGTTTTGAAGTTAACTATGTTGTCCATCAAGGAATCCCTTCAAGACCAGCTAGATATATATCACAAAAACACTGCATTGGTGCCCACATGCTGTGGAGCCAAATATTACTCACAATCAAACTCTGAAGATGAATCATGAAAATTTATTTCAAAATTGTGTTGTGAAATCAAATCCCCAGAAAAATGTCAAGGTTAGAGTCACAAAAACAAATGCTTTAAGACCAAGAAGTACTGGCTACCTGCATAGAATTATAGCGTCTGAGCATTTAATGAAAATTAATTAATTCATCTTCACAGTTCCAAAGACAGAAAAATGATTACTACCATTACGCAGAAAATGAGAAATACATCCCGGTTATGGTTAAAAGCTCAGTAAAAAAACCCCAACCCTGCACAGCAACATTCAGCTGCCTCAGCCACAGGACTTCACTGTTCTTCATGCCCTTCACTGCATGCTTATTGATTTCCACAACAAGCAACACAGAGGTTGTTAAGCAACTTTCCCTCATCCACAGGCCCCACCCAGGCACTGAAGAGAAGAGAATTCCAAGGAGTCAAAAAAATGTATGTGGTCAGGTAATCGAAAACTGAATCACAGTATGTGTGCAGCAACACATTCAACGAAATGAACTGACACGGTAAATCAGCTGTAGGTAATGCTGACATTTCATAACTTCTGATAGCTTAATCTTTCTCTCTTATACACAATGGCTGTCTGACAAATTGCTCAAGCTTTACAAAAGAAATAGGAAAAACCTACATGTTGCTCCTGACATCCATCATCAATCCACAAAACAATGAGCAGGACTGATATCTACTGTCTGCATTTAACTAACAGCTATTAAAGTTGTCATCTCTGGTTTGGATCACTCATTACAGAGGAGAGAGATATTTTGACCACTTCTGATAGCTGTTTATGAATCAAGGGGAATTCAGGACCTCCGAACCATGGGTCCAACCCCAGGGCCTGCAGCAAGTCTCACTAGAAAAGCGGCAGCAGGCCTGCCCTCTCCCTGCCTCCTGTCCCCTCTGGGGACTCCCGCGTCCTACATCCAAGCGCTCCCAAACTCCCACCCCACCGCCCAGGCTGCCCTGTTCCCCAGGGCCTGCCCATTCCCACTTCTGCGTAAATTCTCAGCTCTTTCTCTGCTACCACTTAATGTGTAATTAATTACATATTAGATCCCTACATCAAATTAGCAAAAAACACTGCTCGAATAAATGCCAGCAAAAATAATAATGGATGCTCACAGCACATAAAATTATCTATTTTTCAACAGCACAATAATACTATAGGAAAAGCTTACCATTTCTAGAGAGTGAGTAGAAATAATGCTAACAATTCAGGTGCTACTGTTATTTGCACCAGTAACTTCAAAATAAAATTTTAATAGCAAACTATTTCTAACCCTGCTAGTAGTATTAGAAAAAAACATGTAAGTAACAAGAGTGTCTCCAGTATTAAAAAGCTTTCAAGTTTCTGTCCTGAAGATTACAAACAACATCTACATGAAACTTCAAAATAACAGGTGCCCAAAAACATCAAACTTAACATCTTATAAGTCTGTGTCTTCTTATTTTCAGACAGGAGATACACTTGCAGCTACTCCTCTGTATTACAGTACAAAAGTCTCACGCTCAGAAACTACCTTGATAAAATATCTCGAGTGAAGTAACAAGATGCCCACTGCACAGCAAGAATTTTCATCTTCGGTACATATATCAAAAAGGTGTTCCTAGTTTAGTTTCAGCTGTTACTGTTATTGAGTCTTCACAACACTAAAAATGGGGAACGTGTAGGAAAGAAACACTGAAAGCACATGAACAGCCACACTAAAAACAGACGTTATTTCCTTCAAAATGAAACAGCTGAATACACAAAATATGAGGACAGAAATCTTCCTCCTTTGGTTAGTATGCGACTCGTGCCTATTCACAACAGATTTGAATAACTGTTAGTTAGAAAATAAGAATATTCATAGGTCACTACAAAAAAAAGCTACTCTCATTTAAAATAGTGTCATGTTACAGTTTGTCTCCTCTATTTGCACATTTATGGAGCTCTGTACGAACTTCTAGCTCAATATAAAACATTTGTTTTATAATTTATGAAGCTAGCTGAAAGTAAAGCACAAAACATTCAGAGACTGTATGAGGTCCCCAGATCAAATGATTTAGCTCCTCATTAGCTTACTTTCCTGTGGAACAGAACTTTTCTACAGCTGTTGTTTTTTCAGCATCTTTACTTACATTAATTTATTTTATCTGACAATATATATTACAAATCCTTACATTTTTACGTATATATGTAAAAGAAAACTTCTTTATATGGCATTTTCTAGTCAGATGAACAAGCTGAATTCCTTCAAGTCTTACAAACAAGTTTTGATTATTGTCACAATTATGCATCAAAGCCGCAGAAAGAGCAATTAAAATAAATAAGAGGTACATATGAAAATACATATGTACAGAAACAAAAGTGCATGTATTTGCCTCAAATAGTTTAGGCTCATCTGTTTTTAGAGAAGGCACCTCCATCTCCCATCTCGGGCATAAGGTGGCTCGTTGCAGCTGTTATCAGCAGCTCAGGACCTTCAGGGTGGAGAAGCGACCTACACCTGCAACTACTGACACCCACTGCCAGCCATTAAACACAGTCATCTCCAGGGCCAGCTTAATCACAACCACATCTCACTGCTTCATTCTGAGGGAACTGTACAGCAAGATGGCTGAAGGAGGACAATTTTAACACAGTGACCACACAGACTAGAACCATTACCACAACTAACCCTATGAAAATCCAGCTCCAGGTAAGGCCTTTAATAATACATAATAATGTGTCAAAGCTTAATCTGAATCTGTTTCATCAACAGAATGACTTTATGGCAGCCATAAGACATAATACCAAGGTATAATTGATTGCATAAGTATTATGTATTGAAATTACAATATTCTAGAGTCTAATTTGTTAACCTCCCTTCTGCACTTGTTTCCTCTGGAGAAAGTACTTAAAGCAGGACAAATTTTATCCTTAACAACTATTCCCATTTTGAAACACTGCTTCAAAAGACTTCTGATTTCATTCAAACAAGAACAATGTATATATATTCCAATACATATTTCTCCATAAACAACTGTTGGTTTACATTTTTATAACTTGCATAAGTATTGCTAATATTCAAGAGAGCTTATGACACGCAGACTGCTCTCCCAAGTGGAGTGCAGGGTCTAGGTTCCCTAATTAATAAAAGGACTACTAAATCTGAAGAAACCATTGAGGATGTTATTCTGGAAACAGTAATACTGGAAATGCAATGAAATTTAAATGAAACATGCAGATGATCAATGGCATTCCATGAGAAAACAGCAATTCCTACTCTAACATCTGTGATCAATAGGGTGTCTTGTGGGCAAAAGTAGAATTGCTAAGATGATCTACGTGAGAAAGCATTTATCTTATGCACCGATAAACATAACCTATGCTAACGGCTCACTTTGTACAGTAAAGCAATCTGTGCCTGTAACTGTAACATCAAATGTTCTTCCATTTCATACATTTTTAGGTCCCATTTAGGTCATGCAGTATATGCCCGACTAAAGACATTACCAGAACAAGAAGTGACAGGTACTCTCAAACTGCAGCCTTTCTTAGCCATTTAGTCCTCTGCATACTTTTTAGACACCTTCTTTCAAGGAACCACATTTTGAGCATCCATTCCCTACAATAAATGTAACTCCTTCCACAGCAACACCGTTTATTAATTAATCAGGCATTTAACATTATCACTTCTGTGCAGCAGCAGAACACACAGCTTCATCATATGCTCCCAGAACAGTTCTGAACTGAGGAGCAAGATATTTGTGTGTTACCAAGCTCAAGAAATACTTCACAGGACCAAATCGGAATTAAGGGAGGGGAAAGAATAAGGGATAGGATCCCTTTTCCTTACGATAGTCCTAACATAAAGGCCTGTTTGCATCCCTTGTAAACTAAGCTCTCTAGTATGCAATCGAACACTCCTTTTACCAATAGCAGAGCACCAGAAAGCTGTCTCATTGTATCCATCCTCAAAACAGCCTTGTGAGATAGTTTCATGTGTGCACCCTTTAAAGATAAGGTCACTCCTCAAGAAAGGTCATCATTAGGGTAGCTAGAGATTACAAACATCTCTTTATTTTTAGTATTTTGCAATTGAATAATTAAGCCTACCTATCTGAGTCTCCTTCCTACCTTTCTTTTTTTCCACTGACATAATTCTCTGTTGTGTCTCTACGTGAAAAATTACCTTGATTCATTCCTTTTGGTGGAATCACATTTGCTGTGAAACTCAACTTCCTCTAGCTCTTTTCAGGTTAAAGGCTTGAGGGCTGTCTCTTCTCTGGGTGGAAGAACCCTCTGTTTTTCTTTTTTCCATCTTACTGATGAATTTCTTCTTCAACAGGCTGAAACACTCCCTCTTTCTCAACTTCTCCAACACCTCTTGCACATCCCTATGCTTGGCTCCCTCTCCAGAACACTACTCGACATTAACTTCTGGAGGTCACCATACTGCCAATAATCAGCCTTCAGTTGCGTCTTCTGCTACGAGCCATTACCCTCTCCGGAAACCATATCTGTGGAACTGACTGCTGCCTTCTGCCGACTGTCACTGAATGCCAGATCCCCTGCCACGTTTGCTCGCTTCACAAAAGCCCGTGTCATTCTCAGCTTGGACATTATTTCTGAGATTGGCTCTACTCCAGCCACGCCTGCCCCTCCTGCACACGTGCAGGTACATGGATGCACCTACCCTAGGCAGCGATGACCTGCTGCTGCAGGTTTCCTCACAGCCCTGCCTTGTCTCTCCTTGACAAACAGCCACTTGCCATTTTCTCATTCTACACACAGATGAGCCAACTCAGTAATCAGAGCACTGCTCTCTCGTGATACAATTTTGTCCAGAGGTTAGATCTTTCACTGTCTATATTTAGCAGTTTTTTTATTACTCTGTTTTAAGCAGGGCTGCAGATTTCTAAAGCTTGCAACAGACTCATGCTCTGCAGCTTCTCCTAAAACTCCTTTCCAAGGGGCATGGCTTGTGCTATCTAAACAGTTTCTTTTCCTCTTCAGCTTAGTGACAATTTTCATTGCTAAATTCTGCTTCTCTTCTGAAGTTACCCTCACATCCAACAGCTTTGACTTTCTTCTGCATTTTAATTATCTCTGCCTATAATTCCTCATGAGGATTTTGACTGCACTCTCCAATTGCCTGACTACTTGGAATATCATCTGGATTTATCCTCAGAAAAATGTTCTCTGCCTCCTCTAGTACATCAGTTTGTTCCCTCATTTTAGCCAAACTTGAATGGCTTCTCTCCACACTTTTGCATGTTTAGCACTTCCTGCCTGCCTTCAAGAATTGTGTTTTTTGATGTTGCTCCAAGAGTTTAGGTGCAAAGGATTTCACATAGATTTACAAACAGATATCGGAGAATCACTGAATGGTTAGGTTTGGAAGGAACCTCTGGAAAGTTCAAGTTCCCTGCTCAAGTAGAGACACAGAGTTGGTTGCCCAGGACCATGTTCAGGTGGCTTTTGAATATTTTCAAGGATGAAGACTACACAACCTCTCTGGGCAACCGAAACCAGTTGCCCTCACAATGAAAAAGTGTTTCCTAATGTTCAGATGGAACCTCCTGTGGTTTAGTTTGTGCCCACTGCCTCTGTCACTGGGCACTAGTGAAGAGAGCCTGCCTCCATCTTCTTTGCACCCTCCCTTCAGGTATTTATACACATTAATAAGATCCTTTTGAGCCTTCTCTTCAGGCTGAACAATCCCAGCTCTCTCGGCCTTTCCTCATACATGAGGTGCTCCAGTCCCTTCATCATCCTTGTGGCCCTTCCTTGAATTCTCCAGTATGTCCATGTCTCTCTTGTACTGCGGAGCCCCCCAGAACTGGACACAGTACCCAAGGTGTGGACTCCCCAGTGCTGCACAGAGGGGAAGGATCACCTCCCTCAACCTGCTGGCAATACTTCTCTTAACGCAGCCGAGGACAACATTTGCTACCTTTGCTGCAAGGGCTCATTGCTTGCTAATCTACAACCTGGCATCCACCAGGACCCCCAGGTCCTTCTCTGCAAAGCTGCTTTCCAGTTGGGTGGCCCCCAGCATATATTGCTGAATGGGGTTCTTCCTCCCCAAGTGCAGGATTTTGCACTTCTTGTTGAACTTCATGAGTTTCCTGTCAGTGCATTGCCAAGGTCCCTCTGGATGGCAGCGTGACCCTCTGGCGTATCAGCCACTCCTTTCAGTTTGGAGTCATTTGCAAACTTGCCGAGAGTAAACTCTGTCCCATCATTCAGAACATTAATGAAGATGTCAAATAGGACTGGACCCAGTATTGATCCCTGGGGTACACCACTAGTCACTGGCCTCCAACTAGACTTTGTCCCACTGATTACCACCCTCTGGGCCCAGCCATTCAGCCACCTTGCAACCCACTTTATGTCTGCTTATCCAGCCTCTACTTCAACAGCTTGTCTATGAGAATCTTGTGAGAGACAGTGTTGTCTGCTGTCTGCAGAGAGCAACCAAAACTGCCACATCACGCTCCACCAATGCACATCTTCTACCAACCTGAGAACCCTGGTGTTAATCAGGGCAAGTGGTGTGAACTGCTTCCAGCCAGAGTGTCCCTTTTAAATTGCAATTTCACTACATTCCACCCAGGCTAAACAGAGCTGTATCTTCTTCATTAGTGAAGTCATGTATGTAATGTTCATTTCCTTAAATGCAAAAAATTGAGGAATATATAAGGCTACTGTTATCCAATATGCTAATTTGTCAAACAATTCTAGAACTGGAACACCACAATTCTATTCTGAAAACTCAAAAACAGCTCTTCTTTTTGAAAATTCACAAAAAATGCCCCAATTCAACTTCATTTTTTTACTTCCTACAACATTTTCATTATACAAGTGGATTGCTTCTCTTTAAAGAAGCTCCTAATGGAAAGAGAATACTGAGAACTCCTGCAGAAGTTCACACACATTCATAAAAGATTGCTATCAGAGCAGAGATGCTGGCTGCCCAAGGACAAGTGCATATAAAATTTCTTTTGTCTGTCCTGCTACATTCTACCTATACTTGACAAGCAATTACTTGGTGCTTTATGTTCAATTACATTGTGAAATGTTTATGGTTGTAATGAGTATCTTATCTGTTCAGACTATCTGTAATTTGATGAATTCCTCTGGGAATTGTTTAAACCTAGGCAGTGTCCTTAATGATTATTATGGCTCAGAAATGCTATCATAAAACCTGATTTCTCCACTATTCAGAAGCCCAGTATGTATGTCTGTGTACACAACGCCTTCAGAATTACAAACTGAGTTGTGCTCTTCCTTATTCAGAAGGTGCTTATATTCCAAGCTTAGGTATCAACTGTCAGTAGTAATTTCACCTGTTCACTACATCTATAGGTCCTCATCATTAAACTTTCGTTAAAGAAAATGCATTGATTTCCCTTGAACACTCAAATTACCATGCTGAACAACAGCTCCTATCCAGAGCAACAGCATATCTTCGCCCCAATTCAAAAGGCACGAAATGCTCCTTAGGTGTATCATTATCTTAAAATATGCATGTTATCATTCAACACTCGAAAATTAATAAAAGCTTAGGCTTCATTTCTGATAAAGCTGAACTTGATTTCACTTCAGACTTTTTTTTGAGTAGAATTATCTTAACACCAGAACTGTAGCCACGTCTTATAGCACAGTAAAATGTAAAACTGCATTGATGATCTGCTTGCAAATTTAATTAGTTTCGTTTCAAAGCTGACAATACTGTTCTCATGTCATATATTCCTTTTTTACCCAGCCTTGAGGGATGATTTTCTAGATGCTTATTAAACCAAAACAGAAAAACTGTAATTGAAAATTTTC
>Ga0181612_121846_pt1 | contig 11118 bp, 5 predicted proteins | sample HoacroProtozoa21_FD_119630 | JGI IMG/M metagenome (GOLD analysis project Ga0181612, IMG submission 119630) | Hoatzin crop microbial communities from Cojedes, Venezuel. Combined Assembly of Gp0051906, Gp0051904, Gp0051908 | reverse complement strand
GTGCCTTGGCCCGCGGGGGTGCCCGTGGGGCTTGGTGTCTCCTCCTTGGCCAGCTGAGCTGGTTTGTCCACCTGCTTACAGGCTCCCTCGTCCTGGGGACCGGTGGTGGTCGAGGATTTGCTGATGGACCTCTCCTGCTGATTCCTCGGTGCTGGGGCGGTGCTGGGGACAAGCCTGTGGGGCTGACAGCAAGGGGCGGAAGGGCGTCCCCACTGTATGGTGTGGTGGGGATGGTGTAGCCCGGCACAGCTGTCTCTCCATTCAGACCTCCTTGTCCCTCTCCCTGCAGGTTTTGCGACTCCCCCACCAGCGACCTGGAGATGCGCAATGGCCGGGGCAGGGGCAAACGCGTGCGCCCCAACAGCAACACGCCTGTCAATGAGACCGCCGCCGCCTCCGACAGCAAAGGGACCAGCAACAGCAGCAAGACCCGGGCGGGAGCCAACAGCAAAGGGCGCCGGGGAAGCCAGAACTCCTCGGACCACCGCACGCCGCCTGGCAGCACGACAGAGGACGTGAAGGCCAGTCCCTCGTCTGTCACCAAGCGAAAGAGCAAACCTCTCTCCGACATGGAGCTGAACTCCAGCTCTGAGGACTCCAAGGGCAGCAAACGCATCCGCACGAACTCGATGGGCTCGGCAGCTGTGCCGCCTGCCACGGTCAAGCTAGAGCCGGCTGTCCTCGACCGAAACTGCCCTTCTCCCATCCTCATTGACTGTCCCCACCCAAACTGTAACAAGAAGTACAAGCACATCAACGGGCTGAAGTACCACCAGGCCCATGCGCACACAGATGATGACAGCAAGCTGGAGGCGGATGTGGACAGCGAGTACGGTGAAGAGCCCTCCCTGCATGCAGATGTTGGGAGCTGCAATGGTGCTGCCGTCTCCCAGAAAGGCTCGCTCTCCCCGGCTCGCTCAGCCACCCCCAAGGTGCGCTTGATAGAGCCCCACAGTCCCTCGCCGTCCAGCAAGTTCAGTGCCAAGGTCTCCTGCAAGAAGAAGGTGGGTGGGGAAGGAGACACCGACCCAGGTGCCCTGTCCAACGATGGCTCTGAGGATGGTCCCTCGGTGGCGGATGAGACGAGTAATGACGGCTTTGACTCGCTGGAGAAACGGTGCATTGATAAGGACAAGTCAAAGAAGGCACCTGGTGCTAAGCCGGAGAAGATCCCTTCCAAAAGCTTGAAGTCCGCCAGACCCATTGCGCCAGCCATCCCCCCGCAGCCGATTTACGCCTTCCAGACGGCCACCCTCACCACAGCCACCCCCGGTTCCTCCACGGGCCTTGCCACCACAGTGGTCCAGACCATGCCCAACAGCCCTCAGCTCAAACCCATCCAGCCCAAGCCTACAGTGATGGGAGAGCCCTTTGCGGTCAACCCTGCCCTCACCCCTTCCAAGGAGAAGAAGAAGAAGGAAAAGAAGAAGAAGGAGCCCAAGGAGGCAGAAAACCCTTTGACTCCCGGCAAAGCCTGCAGAGCGGAGGAAGGCAAGAGCCCTTTCCGGGGAGAATCCAGTGACCTGGGGACGAAAGGCGAGGGGCTGTTGAACGGCTCGTCTGACCCCCACCAGAGCCGGCTCGCTAGCATCAAGGCCGAGGCAGATAAAATCTACAGTTTCACCGACAACGCCCCGAGCCCTTCCATTGGTGGTGCCAGCAGGCTGGAGAACACCAACCCAGCCCAGCCCATGACCCCATTGCATGTTGTCACCCAGAATGGGGCAGAGGTGAGCTCGGTAAAGACCAACAGCCCGGCCTACTCAGACATCTCTGACGCTGGGGAGGACGGAGAGGGCAAGCTGGAGAGCGTGAAGGCGAAGGATCCAGACCAGATGGTCAAGGAAGGTGCCAAAAAAGCTCTTTTCCCCCCCCAACCTCAGAGCAAGGAGTCTCCCTATTACCAAGGCTTTGAAACCTACTATTCCCCTGGCTACCCTCAGGCAAGCCCGGGGCCCCTCAACCCCGGCAGCCAGGCCGCGGCCGAGACGCAGGCCTTGAAGCTGAAGAAAGATGAGGAGCAGGAGAACCTGGAGGTAAAGGTGAAGAGTGAGGGCTGTGAGGAGAAGAAGGCAGAGCTCGGTAGCTCCAGCCAGCAGCCCTCAGTCATCCAGCAGCGTCCCAACATGTACATGCAATCCCTCTACTACAACCAGTACGCCTACGTCCCCCCCTACGGCTACAACGAGCAGGGCTACCACGCTCACCTGCTGAGCACCAATCCTGCCTACCGCCAGCAGTACGAGGAGCAGCAGAAGCAGCGGCAGAGCCTGGAGCAGCAGCAGCAGCGAGGGCTGGAGAAGAAAGCGGAGCTGGGCTTGAAGGAGAGGGAGGCAGCGCTCAAAGAGGAGTGGAAGCAAAAGCCCCCCATGCCCCCAACGCTCACCAAGGCCCCGAGCCTCACGGATCTCGTGAAGTCAGGGCTGAGCAAGGCCAAGGAGCAGGGAGGTCCTGACATGGCCAAATCCGTCATCATCCCCAAGCTGGAGGACTCATCCAAACTGTCTGGCAGCCAGGTCACCGAGGGGCTCAAGGTGAAGCTGAGCGAGGCCAGCCACCCTGGGAAGGAGACTGCTGAGACGAAGGCTGGGTCCGAGTGTGGCCGGCAAGCGGAGGTGGACCCCGTGCTCTGGTACAGACAGGTAATGCCCGCCCGCTGCCGGAGGGCTTTCTCTTGGAGGAAGCCCCTCACCGTGGCTTCGCATTAGGGGTTTGCCAGGGCCATCAGAGCAGTGAACACGTGTTGTCCTCTGCTCGTGATGGGACTCCATGAGGTTCCCTTGGGACCAGCAAAAGGATGGGGCTGGGAGGCCGCAGATGGGCCGGGGCGAACCTGGGGAAGGGGAACTGGGTTCACTGGTCTCCTTCAAATCCAGCCTGGTTTTGGAGCAGGTAGGGCTGGGACGAGGCAGCTGCTCTGATGGTTGGCTGGTTCTTGCAGGAAGCTGAGCCCCGGATGTGGACCTATGTGTACCCGGCGAAGTACTCGGACATCAAGATGGAGGACGAGCGGTGGAAAGAGGAGAGGGACCGAAAGTTGAAGGAAGAAAGAAACCGAAGTAAAGAAGCCGCATCCAAGGAGGACGGGAAGGAGAGCACCAGCTCTGAGTGCAAACTGACCCCCACTGAGGAGGCTCGCATGGTGGGGAAGGACCCCAGACCCAGCGTCCACGTCCCCGTGTCTTCACCCCTCACGCAGCATCAGTCCTACATCCCTTACATGCACGGCTACTCCTACAGCCAGTCGTACGACCCCAGCCACCCCAGCTACCGGGCCATGCCCACCGTCATGATGCAGAATTACCCAGGTAGGGAGCTGGGGTCTTCTCTGGGACGTCCCTTCCGAGGCCACCCCTGCTCCTGGAGCAGGGAATGGCTGTGGGACGTCCTCTCGCTCTTGGAGGCACATGTACAGAGCTGTGTGCTCCTGCTGTGCCGCCCCGAGACGACTCTTGTCCTGACCGCTGTCCTATGTCCTCCCCCCCAGGATCGTACCTACCCTCCAGCTACTCCTTCTCCCCGTACGGGAGCAAGGCGTCCGGCAGCGACGACAGCGACAAGTCCCGAGCCAGCCCCAGCGTGAGCTGTAAACCCAGCTCGGAGTCCAAGGCCCTGGACATCTTGCAGCAGCACGCCAGCCACTACAAGAGCAAGTCACCCACGGTGAGGGTCGGGGAGGCACGGGCTTTGTCCAGCTTTGTGCATGAACTTCGGGACAGTCCCTGCATCTGATAGCAAGCCTGGAGCAACTCTGCCTGCTGTGGGTTGTTGCCATTCCTGCTGCTGTAGGAGACCTGGGGGCGTGGAGTAACCCACAACACAACCCCTTTGGGATGGATGAGCCAAACCTGTGGGCAGGGCTGGCCCAGCAAAGCACCGGGGCTCCTCCAGGCCCTGAAGCAACCCAGCGTCACTTGTCTTTGGCCCTGGAGCTGGTGGGTGGGAGGCAGGGGCTGTCTCCATCCTACGACACTGTGGTGTCACGAGCTTCTCCTCAGCAGAGCTTTGACACAGTGAGGAAAGAGCCGCCCTCCGACAGAACCTGCATCCTCCCCACCGCTTTTGGGCTGGTCGCTGGCCATCCCATCATCTCCCGGCAGTGTGGTGGGGAGCCGGCCTTTAGGCAAAGGCAGGGGGAATATTGTCGCGACGGGGCAGCCTCCAGTGCCCGGCGTGGGTCCGAAGCCCTGCGCCCTGGGGCAGCGCGTAGCGTCCCTCAGTGTGCGTCTGCTTTCTCCTCTCCAGATAAGTGAGAAGACCGCTCAGGAGCGGGACCGCAGTGGTTGCGGCGTTGTGGGAGGCGGCGGGAGCTGTAGCAGTGTTGGAGGAGCTGGCGGGGGAGAGAGGAGCACGGACCGGCCCCGCACCTCGCCGTCCCAGCGCCTGCTCTCCACACACCACCACCACCACCACCTCGGGTACTCACTGCTGCCAGCGCAGTACAACCTGCCCTATGCAACAGGTGAGTGCTGAACCGCACTCCGGCACCGCGTCGGGGCCACGGGCACGGGTTGGGGAGCCAGGATGTGCAGCCTGCTCTGGGTGACCCTGCTTCGGCAGGGGTGCTGGACTAGATGATTCCCAGAGGTCCCTTCCAACCCCTAACTTTCTGTGATTCACGGGACAAAGGTGATCTTAGAAGTAGAAGAAAAGGGGGGGAAGGTACTGAAACCCCTCCATACTATCACACCTCTCCCCAATCGCATTCCTTCCGTCTACAACCTCGCAGGAGTTTTGGAGCTCCTCGGGTGCCACGTTGCGGAGATTCAGTTCACCCGCAGCAAGCTAACTCAGCAAAAACGATGCCAATTTTCTTCAGCTTTGGTGAGCTGAATCCTCTCAGGAAAGGACCTGCGTGGTACTAAGCTGGCACGAGGGAGCAGGTCTGGCCGAGCGGCCCCGCGCAGGCACAGGAACCAGCAAAACCTCCCCTCTGGGTAGCAGAGCACCGTTCGACTGCCTTCGGCGTGACCGCAGCGATGGGGAGCAGCACCAACCGGTAGGGACTACAGCTACAACAGGGGATTTCTACTACGGTGCACGTCACACCACCCTTCAAAAGCGAGCGGTTCCAGCTGAAAACAAAACTTACACAAAACTTGCGCTTGGCCAAAAAGGGACTCAAAAAATTTCTTAAACCTTAAGTCGCTTCTCTGTAAGGCTAGACTAGAAGAGAAGTATCAGTTTCACAACCTTTTGAAACCTTCTTTTGTTTCCTTTGGAAGGACAAATAAAATTATATTTCCTACTAATCAGAAATCCCTCCAGACTCTTTCACGCAGTCAAATTTTCTATAGATACAATAATTAATTAAATTGAACTATAGACTCGTTACAAAATAACATAACAAAGTGGAATACCGGAGCTTTAAGGAAATTCAGTTTTTTTCGGTTTGTTTTTTATTTTTAAATAGCTACCACCAAAAGATATTTCCATTAAAAAAAAAAAAAGAATCTCTTTTGGTCTACAGTATTTTTAACTAAAGGCAACAAAATAATTGCCTTTCCTGGCTAAAACCAAGTGTCAAGAAGGATATTAATAGAACAGCTTTAAAAATAAGAGGTCTTTGAGTTTAACAACAACAAAGTATAAATGGGAGTAACATTAGTGGCTTGAATAATAACATAAATCAACAAAAAACTCAGTAGCAAACCCTTTGTATCCAACCAGTTTGTGGATATCCACAGAGACAAGAAACAAGCCTCCTGAGACATCAAAACTTTTCAGAAGCAGCTACTACTCTATTACACAAGTTCTGTGTAATCAAACAAGCTACCACAGGACAGAGCCGTTCATCCCACCGCCTTTTCAGAAAAGCCTCATAAGCAGAAATCTCTTTAATATCCCCACTAAACTCAAATATTTCACGGTTGTGTTCTAATGTTCCATCTACCTCGCCACAAATAAATCATAAAGAGCCTAAGGAAAAAAAAGATGAGAGGTTATCAAAGTCGTCATCTTTTCTACACCTGGATCAGCTTTTCCCCATCACTCCTGACGTATGTTTGCCTGTGGAGGTGATAGAACCTATTAATGGGCATTTTACAAATAAATTCAAGTCTATTTTCATGCTTCACTATACCTAGCCATAAAGAAAAAAGGTCTAACAGTAATGTAAAAACACCTCCTCTGCTACCATTTAAACTCACTGCTTCTGGCAGTCATCGCCACAAGCCTAGAGAACAAGTTATTTGCATTCTTCTTTGTATCATATTTGACAACTCCCATTTCTTTTTTAAATAACCTCAACTTTTTTTTCAGCCTTTCCTCAAAGCTCTGATCTTCTAGACTTCAGATCACCTGTGTTATTCTTTCCTAGACTGTGCTCTGCTACAGCACATATTTCATAAAGCCATGACCCAAAGTCAGTTACAGTATTCAGCTTACCCATGCTGTGCAAAACAAACAAATTATTTCACTTATCTTTTGAGCTATACTGTTGCAGGATATCAGTTGGATATGAAGCATCTCGTAGCTGGTTTAACTTGTCCTTACAATTACACAGGATGTCATTCCGAGACTATGAAGTTAGCTCAATCACTGAACACAAATGCAATGAAACATAATTGAGATTCAACACAAAATGTATTCCCAAAACGACAAAAGTTATGAAGTAAAAAAACGCTTATATCATTTCAACCTTCCAAATAAGTAGCACATTTAATTGTAAACTCTTCAGAGAAACAGAAAGTTAAAACGAAAGTTATTCTAATTCCCAGCATGATAGGTTCCCTGAACGTTCTTGCAACAACAACAATCTCAGGTTTTCCTGGTTAATCTCTGTTACTTTATGAGAACCCACCACTTATTAAAAGGTTAGAGGCGCCATTTCATCCTACGCATTTTATTCTTCTTCTTAAATCTGTTCTGTAAGATTAAGGTTGCTAAATATATAATATTCACGCAGGATAAATTCCAGCATTGCCACCTAGAAAACAGTCGTCTGTCCAGCAGCTCAGGCCCTCCCTTCACAAGCTCCCAAGTCATTTTCATTTTCCAACTAGCAGTTCAGGGCACAAAGCTCCGAGTACAGAAAATCCCATTTGAATTATTTAATATCGGTGTAAATAATCTCTAGCAACAAGAACAGAGCCTCTCCTCCCAGCTGTCACACACTCCTTACCACACAACAACCCTGTAATACTCTGAAAACCTTCCATCCAAACAATCTCTTGTCCCAAGAAGTTTATCCCGGGGAAGAAGCCAACCTACGTGCCCGCGGACGCCTGCACTCACCCTAGGCGTCCCAACACCAGCAACTCCACGGTGAGCCCAAGAGGATAATTTCCACTCAATTAACTTGCCCTTACCCTTTTCAAATCCTTATGCCTCCAAGAAGTACCTGGTTCCTAAATGTACTGTATAAGCGCACAGGCAACTACTCTTAGTTATCCTGAATTGTAATATAGAAACAAAAAAAGCTTTAACACTTATTATACTCTTACATAACAACTTCATTACCAGAAGAAGATTTTTAGTATCAGCAGTTAGGCTACTGAGGCAATTTCTAAAGCACTAAATTCATTACTTGATTAAAAACTGGCCATGAGTTGAACACAGCTCCGAATTTGGTTTTCAAAACCCCAACCCTTGAATTTGCAAGTGACATTGGTGTGGCCGTAACCAACACTGAGCACTCCATTACAGCCTTGACACAGAACATCGCCTTTACCAGCGGGCTCCAACCTCGAAGCTTGTGTAAGACTACTTCAAGGTCTGTCAAAGATTCTTGTTGCCTGGCCCCCTCTGAAATCCAGAAACCGAGTACAGAACTGGAGGTTTTCCTTCTGGAAACCAGGACTGCACTTCCTGAAAGATTACAGGGAACTAGAATTTTTCCAGGTACCTCCTCATAGTAAGCGAGGTTATGCTCCTTGACAGGCTTCCCCAGCACGGTTACTTTTAAAGCTTAGATTTACCTTGTCTTAAAGGAACGAAACAAAACACTAGAACACGTACTTGCATCAGAGCCATGAGCCGGTTAGAAGCACTTCAGTATTTTACCGACTTCTGTCACTTTGAATTTGCATTATGCTTTAGGTTGGCTTGCTTTTAGTACAGTTTCCATTTTAACTCTATCAGCAATTTTCTGGTCTTGTGCTATATTAAAAGTACAGGTTTAGATAAAGTAAAAGGTGTACTTCTACAGTAAACAAAATTTACTTACTTACAACTTGTGGAAGAACTAGCTAACTAAAGAAGAAAACCACAACAGAAAATATGAATTCTAGCACCAGCTCTGCCTTAGACCTGTGTGTTTCTATGTTTCCAACGCACGAGAAGTTTGCTTTTAAATAACACAAGAATACCCCACATGCTTCCTAACCTTGCATATACGCACCCCGACTTGCAAGGTACCACCCTCTCTGGCTGGCAGGTGTTCCAGACAGCAGACTGCTGCTCTTTCTCCCTCTCTCTCTTACAGGGATGCAAGATATTCCAGGTGGGGGGAGAAGCAGCTACACTATGTAATTTAGCATTTGGAGTCAAATCTAACGACTGACACAGGCTAGAACATTTTTGAAGTTGTATGAAAATTGACTTTTAAAAAAAATTCTTGCCTCCTGCCAGCACGTTCCCCTTTCCTCTCTCTTGCACTGCAGTTTATTTACTCTTCTCAGCTGTACTGATATTCTGGTTTCTAGGGCCACAATATAAACCAGTTACCGAAATAATTCCACAGAGATTTGGGTTTTCATAGCGAAAATAACTGAGAAATTCAGTTCCATGCACAGCTGCACCAGCACAATCTGGGTGAGGTAAATCAGCAAGAAGCTTTTTAACCTCATTTTGCCGCTGAAAGCAAGCGCTTGTTAAACCCCACTCTACGGGTATTTAAGTTTCTTAACCAGGTGAGAGTTTCTCCTTACTCAGGAAAGTTAAGACCAGACTCGCGTTACTCCAAGCAGCTAATCGCCCTGCTCGTTAGGTGTAAAATACACGTATACCGCCGAGTTTTGCCTTGCCTCAGCAAGCAGGCCAGCAGCTCCTTCAGACAAAGGAATCGACCCGACCTCTCCCCAGCATCAGCAGCCGCAGGCTCCTGCCCTGCTGCTCCTTGCTGGCCGTCTACCCGGCACAAGCTCTGGTACTTGTCAAACTTCTCAACTCATTCATTCCACCATAATCCACTACGTTATTAATAAACAGAATGGAGAGAAAGATGGTCTTTTTCTGGCGAGCTGGGAGTCACCCCGGACCCCTCTGCGAGCTGACGGTTGCAGCCAGCTCATTTTCCCGGCCAGGGGCTCTCCCGCAGCGCAGCACGGAGGGGGAGGGTCCCGCACTGAGCACACACACGGCTGGGGAAAGCCGGCCCGAAACCACCTTCCGCGACCAACCCTCGGGAAGGGGCCTGGAGCTTCGGGCAGCACCGTATTTACCTCCAGAACAGACCCGACACGCAGTGCCCGGCACCTCGCTCTGACTTCGCTGCCGGCAGACCACCTCGCGCTGCTGCGGCGGGTTTCATCCCACCTTCCGAAAACGGTGTCAGAAGCGTTAGCGACAGGACAAGGGGCAATGGGCACAAACTGAAGCAGAGGAAGCTCCAGCTGAACACGAGGAAGAGCTTCTTCCCTCTGAGGGTGACGGAGCCCTGGAACAGGCTGCCCAGAGGGGCTGTGGAGTCTCCTTCTCTGGAGATATTCAAGCCCCTCCTGGACGCGGTGCTGTGCAGCCTGCTCTGGGTGACCCTGCTTGGGCAGGGGGTTGGGCTGGGTGACCCACAGAGGTCCCTGCCAACCCCAACCAGGCTGTGATTCTGTGTGATGCGAGTGCTCAGAAAGTGTCACAAGCAAAGCAGGCCTGCAGCTCTGACACAAATGCAGGTAAACTCCACTGTAAATGGAAAAAACCCCACATATTGAAGAGCTCCTCCACATACTCAGAGCAGAATGGAGACAAGGAGCAGCAGAATAAACAGGGCCAGACGCTCAGCTGTGCTGTGCGGGAAGATGGAAGAGGACCAGGTAGCTCCAAAGCTAGCCAACTCTATAATGTAAAACGTCTTGAGGACTTCCAGGAATGAAGGAATGAACTATTACCTGCAGATTTATTAAAACAGCCTTCAGTTCTAAGCATTTGTAGCTCTCTCTCGCTGCAGCAGAATGGATAGGAAAAACAATCGTGGTAGGCTAGAACAAGCTCCAAAAGGTTAGTCCCTACTTTTTTATTGCAGTGGGACAAATGCTGAGGTTCTTGTTTCGTTTCTATTCACACAATCTTCCGCTGCCTGGAATCAGAGGTCTGTGGGACAGGCAGAAACAGATGTAGATAAATTAGCCCTACATTTGTATTTTAAATTTCTGGCCTTGACCATATACACAGGATAGTTTGCTGACAACTAAATCCCCTTCGGCAGAATTAGGTACTTAGCATTAACGGTCTGGTCACAGCAGGGACATGGGAGGAGGGAGAGTTATGCAGTTTATCATCCGATACTGCTCCCTGGCAGGATGTGACCACATCCTTCACTGGCAAGAACTGCTTCAAGACTCCGCACTTAACTTTCCCTGCTAATGATGAAGCTGGTGAAGTTTCGAATTAAGGTTAACTACACAGGATATAGGCTCAGTTCTTCTGCATGATATTTGGCCCGGACTTCAAGACTGAACGCAGTCTGTTATGAGTTATTGTTTGCTTTTTGCTTAAGCACCAGATTCACACCTTTTCTTTGCAGCTAAGCTGCCTGTGAATTAAATTCACCAATTCAGACGAAGCGGTAGCAACCTAACAACTACATCAAATGCAAAATCTAGCTGACAAAATTAAATACTAGATGAATCATTGCCAAAATTAACAGTAGTAGCCACCATTTTAAGCTTACGGGGAAGGATTCAGGACACATGAATAACGGTTATGATAGGATGGATTTTACTTACCTCTGTTGACATCCTAAATGATAGTCTGGTCTGTCTAAAAGTCACTGTACAGTTGTGGTGGTGATAAATCTGTGGACATGATAAATTTGGAGGGCCAAACTCTTTTCAGTGGTGCCCAGTGACAGGACAAGGGGCAACGGGCACAAACCGAAGCCAAGGAAGTTCCAGCTGAACATGAGGAAGAACTTCTTCACTCTGAGGGTGACGGAGCCCTGGCCCAGGCTGCCCAGGGAGG
>Ga0181612_171726_pt1 | contig 11119 bp, 12 predicted proteins | sample HoacroProtozoa21_FD_119630 | JGI IMG/M metagenome (GOLD analysis project Ga0181612, IMG submission 119630) | Hoatzin crop microbial communities from Cojedes, Venezuel. Combined Assembly of Gp0051906, Gp0051904, Gp0051908 | reverse complement strand
GACGGGGGCGGCTGCCGAGGGCCTGCGCCCGGGGCCGGGCTGCGCGCTGTCTTCGCCGTTACCGGAGGAGAGATACACGACGTGACACGCGTTCTGCCTAGGCCTTGATTGGCGGCGTGACTGCCATCATGACAAGCGCGGCTCCCTCTCGTTCCCCTCTCGTTCCCCTCTCCGTTCCCCGTGCCCCTCGCCCGCCGCCTCTCGCAGCCCGGGAGGCCGTGGGGGCTCGGCGTGCTTGCGCAGGCGGCCGCTCTTCTGCGTCGGCGAAGGCATTCCTTCGGCTGAAATGCTGCTGGATTTTACGAGAGCTGCCTGTGCAGCGCTGGGCATCCCGATCGCACGTTTGAGGGGATCATGGTGGATTTGTTCTGATTTTAAACTTCTGTCGCAGCACCTCCCTCTTCACCAAATTCCGGTTTTGTGCGCAGAAATGCTACGGACAATAGGTGAGGTGAAATGCCCTTGGGGATAGAAGCTGGATGACTGTTACGTGGTGTCATCCCCCCAGATTTCTTGCCTGTTACTGGCTATAGAAATGTCAGTAACTAAAGGCTGTCCCAGATAAAGCATTCAGGATCAAACTGCGGGTTTTCAGTGTCTGGGTACAATCTCCTGCCACAGAATAGGACCTGTTTTCGTCAAAGTCCCAGTTGCACTTCTGTAATTTAATCACCAGGCTCCAAGCTTGCTTGCTCAAGCTGTGTCTTGGCTAAGCAATTCTAGTCCTCCAACCGACAAAATGGATCCCTTAATGTAAAAAATAGCTCGTTTTTGCAAGAGCTGTCCAAATGCAATCCATAATTCTCAGCATCTTGTCTAAGCTAATGCAAAGCAGCACCGTTGGAACATACGATGACTGAAGTGTTAGTCTAAGCGAGCCTCCCAGCATGCGTGTGCTCCCCCAGCACTCCTGCGAGCAGCAGAACCGCAGTGTTGGTAGCAGCCTTTGGAAATTGTAGAAGATCATCCTGGTGTGGGCCTTGCTGTGGAAGTTTGCAGTCGCTGCCGGGTGCATCTGCTCACCTTGTGTGAGCCCGGTTGTTGTGACAGTTGTAACTTCCCTTGCTCAGGCTGTCGAGGGAGCGATTAAGCAGCGTGACACCTGACTTAGGTCATGTTCTTAGAGAAAACAATGCTTCGTTTGCAGATTAGATAAGTCAGGCTCTTTTAAGATGTTTTGATGAACTGGATCACAATTTATTTTAAATGAAAGAAACAATGAGTCACTTAATGAGAAGCAAGGAGCATCATTCTCCAATCATTATGGGCTGCCCAAATAATACAGACAGCACACGCAGGTGTGATAGCAGGGTTCTTTGCTACGGAGAATATAAAAACCATTCATAACACTATATGGAGAGAAGAAATATTTTGCTGTGCTACAGAGGAGATTGCGATCGTTGTTTTATCTTGAAATATAGGGGCAATATAGCATCAGAGTTTAATTGGCAATCCATGTCCCTTACAAACATTGGAAGATTTTATCACAAAGATGACTGGTTGGGCTAAGCTCTACGTGTGAGAATGATACAGACAACAGCAATGATACAGACAACAGCACCGTGCTCTGTGTTCACCGTGCTCAGCTGAGAAGCTAGATCTACAAGTGATAAAATGCCAGAAGTGCTTAGCAGGGGGAGGAATACATAGCCTGTCTGTATTGTTATTTGTTTCTGTGTTACTGTTTGATTTGGTGGAGAGAGGTAGTAAAAATGGAGAGTAACAATTCAAAACATTGAGACGCTTATAACTGCAGTCAGTTCTGCATTGAAATTAAATTGTGTTGTCCGTAACGGTGCGCCGGAGGCACAGATTTAGGGAGGTGGGAGGACGGGGGCTGTAGCTCTGCCTCCGCTGCTGCCAGCGCCGCTCCTGTCGCATGATGCGGCTGCACAGTCCTCTGCTCACACTGCAGCTGCGCTCCCCGGGCGCGTGCCAGTCGGATTTCTCCTCCTTTTGGATCGCATTTATTCTGGTTTAGCTCTGTGGGCTTTAAGTGGAGTTGCTGATAAACTGCCGTGGTATAAATGGATAATGGGAATTCATTTGATCATCTAGACACGTTATTTTATTGGTTTATCTTTTATTCTGCATGGTGTGCTTTGGGCAAGGAAGGAAGAATTCTGGTGTGAAAGTCTATTCCGAGGTGATGTTACTGACTAAATAGCTAAAATTTAACTCTATTTTAAACAAAAAATCCCCACCCCTTCCCACCACCTCCTGAAACACGATACAGCTATCGGAGTCTTATCACAGAAATCTGCGTGTTGATGTCTTTTTTCACAGAACTTTTCATAGTTTTTCTTTGTAGAAATGTTCAGTTGGAGCAATCCTTGTAGAAGGAAAGCCAGGACTCGTACCTGGAAGTTTTATAATAATTTTCTTTGGTATTCTTGCATATGGACGTTCTGCTGGCTTGGCTTTTGTAGCCAGGTTGCTCTCTTTAGGCACATAAGCTCTGTTCTGGATGTGTAGTTTTTAAACAGGCTGGAAGCAGAGGTACAGGACGGGGTATTTGTTGCAGCAGAGGAAGCAGTTTAAAGGAGTGGACCAAATTGTGTGTGGGAGCTGCATGGAGGGTCAAATAGAGGTCTGTTTCTGTAAAGTATGTAAGTTAGTTGCCAACACAAATATTACCTAGCAGTTTACATGTGCTGAGAGAGCGCAGTACAGTCCTGCAACAGGAATAAAATAGAATAACCCTCGGTCTGGTTCCCTGAGGATGGCAGTCAAGAAAGGAAGTGTGCGATGCCAAAAAGCCTGGATGGAACAGCAGCTTTAGAGGACTCGTTGTTTGAAGTAATTTTAATTATCGCTATTATTATAATGGAACACAGACTAGAAGCTGAATTTTAAAAATACAATTAAAGCAGAAGTCAGCAAAGGGGTGTCTCTGCTGTGTGGCATAGGAACGCTCCAGGAGCAGTTCCTGCTCGGGAGGGTGAATTCCCAGAGCGATGACACTCCCCGTGCAATTCCCGAGCTTGCTGGCAGCTTACCACCGCGCATGGTTTGGAGGGAAGAAGTGAACTGAACCGACCAGAACGCTTTTCCTAGCTTGCACTGCATTGCCTTTTGTCAGAGTACGGTCCAGTTGGAAAGCAGCCATTGACACCTTGGCTGAGAATCGTAACAAGATGTAGAGCATGATGAGCACTGCCCTCCAGATTGGATGATGGCCTGAGCTGCCGTTTGGGCCATCTACTGAATAATGTCACTCGCTGGGTAGAAGTCTTGCCATCACATTAACATCAAGCTACATTGTACAGCAACCGTTCAGTTCTGAATTAATGAGTGTACATAAAAGAGTTAAAACATCAGTCGTTATCTGAGTAAAGAAAGAAAAAAAAAATCTGTCTTGTAACTCGGATGCTTTTCAGGAACTTGGCCGCTCTAGATGCGAGAGGCATGTGCTTTTTCCGCCCTTGCTTTAGGTGATGGCTTAGTTCAAGGGGGCCCAGATTTGGCTCAGTCAACAGTTGTGTTGGCGTCTTGCCATCAAATGTGCATAAAATGGAGCTGACTGCAATTCCCTCCTCGCTCTAACATGGAGGGGCAGCCCGGAGGGACCTGAGGCCCTGGTGTGCCTTGCTGTAGGTTGACTTTGCTGTGAGAATTACACTGGCGTGTGCGATCCCTGCAGCAGAAACTGTTGTATCGTGACTTGGTCGTTGCTTTTCAGTCCCTGGGTTGTATTTTGGTGTCTTGTCATAACTAATGCATTTCAACCCTTGTTGTGCCTGTGTTTCCAAAATCTTTCTCCCTTCTCACAGTGGCTTATGTGCTTTTCCAGATGTACGAGGTTCGTATCTCATTTGCAGACTCTTCCCGAGATTTTGTGGCTTATGTGCATTGCCGCAAAATCAAGATAAAACACAACTGGCATTTTAGCTGCTCCAAGCACATTGTGTGTAAATAAAGCACTAAATAGTTTAGCTTGTGAAATATAAATATACACAGCTCAGCCCTCCGCAGCTGATGGTGTTTTTCTGTCTCCCTTCTTCCCCTCCCACCCCTGCCAAGAGTAGGCTAGCCTGATGTTCTTTTTTTTATTGCTCTTTCATACAATGCAAATGACTACCAAGTACCATGTAGGTGGTATGCAGGCACCGCTACGGATTCATGGTGAATGTGGATGAAAGGAAACACTTGCATCCTCTTCCACATTGCTTCTGAACCATCTTCTGGGGATTCCTGGACTCCGATGACCCAGAAACTGTGCCTCAGTCTGACTTTGAGCTTGAGCTCATTTTTAGCAGCGAGCTAGTTAAGTCAGTGGAAGAGGAGAGGCCCAACTGTGATGACATTTTTAGCCTTTGCCCTTTGTTCATCCTATACACAAAAGGTCGTGAACTGCAGTGAAAGAGAGATCACAGAGGGTGCAGAATGGACAACGGTGGAACAAATTGCCAGTGGCAGAAACATAAAGAGGGGAAGCAAAAGTTTTGTGTTATGAAGATAATTGAAAAAGGCCACGTGGATCCCATGGTGATGTCGTGTCTCTTGTATTTAAAGTGAGTCTGCCCACAGTGAATTTAGAAGAGTCTGCTGGTAAGGTGTGGCTTAGATGATCTCACTGTAGAAGGCAGGAAGGGACAACGCTCTGTTTCCATGGTGTGCTGTTAATGAGCAGCTCCGCGTTATTCTGGGAGAAAAGGTGCCAAAGCTGCCGTTCTGGACACAGGCAGGTGTGCTTTGAGCAATAAAAGGATTTTTAAAGACTTGTAAACCAAATGAAAAGTCTGATTCTATAGACTAAGCACTTACTCGAAGCTAAGATAATAGGACTGACACTATATGCTGGATATTCAAGCTCGTTTGACTCTGAATGGGGTCGACTTTGTGGCACTGGCTGTTTCCCTACAGCAAGTCTTGAGACTGTTCCTGCTGAGATGTCGAAGGTAAAATGCAGAGGTGGCAGCTCACGTTAACTCTGGGGTCTTAATACGAGACAGCGCTTGCGAGTCTTCTGATATGCTGAGCAATGAATTACACATTCATGTGAGAGTATTAGACTTTCAGTTTGCAGTAATAAAATAAAATTCTTGTATAGCTGTGTGTGCCTGCTGTCTGTCACTTCCACTTGATACAGCAGGGCGCGTCTGGAGAATTGCGTGTGCATGGTTTTATCTTGTTTTCTTACATATCCCCTTCTCTCTCCTTTCCCCTTTTTAGGAAACAAAGTTTATATAAATGCACAGTCGGGCTGCCTCTTTTTTCTTCTTCTCCAAGCAGCTTTTGAAGCACTTGCCTGATGTAGCCAGTGTTGCTGTAGGGAGAAAGGTCCTGAAGATTATCTAGCTAGTAATGTTCACAAAACTCGAAGGGAATGGAAGGAGAGGGGTTTGTTTAGTGCATCTATTAGAGGGAAGGACAGACAGAAGAGAGTTGTCAGGTCTTGCAGGGAGTCGTCTGGCCAGCTGGTCAGCGTGTGTGGAGTCCTGCCACTGTGGAGCAGTTCCCTTGGCTGGGTGCGAGAGCTGGGCTTACTGCGGTGGGCAGGGAAAGGTCAGCAGGGCCACACGCAGGTCTGTGGGGGACCAGGCTTCCTCCCTCTGTGAAAGAGAGGATGACTGTTCGGGCACAAGTGCATGGGCCACTGTCACAAGCTTCACTGGTTTTTTAGGTTTTTACTGTTTTTTTAAAATGTCTTCCCTCTTCCGTAATCTTTGGCATACTACTACTTCTCCAAGTGAGCTGTAAAATCGTTATATTTTAGTAGGAAAATACGTTCTTGGAGAATTCCGCATTGGAGTATAACTAGTTGCGTTTGCAGGTGATTTTCAGTTAGCCACGCTGTAATTTGTTTACAAAATAGAAGTTTTTCACCCTCCTAGCTCATACTGCATTTCTCCTTGGTGCCCTTTTGAAATAAGCAAACGGCCGGGCAGAGAGAACATAATCTGACCGGCCTTATCAGCTCAATAAAATAGCTATGTGTTTCTTAAGTTACATTTTATTGTGGCATTCAAACAAAACATGTCCCCAAAGCCTGGGCTCTGCCCAAGTCCTTTTCATTGTGTATTCTGTGTGCATGTCTGTACAGCAGTGAGCGCAGCTGGTACAGAAGCCATCTAGTTGTTCTTCAAGCTAGACCTGGGCATTGCCGAGCTCCTGGACTGCCGCGGTGGGCTCGCAGCCCCTCGCAGATGCCTCCTGCAGCGCCCGAGCGAGCTGCTGGAAGAGGAGCTTGGTGTGTCTGGAAGAGCTGCAGCCACTGCAGTGCAGACATGCCCCGAGGTGAACAGTGGTTGGGGATGAGAAACGTCTGTGTTTGGTTCCAACTTCTACTAAAAACCTTAGAATAATAAAGAAATCCTTTTTCCCCCCGATAAATTTTGTGAAGAAATGGTCTGATATAGAACTGCTCCTTGCCCTTCCCTCTGTAGCGCTGACTCCAGCAGTCTGTGAAGCGTTCGGTGCCGAGGAGCCTGTGTGTGTGGGGCGTTGCTATTTATTTATTTCAGTGTTTCTTGAGTAGAACCGAGTGGTGTTTCATGGACTCTGGGACAGTGGCGGTCAGTGGAGAATTAGGTATTCTGGTGAGAGGAGTGAAGGAAGCTGGGTTCTGATTAATTTTGTGTTGCCTGAGGCTCTGTCAGGACTAACACTCTTGGCAGAGTACAAGGAAACGCACGGTTTTCCTGAAATGGGCAGTATTGCTTTGAACGAACACACAAGGGGCGAGTATGCCTGTCTGGAGAAGGAGAGGCAAAGAGAGAGCAAAGGTAGGCATCTTGCTTGATGAAGTCGAGATTGGATGTTTCTCGTTAGAGATTTGAGACGTGATGATACTAGGCTTTGGGTATGAATGATCAAGACCTTAGTTTTATCTGTGCTATTAATTTGGAGATAAAAAATAGATACCAGCTGGCATCTGGCTTGATACCACATCCCCTTTTGGCAGTGATGCTGTGGGAGATGTGTCAGGATGAAAAGAGAGCTGGTCTCTTTGACTCAGGGTTTGAGACTTTTAAAATCCTGATAGATTGGAATGTGTTTTCCACCACTGGTTTCTGTGGAGAGCAGTTCTAATAACATCTGAGTTTGGGGAAATTCCTGTGTCAACAAGATAGATGTAGAAAGTGTGTTTGCTTTTGCTTTTTTGGTTACCACTTGCATCTAATAAGGAGTGGGAAGCACTGGAAAAACAGAGTTTATATTTCTGTGCTGTGATTTCCTGATTAAAATGGTAAAACTATCCATGAAGCTGTGAATCAGGATGCAGCCATCACTTACCCCTGTCATTAGTTCCCTTGCCTAAGCACATACTTTCTGCTCAGCTCCAGAATTTTAATGTTAATCAGAACCTCAGTGGTAAACCCCAAGCCAATTGTATTTGATGCAAGCAGTGAAACTCCGGATCGGCAAGAGTTTAGGCCTTGTAGTTGACGCAGCAGCTTACCTTTCTGTGTTACAGCTGTCACAGAAAGTTCTGATTCTCAGGCTAAACGTTAATCAATATAGTCAACCCTAGTTGACTGCTTAGTTTGCAGTTTGCTCTTTTCAGGTGGATGGATGAAAAAATCAAGAGCGTTTCTTCCAAAAAGAAAAGAGAATGCTCTTCCTTTCCCTTCTATCCCTGTCCCCAACATTAACCATTCTGGATTGTCCTGTTAGATTTGCATCTGCTGTCCTGCTCAGAAGGCTGTGTATGGGTTATTTAAGGGATGGAGCTGAAGGCTCAGTAATGAAAACGACTGGAGCCTGAAATAAAATACAGATTCTCATTCTAATTTTAGCCAAGAAGTTTCACTGGGTCACATTGATCAGTTCTCTGCATTGTAATAAATTTGTTCCCGTGCGTAGTGTGAATGTTTAACAACCAAACTTTATCTTTGGAAGGCTGGAATGCCATGGAGATCAGTATTTGTGAGGTGTGTGACGTCACCTGTTAAAATGACACAATGAGTGACGTGTTCTGATTTTTGGAAGAGTCGCTTCTGAAAGATGCGCTCGTGCTTATACTTACAAAGTCATACGATTTTTTCTGAAAGTGATAGTTTAAAGCATAAATAGCTAAAGATTTAAGACTAAATTCTTTTAGTTTTGAAGTAAGAAAGGTTGTATATCATGTATGTGAAGTATCTGTGCTCCATACTGCTGGTGTTCAGTACTACGGACTCTGATTTCCTTGGTAGAATACCAGACGGAACAAATGTGCCGCTAAAGTCTTTGTAATGAGATTGTTTGCCTCTAGTAGTACAAGATGAGGGGTTTAAGTCTAATGCTGATGCTCTAGTGAGAAGAGAGTTGTTCCTTCAACTGACCATTTAGATGAAGTAGATAAAGCACTGCTAATAGGTACTCACAGCTTTTATCCTCCAAATACTCATGTGATGGGGCTGTCCAGGTTGCCTGGAAGGCAGGAGACAGTGATGATTCCACAACCCAGCAGAGGCATGGCCTAAGAAAGGACAGATCAGTTGTACGAATGCTCTGTCGGGAGGTCAAGGTGCATCCAGCCAACTCTGCTGTGCAGCTCTAGGAAACTGTCCCTGATTCCACCTGTCCTTGCTCAACGGAGTTGATGCATGCAGAACTGCTGCCCGTGCAGTGTGCTGTACAGCTACAGTATCACGGAGTTTTCTGTGGAGGGAGGTGTTACTTCCTTGTAAGTGTCAGGTGTGAAGTTATGACTGCCTCTACCAGGCAAGTGAATGGCAGGTTATAGTGACCCTGGCTAAGTAATAAATCTGGGGAAAGGAGGTGTGCATGTAGTAGTTACTTATCTGTGCTTGGCTTTCATTGTCAGCTCGATTTGCTTGAACCCAGAGTATTCTTTCAACGTTCACCATTGCTTTACAGGCCTGAGTCCCAGTTTAGGGCCAGTAGAAGTGCATGCTGTTGACTTCAGCGTTCTTTTTTCCTTCCAGTGGAGCCTGGAAAACCTTAGCCAAAAGACGGCAAACCACAGGGAAGTGGAAACGCGTGTGATGTAAGTGACACATAACTTTAAAAATACTGGCCAGCATCACAAAACCTTCATCCGTTTCCCATACCCCTCCTCCTGCCGCCTTTGCGCAGCCGTGCCGTCCTCGGGGAGGCCCGTGGGCGCCTCTGCCCTGGGTGCTGCGGTGCGGAGTCTCGTGGTGCGCGGTACGGAGACCGGGAGCTGTGCGTTCTGAGAGTGCGTTGGAAAGAACCTGGCACGCCAAGTGCAGCGCTTGGCTAGCACGATTTTTCTGCCTTGTATGGCCTGAGGAGTTGGCAAAATCTTTGACAGAATAATAAGTTCTGCTGGAAGTCACCATTTTCTGAATTATTTTAACAGTCTTTTAAACCAATGTTTCAGTGTCTCCTTTTGCAGACTCTGGAGAGAATTTTTTTTGAGCGTGTGCTACTTAAGAAAAAAGAAAAAAATTGTCAGGCAAAACAGCCCAACAGTTTCTTTAGCATGAAAGAAAGCAAAAAGCATCAAACAAAAGAACAAAATTAAGTAGGTGTTATTTCTGGTATAGCTGGGCTGTCTAAACTGACTGAGAACTGACTGCCTGCAGAGGAGGAGCACAGATCTGTGGGGTTGCTGCTAGTATCAAAGAGAAGGAGAGGTGCACACTGTGGATGTGCTACTGGTTGCATTTTATTTATATGTTTTCATTTGGCGCTCAGCAGTCCCTGAGGAAAGGGCGATGTCAGTAGCTATATTCCTCCTTTTGCTGTGCCCACTTGCTGTTTCTAATAATAATTCTTTCTCCTGTCTGTAACGCTGCTGCATTAGAACACAGTCTTCAGTGCAGGGAAGACCTCCTCCTTTCCTGAGCTGCTCGTGATAGGAATTCTTTCTCTGTACAGCACCAAATAGCACCCCCTCCAGAGCATGAGAACCCAAGACCAGTGCATGAGATGACTATTTTTATTTTCCTTCTCGATCAGCTGGAAAAGCCAGCTTCACCTGTCATTTTAATGGCTCCCATTGTCCTTTATATTTCCATCTTTGCTTTGTATTCAGGCATGTGCTGTGGCTGAGTGAAACCAGGGTTTAAATTGCAGCAGCGCCTGTTTCATGTCTGTAACCAAAATGCTTCTTTGAGTCTGAGATCTGTAGAAGAATTACCTTCTGGCAGCTTTTCTAAAGATATCTCTCAGAGGGAAATTGTCATCCTTGTTACTACGCTGCTTAATTCTTCACTGCTTTTATTTCTTCTTGGTTGAACCCCTTACTTCTTTTCCTGATAATTTTTTTCCTAGGAGGAAGACTCTATTTGCCCATGATGTGATTCAGTCCGAGTATTTTCACAATGTATTTTCTGAACGGTGTTACTTTATGATCATCATGAAGATAAATTGGACATGTAATGAGTAAGCAAGCAGTCCATTCTGAGCAGGACTCCTGCTTACTTTCGAAGTGTAACCTTGAAGGATTTTCAGTAGGACTTTACACTGTACTGTGTACGTGTGTAAATTCGCTGGATAGTTTAGAAGTGCTCCTGTTTTCTGAGCACAGGATGTGGCAGAGCCAGAAGGTGCCTTTAATTATCCTGCAAGAGTGTGAAACTCAGTCTCATCCACTGTCAGTGTCCGAAGTGGATTATTTTGGAGCATACTGGTTCTGTCATCCCAGAGGTGGTGTGGCTGTTGTGTCTGTGCTACCCCACAGAATTGTGCTTGCGTCTTCAGGTCATTAAGAACAGAGATAGTTTCATAATTGTGTGGATAACTAAGGTTTGATTTCATTCTTCTTTTAGCTGTGTTTTATTATAAAATAACCCAGAAATGAAGAGCGCATTGACAATTCTGTGTTTAATTTATGTACTAATGGAACAGCTTTTCATAAGCACCCAGAGTCTTCTCCATTCAGTCTGCCGTCTTGGATCCAGTGTCTTATGGTCACCTCCCACCCTCTAAAAGCGTCAGTGGAAAATGAGATTAATTTTTGCATCTGTCTTTCTGTTCAGGTGCCTAAGGTTGAGTGAGAGGAATACCATCAAAATGTTTGACAAACAATGAAGTTAGGCTAAGCGTGTCTGAAAAGCTGGCAGATACAATTTTTACAGACCATGATACAGAGCAGAAGTTTTTGAGGTTTTCAGAGAGAGTTCTGTTCGAAGCCCTTTTTAGAATAAGCATTATATGTGTAATTCAAAGCATGCTGATGAAAGTATGCATTGAGTGTTTT
>Ga0181612_106964_pt1 | contig 11119 bp, 15 predicted proteins | sample HoacroProtozoa21_FD_119630 | JGI IMG/M metagenome (GOLD analysis project Ga0181612, IMG submission 119630) | Hoatzin crop microbial communities from Cojedes, Venezuel. Combined Assembly of Gp0051906, Gp0051904, Gp0051908 | reverse complement strand
TCCCTGTGACTTGTAAATCCCACGGTGGGAAGGAAACCGTCCCCTTCCACCCGAGCCCCCTCCCAAATCGTGTCGGTCAGCTCAGGCAGGCTGGATTCCAGCTGCGACCCCAGCCCCTTCTTGGCGTGTAGGTGTCGGGCTGCTGCCCTGTGAGCTCTAACCCAAGGGCAAAAGCCACCGGAGCTGGAGAAAAGGCTTTCGTTGGTGGAGGAGGGCTCCCGCTCGCGGTGTTGGGGAAGAATTTGTCGGCTAGGTTGGCTCGTTGACTTTAGACCAAACAGCGCTGTCATCTGCGGTGGTGTAAATCCAGAGCAATTCCAATGGATTAAAAAAAACCCAGCAAAACGTGGGCGCTCCTGGCTGAAAGACAGATTTCATGCCTTTTTCATAGCGCCTTCCGCCCCAAAACGCCCCGCGAGCTCAGACCCTGCTTTGAGAAGCTGTGACGTGTTGGAGCGTGGCTACAGCCCAGGAGCTGTACGGCACCCTGCGAGCTCAACCTCTTTAGCGTGGGCTTCTCTCCCTTTCCATCTCACCTGGGATGGAAGCTGTTGGATGTCCTGTGAGGCATGGAGAAGATGAAACCCACCTCAAGATGCAATGCTCTGCGCTGGGTGGAACTGCAGTCTGCAGCCCATAGCTCTGCACGGGTCCAGGCTCTGCTTCAGAGCAGGAGTGGGGGATGCCAGGAGCTAATCCCAGAGACGAGGGGGGAGATTTCAGGCTCAGGATCCATCCCACACTGTCTTTAGGTAGCTTGAGTTTTGTACTGCATCATACTCCGTCCTTCTAAGCAGCTCCAGCAACCTGATGAGTTGTGGTTTGTAACGCCCCGCTCATCCCTCTGGGGACCCAGGGCTTTGTTTTGGGTTAACGATGTTCTCCATCACGTCTCAGGTGGCACTTCTACCGCTAAAGGTACCTCTCTGTCAGCCAACTTGCTCTTCAACTTCCTTCTCCTTAATTTTGTGGGGTGGCCTTGGCTCATCTCGGCCCTTGCCATCTCCTCCCTGGGCTTAGTTTAAAGCTCAGAAGAGGCCTCGCTGGTAGTCTGCAGGGGCTCTTGTGTTGAGAAGCAGGGACACCTCTGCACCGTCAGCTGTGTGCTCATCCCTACACGATGCATGGAAGTCTTGCAAGACCTTATTTGGGATTTTGGTGGCAGAGCCGCCGGAGCAAATGCTTTTCCAAGTGTTTTCCCCAATTTCTGCCAAGAGACCGTGCGTGCTCAGAAAGGCGTATTGATTTCACCTTTGGGACGGAGCGGGCTGCATCACGGGCGGGTGTTTCCCTCTCATTCCCTCTGCGAGCACGGCCACCCCTTGTGCTTTCCTCCGCTCCCAGCTTGTGGAACACTTCACAAGGACCAAGGTCTCAGCGCTCCTGTGGAAGAGCACTTGAGGCTGGTTTCTTTGCCAAGTCTGGCTTTGTCTCTAGGAGATTCCATGCTCTGGGTTACTTAAATGCGTGAGGTCCCTTCCCTTTGGTCCCCACTCCGTGCTCCAGGAAGACGCAGAGGGTCAGCAAAAAGGGGACTTTTCTTCTAGTATTTCTCCTCCACTGACTCCACAGTGGTGGACAGGGCACTATTCCTGCTGCCTGGACAAGCTGCTCTGCTGCTCTTTAGCTCTGGGTAAGCTCTCATCTCCGCACCACAGATCTGGGATTTAATACGTGGTCCAAACCCAGACAGGATAGCCCATCCCAGCTCAACCTGGCCCTTGATGATGACAAATGGCTGCTCTGATCACGCAGCCATGAGCCTGGTGGGTTTGCAGGATGCTCCTTCTCCACGGCTCCAGCAAAGACACCAGCCACAGGCAGCGAGTGTGTGCCCTGTTGGACCTCTTCTCGGCCAGCTGATCCCACCTTTCTAATCCCTTCTGGTTGGACACAGCTCCCATTTCTTTGCCACACCGTACGTTGATGGGTTTATCTTCTTTCTCTTTCCCTCCCTGTGTTTGATTCCTTCCTCAAAGAGTGGTGATGATACATAAGGTGGATTTTACTCTCCTCAAATGCACTGGTTCATCATGAATAAAGGGGGGGGGGACACTTGGAGCAGCACTTCTGAAGTGGTGTAGGCACACGGGTGCTGAAGAACCGCAGCGTGTTTAGGTATCCCCATAAAGTGGGCTGAGAAGCTTCAATTGCTGAACGCAGCTGGTTGCATTTTGCTGGTGCTCGTGTTTTTTCGAGACACGAGGCAGTTTTGCGGAGGGGGATGCTGAGACAGATGTCGGGTGTCCTGCTTGTTCCCTGCTCTCCCCCTCAGCCTGCACGTCACAGCCCCTTGAACCCAGCAGCCTGTTAAAGGGTTTTGGATGGAAAGCAAAGTCTCCCATGCCACGTGGAGGGCTCGTCGGAGAGCTGCTCGGACGTGGAGACTTTTGAGCTGTGGGAAAATGGGGTGCTCGGGCTCGTTTTTATTCTGAACTTGAGTGGAAATTTGAAATGCTAGAGTTTATCAGAACCCTAGATACTAAAAAAAATAATTAAAGAAGGGTATAGGCAACTCTGAATGGTGCGCGATCATCGTAATGTGGGCCAAGGGTGCAGAAATGGTCTTTCCATTTTTTTCCAGCACATTTTTTTGAGAATCATTTGAATTTCAGTGAAGCTGCCTTTTGCAAAGGACACTCCATTTCTTTTCTTCTGCTGGGCCGAGTTCAGAGACTCCAGCTACTGCAACCAGGCTCCCATTGGAGACGGGTCGCGGCTTTTGTGGGGCTCTTGTGTTTCTCCCTGGGGGAGGTTGCTGCCTTCAGCTCCCCCAGGACATCCACCACTCCTCACCTTCACTCTTCATGCAGCGCTTCGCTCTGCTGGGCAAACCCAGTGTTGCTCGTTTTGGGTGGTCAGGAGCTGAAACTCTTGGCCGTCCCCCCTCAACGTGTCTGGATTCTTCCATCACAGAGCACAGCAGGAGACCGTGGAGTGGTCCCTGTGCTCGATTTTCCAATTACGGCATGGGGAGAAAAGGGATCAGCTCTTTGCTGTGTTCCTGTGAAAGGCGAAGCCCTTTATAAATAGATGGCAGAGTGTCTGGGCAGCAGTGGGGTTTTGTGGAGGTTCTCTTGTCTTTGCAGTGCCTTGCGTAGTCTTCACAGTTTTTTTGCTGTGTTTTGCCTTTGCTCGTGTTCCTGGTGCCAGGGCAGCCTCTTGCCCATGAGCCTTTCTCATCCCGCTCCAAAAATATCATGGTTTACGAGCCTGCTGGAGCATGGCAGTGGGCTCCATGTCTGGCAGCTCCATGTCTGATGCCGGAGAGAGGCAGACATCCATTATAACGTGGCGACAGGACAAGGTTGGGACAAACACCGCCTGGTCTTTGAAATGTAGGAAGAAATAGTATGTCTCCCGGTTGAGACGCTGCTTCGGATGCTTCCTGACACGTCCCGCCAGCCAAGCCGCCGATGGGTGCCAAAATGGTTCGTGGAAACGTCTCCACACTCCTCATGCCTTCATTTGGTCAGGCCAGCAGCTCTGGCCAGCGCGGGCTGGATGAAACGCAGGTGTCTGATCCCAAAGTGTAAGTTTTCCTCCCGGAGGAGAGGAAGGAAAAGCTCTGTTCCCTCTTTGCCGTGCTGATGTGCTGGGTGGGAGCAGGGGAGACCATGGTCAGCAAAAGGATGAAGCTTGTGCTTGGCATGGGGAGGCTTGGTCAGCACCAAGGAGGGGTAGCACAATGTGAAACATCGTCCCTGCTAACTCCTCTCCACCCCAGCCGCCAAATGAAGCCTTTGCTACGCATGAAAATGCCGTGGGTTGAAGTTCAGGGCTCTTCTCTTGAATGTCCTCTCCTCTTTGGTGTGGTTTAAGGTTGGGGCTGTGGTATTCTCCAGACAGAACCAGGGGCAGTTCGCTGTCCCGTGGAACTGGACATATCCAGGAGATCCTGGAGCTGAGATGCTGGGAAGGAATTTTCTGCCTTAGGAAAACCATAAATCTTTAAATATCTTGTTTCCACTACGAGATGGATTCAGAAGTTTCCAGCCAGGCTTGCTGGGTGGTGGTGTCTCCCTTGGCATGGGGTGAGTGTGTGTGTGCAAATGAATGCTCCCAGGCAGAGAAAATCCCCGGACTTGGTTCTTTAGGGACATAGGAAAATGTGAAAAAAATGGGGGCTCTTTCCAGCATCCCTGAAAAGTCCTGGTCTCTGCCCCAGCACTGTCGCCGAGGCCGCCCGGCCGGACCCCCACCGCGGCTGGGCTATTGCATCTCGGTGTCAGCAAAGCCGAGCATCCCCTTCGAGCTGATTTTTGCCTCTTGGCAGCTCCGGAGAGACTTATTTTTGCACCGATGCTCCTTGGCTTTGCCTGGTCTTGCTCCGGCGAGCGGCCGAGCCCTTCGGCTCGACTTCACTAGAGGGCGCAGGAATTTTAGTCTAGAGACGAGCGGAGGTTCGTCAAGGAAAGTTGGCTGCCTTTTCCTCCGTTTTAATCAACTGGAAAGATGCAGGGTTGAACTGGAGGTGACTGGAAGGGGATCCAGACTTGCGTCTGGCTAGGGAAGGTTCTGCTGACATCTGGGATTAGGCGGCGTGGAGCGCAGCGGCGGCGAGCGGACGGGACGTTGCGTCGAGCCGGCAGCGTGGCCGGGGCTCACGACGTTGGCCGGCCCCATGGCCCGAGAGCTGTGGGATCTGGCAGACGTGGGATGCAGCCAGCTGGGGCTGGAGGAGCCTGACAGCAAAAGGACAGCTTAAAAAAGGGCATAAAAGGAAAATAAATGCCACCTAGCCTCCCAATGCTAAATGCTCCCCCTTTGGCAGGCTGGGCAGGTGGTGTGTTGACCTCCTTCGGGGCTCAGTCTTCTCTTCCAGAGGGTTCCCTCCTCTGCACCTTCTCTCCACATCGCTCCTTGGGGCAGGCACTGTCCTCTTCAGGGTCTGGCTTGGTCCGCGGGCCGTGGGTTTGGCCCGGGGCTGCTTCTCTGCATCACCACAGCAGTTTTGCGCAGCGGGACCAGAGGCATTTCACAGAATCACAGAATGGTCGGGGTTGGAAGGGACCTCTGTGGGTCACCCAGTCCAACCCTCCTGCTGAAGCAGGGTCACCTACAGCAGGCTGCAGAGGACCTTGTCCAGGCGGGTCTTGAATGTCTCCAGAGAAGGAGACTCCACAACCTCCCTGGGCAGCCTGTTCCAGTGCTCTGTCACCCTCATTTCTGGGGCTGCTGTACTTTTTGCAGGGTGCAGGGGGTCCCTGAGCCCCTTGCTTGTGGGAGATGCTGAGCAGAGCCGGGGTAGGATAGGGTTTGCCCCAGGGGCCACCTCCATTGGGACGGTGTCTCCAAGCAGGGCTGCAGCATCGGTGCTCCTTCAGCAGAGGCTGTCTCCTCGTCGGCTCTGCTTTCAGCTGGAGAAACTGGGTGACGAGAAGCGTTTGGGGAGAGCGAGGTGATTCACTGAAGCCTCTGTCCTCATCCCAAAGCCCGCAGCGTGGACGAAGGACAGACGCCAGCTGGATGGGGAGACACTGGTGTCCCTCCGCTGGCCCTTCTCAGAAGGTCCTGCCCTGCCCCTGTCGAGCGGCTCACGGCTGCCAGCTCTCCTCCAGCCAGCACCGCATCAAAACCTGGCATCCTGCTCACGGCTGCTGAGAGCCAGCCCTTTCCCAGCTCCGTTCATACCTTCCCCAGGCAGTCAGGGGACTCGGCTTTAACACCTCCAGCTTTCTTTTCCGAGCGGCTGCTTTTTCACCCTCTCTGCCTGAGCATCGCTGCCCTTTCCAGGCTTAAAAATAGCTTGTGAAGCACGGAGAGGCGGCAGAAGGCAGCAGCCGCGCCGTCTCGCGCCCTCGCCGTGGTCTCGCTGCCACCCCGCTGTTCTTTCATTCATTCCTGCGCTCCGTTCATTCATGCCTCCGCTCTGCCTGGCCGTCCAGGGATGGCTCTCCGTCTGCAGGCGGATCTGTCCGTCGGTCCGCTTGCGTTTTCTCTCCCAGCCCTCCTCCCGTTCGCACGCCGGGGTTTCCACGGGGAGCCCCGGAGCTCTGCCCCATCGGGTATCGTGTGATGAGTTTTACTCGGGGCTCAGCCCGAGCGCGGCGTGTTATGAAGCGGCTCTTGTCGAGCCTCCTGCCCGGGGCTGCGAGGGGACAGAGCTGTTATTTCACCAAACAAACTCCCAGCGAGCGCTGTGCATTAGCAATGAGGGGTCGCAGCCAGGAAAATGTTACCTTTCCCTTTGAGTGCTGACTGCGGAGGAAATTCTCACATTTACAGCTCCAGCGAGCCCGATGCTCATGGAAAGAGGGGGCGGCTTTGATTTCTCTCCTCTTGTTGTTTTGTTAACTTTGCAGCCCCCCCACTGTGTACTGAGCCCCCCCCCCCGGGGAATCGGCCACCGGTGGAGGCTACGTAGGCTTGCGGCTCCCTCCTCGGGAGCCTGTTTTAATTTGATTTTCCCGGAGGCCTGGCATGTGGCAGTGCGTGTGTGCGTGCCGCCCCGTGTGCGTATAGGTTAATAAAAAATCAACAAACAGTCCTTTTTTTCCTCCGGTGCACTCTGGGAGGGATGCGGCGGGGATGCCGAATGAAAGCGTGTGCTGTGGGCTGCGCCGGGGAGGGCTGGAGGGACATTCCTGGCATCGCTGAGCTCCTCGTGCAACACGCGGGCCCTGACCCAAACTGGAGGAAGGAGCCGTTAGCATCGGGGACCTGGGGAGGCCCACTCCCGAGCAGTGTTTACTCGCAGAGCTTAAATTAATACTGTCTGCTGACATCAGGGTTTTTTTTCCCGGTTTCCCAAGGAAATGAGCCGTGCGCGATCGCAGCTTCTGCGTACGTGTGTGCCTCTCTTCCCCGTCAGCACTTGAACCCTTGGCTAAGTTCAGTCAGATTTCACAGTGATCCTAAATGCTTCAGAATAATTATTTTACTGAATTTTTTTATATATATTAAAAAAGGGTGGCTTATAGGTGGGAGAAAGTGCCAATGCTTCCCGTTGAGAGAAAAGCTTGCCTGTGTCCGCGTGTGTGCACAACCACAATGTTAGACACTAGAGAATCCCCGTGGAAGACACGCATTAGTAGGGTCCAAATTGTGGGATGAATGTAGCTGGGAGCCATGAGACGTGGAGCTGTGGGGAAGCCGGCTCCGTCTGTCCTGCTGTGCGCCGGCTGAAGCTCCCATCTCTGGTTTCCACCGTGCTATGTCCCATCTTTTGTGACGGTTGTGGTAGGGGTCAGCCCATGGAGGATCTGTCGGTTGGGATTTCTCCACTGACCCTTTTTGGCAGCTGTTTTAGATATTGGTGATGCTGGATGATGAATTCTGGGTGATAACGAGTCTTCTGCTAAGTGGACCTGTGATGTCCATCTTTAGGGACAGAAGCTGGCTACTAGAGAAGGCAAACAGGAGGACGTTGGGACGCTGTTGAAATCTCTGCTCACTCTCTTTTGCAGGTTTTCTCCAAAATCTTCAGCCATGAGGCACTGGAAAGCTATCTCCCCAAGATTCAGCTGGTGATCAAAGACACTCTTCGAGCCTGGAGCAGCAACCCTGAGTCCATCAATGTCTACCATGAGACCCAGAAGCTCACCTTCCGCATGGCCATCCGTGTCCTGCTGGGCTTCCGCATCCCTGATGAGGAGCTCAACCGCCTCTTCGAGGTCTACCAGCAATTTGTGGAGAATGTCTTCTCCTTGCCCGTGGATCTGCCCTTCAGCGGCTACAGGAGGGTAAGAGATTTGGGCTGAGTCCTCCACCAGCCGATAACACCAATCTGGGATTTACAGGGCGGTGGCTGATCCCCACCTCTGCAGGTTCTCGGTGGGATGTCTTCTCATCTTCTGACTTCTAGAACTGAGTCCATTTTGGGCTACAAAGTCATGTTTCGGTGGCATGAAGAGGGAGATCCATTTGTAGGTTTTTAGAGAGCTGGGGACCGTGTGGTGTGATGCAAAGGAGAATGCAGTCAGGACTTGCCCTGATCTAAAGCGTAATTTTTCCTCACTTGTAACTGCCAGTTTTGCTGTATTTTTTTGTTTTTGGGACCCTTCTCCTGTTAATTCCCTCCTGTCCCCAGGGTGAAACAGATCAGTGGACCTTCTAATTCCGAGAACTCTTCTAGTTTTTTGATGAACGATGCAAAATGAAAGCACAACGAAGTACATAGACAAAAATTTGTGGGTTTTTTCATGGGGAATTTAGGTAACAGAAACAAGGGGTTTTAAAATTTATTTTTGTGATTATGGCTGCAAATTTTGTTATTGTTATTTGGCCACGTGAATGAGCCCAGTCGTTTGCAGCCCCAAAGCACTTGCAACAGCAGGTTAGCCCGGTGCAGCTGCACTCGGGTAGGGACTGCTTGACTGAGACCAGGTGATAAAATTGCTCGGGAAGCCCGTGACGCTCCCGGGAAGAGGATTCTTTCGGATGAATTGGCTTTCCTTTGAGAAACAATTTTCCCAGGGGCCGTCGTACATCCCACGATGGGCGAGGGGCCTGTGAACTGGTGCGGTACTGGGGCTCCCACATCAGACCTATCATTTGCACGTAGGTGCTGATTACTCTTGCCTGTAATCTCGCCTGCTCGGGGCTTGCTCCTCCTGCCCAGGGGACAACTTCAGCATCTTTATTCTTCTCTTTGAGCATCTGCAATTGCAGCTGTGTTACTTAGACGTGTTGTCCTGAGCACGCCTCCAGCTCCTGGGGATGCTGGGCTGGGGATGGTGGTGCTAGCGTTATGTCCTGCATGGTCTGATGGCTTCCTGCTCCACGCAGGGCATCCGGGCACGTGAGACGCTGCAGAAGGGGCTGGAGAAGGCCATTCAGGAGAAACTGCAGAGCACGCAGGGCAAGGACTACGCCGATGCACTGGACATCCTGATAGAGAGCGGCAAAGAGCACGGCAAGGAGCTCACCATGCAGGAGCTGAAGGTAAAGGTCTTCCCGATGACCACCTTGTCCTTGCTGTGCTCAGGGCAGGGGCTTCCCGAAGAGCAAAGCATGAGCTGGTGTAAGGTAGATTATTTGGGAGCGGACCTGAGATGGTCAGTGGGAGCTGGGGAACCACAATGTGTTGTTGGAGCTGCAGGTGAATCCTGGCCTGGTGGATTATGGTGCCGACAAGCCAGCTGCTTTCCTATGGGCCATATTTATTTGCAGATCATGCTCAGCCCTTTCTAAAAAGCATTTCCAGGGAATGCCAAAAGACCCTACAAGTTTGCTGAAGCTTTCAGCCTTGACCAGCTTCATCCCTTGACCCATCCAGTTTTATGGTGCCTCCTTTGCAAGGCAGATCAGTGCTCAGCAGGTTGTTATCTGCAGCAGGGTCATGGCACAACTTCTCATTCACGTGCTACCTAGAGCCATCCCCTGGGTTTTATCTCCTGCCTGGCTCTCAGCATCCTCTAAGGCTCTGCAGGAAGCTCCCCATGACCGGTCTCTAAGACCTGTGCCTGCACAAGGAGAAACTTTGCAGTTAGACATGACCAGGCTGGAGAGCTTTTGGGGAAAGAAATGCCCCATGGCAGCCTGTGTGCCTGTCCCTTGATGTGCCATGACTGGTGGCCTGTCTGTCTGTCCATCCCCTGCGTCTTACCCTGGCTTTGCTCTTGTCCTTCAGGATGGCACCCTGGAGCTCATCTTCGCCGCCTATGCCACCACCGCCAGCGCCAGCACCTCTCTGATCATGCAGCTCCTCAAACACCCCCGGGTCCTGGAGAAGCTGCGGGAGGAGCTGCGCAGCAAGGGCATCCTCCACAACGGCTGCATCTGCGAGGGCTCCCTCCGGCTCGACAACATCAACAGCCTCCACTACCTGGACTGCGTCATCAAGGAGGTGCTTCGCCTCTTCACCCCCATCTCCGGGGGGTACCGGACAGTGCTGCAAACCTTTGAGTTGGATGTGAGTATTGCCAGTTCCTCGGGGTGCGGCTCACTGTGAGCTCCCCAAAACAGCCTTCTGCACCTTGTTGCAAAGCTTGCTTGAGGCTGGCTTAGATGAGACGTCAGGGAGGACAAATTAGGTCCTGATGATGATGAGAAGTGGACTTGCTCTGGATTCAGAAGAGGGCGATGGGATCTGGCCCGTGGCAGGGAAGGGACGCGCTCGAGCTGTCAAAGAAGAGACAGGTGTGATGCTTCAAAGAGTAACTCATGACCATGTTTGACGCCAAAAACTAAACTGGGGTGTGACAAGAGAAAGGTTTCCTGCAAAGCACATCTCCAGGCTGCTGGATGACAGGCGGATTAGTCACCGCCATGGCTGGAATTTCCTCCCACCAAAACAAAATCTTGAGACCTGGCTTGTCACTGTAAAGCCTACTAATGTCATGATTTGAGTCGGAAACCTTTTAAAGTGCTCAGAGGATGATAAATCCACCCCGTTGCTCATCACCGAGGCTCTGACATGTGTGTTGGGCATGTGAGGTGTGAGCAAAGCCATGGGATTCTCTGGGGAGGGCTGGCCGGCGCGTGGGGCACGGCACGGGCGTGAGAAAAGCTGCTTCCCTTTGCCCGGCGGCAGTCGAGCACCGCAGGGTTCCTGGTAGGCGACTCCTGCCAGCGACCGCAAAGCAAATAAATAGCAACGGATCATCCAGCAGGTCCCTGGGATAGAGGCAGGAATAAACCCAGGATTCCCATCTCCCAGCCCTTTGTGCCGTGCCCTCTGGTTTTCTTTTAAATCTGTATCACGCTCGAGTAATAAACCCAAAGAAAATGTGAAAAAGCGGGCAAAGCAAAACAGCTTTATCTTATCCTCCTGCTCCCTCTCTCTTTACAATAGGGTTGACTTGCTCTGGTTTTCTCTCCACCCTTTCCCTCTTCTCTGCAGGGTTTCCAAATCCCCAAAGGCTGGAGCGTGATGTACAGCATCCGGGACACCCACGACACAGCGCCCGTCTTCAAGGACGTGGACGTCTTCGACCCCGACCGCTTCGGGCAGGGTCGGAGCGAAGACAAGGACGGCAGGTTCCACTACCTCCCCTTCGGAGGAGGCGTACGGACCTGTCTGGGCAAGCACCTGGCCAAGCTCTTCCTCAAGGCGCTGGCCATCGAGTTGGCCAGCACAAGCCGCTTCGAGCTCGCCCCCAGGCCTTTCCCCGAAATCACCCTGGTGGCCGTGGTCCTCCCCGACTTTGGCAGCTAGGCTTAATTCTGCTGTTGG
>Ga0181612_105838_pt1 | contig 11119 bp, 7 predicted proteins | sample HoacroProtozoa21_FD_119630 | JGI IMG/M metagenome (GOLD analysis project Ga0181612, IMG submission 119630) | Hoatzin crop microbial communities from Cojedes, Venezuel. Combined Assembly of Gp0051906, Gp0051904, Gp0051908 | reverse complement strand
CTGGGTGACCCACAGAGGTCTCTTCCAAGCCCTACCAAAAAAAAAAAAAGAAGAGGAGAAACTCAGGAGCATTGTATTTAAATAATGAGCTTGGTTCCAAGCGGCATCTTGAGCTCCATGTAGGAAGAATAGGTTCTGCTTTGCTGTTTTTTTTTTGGTGGTGTGCTTACGTGCGTTTAACGATCTTTATCACGTTTGTTGTAGACGCCTGTCCAGATAAAGGAATTTGGTGCGGTTACTAAAATTGACTTCTCCCCAGTGCTTCCATATAACTATGCTGTCACAGCTTCCTCAAGGGTAGGTGGCTTTACTGAGGTTTTTATGCTCTCGTTCTTCAGCTGGTATCATGCGAGCGAACTTAACGTCTTCTTGCCTTGCCAGATCCACATTTATGGTCGTTACTCTCAGGAACCGATCAAAACGTTTTCTCGCTTCAGAGATGCCGCTTATTGTGCCACGTACAGAGATGATGGCAATCTGCTGGTTGCTGGCAGCGAGGAAGGTAGCATTCGCCTCTTCGACATCAGTGGAAAAGCACCGCTCAGACAATTTGATGGCCATACTAAGTAAGACAGTGTTGTTTTTTGATTTTGTATGCATAAGCTTGTTTGGTGTATTTACCTATGTCTGCTTTGCATCTTGCTGAAAATCTGAATAATACTGATCGGTGTTGCTTGTAGCTGTCTCGCGTAGATCTTACTGAAAAGTAGATTTTTAAATTGAATTAAAAATTGGAGGTTTTTTGGTTTTTTTTTTAATTGTAAGTATGAACTGAGTAAGTACCAGATTAAATACATTTTCTAATTCAGGTGCGTGGCTGCTAATATGTTGTGTAGACAGTCTTGTGACTACATGGTGCTGATAAGCATGTTTGCTTTGATGCTGGCAGGCAAAGAGTTCTAAAAAGGTGCTAAATGAAAACAGTGAAGAAAAAGCCAGGAAGAGCAGGAATCCCTTAAAAAAACGAAACACGAGAAGTGCTCGATGGCAGGGTGGGGTTGTCATGGGAAAGGAATTGAAAGAGGAGTTCTGATATAGCAGTGAGGAGAAGACAATGATAATGCTTAGAGTAAACAGATTGCTGTGGCAGACCAATACGGGTTTTATCTATCCAGAACAACAACAATAAACCTGCTTTGACTGGAAAGCACACAGGCAGACCCTAAGAGTGTTTCTGTTTGAGGTGTGTGTTTGTTGGTCAGGAATCATCTCATGTCCTCACCGCTATGTTAACTGTAATAAGATTTAGATTATCTGTGTTTTCTGTCAAGATCATTCTCTGTTGGGATGTTACGATGAAGTTATGGATTTAAGTAGTGGTTTTAAAGGACAAGAAGAATGTCCAACCTAGTCATACTTAAAACTCACTATTGTGAGCGACTTTTGTGAAGGACAGTGCTACAGATTGCTAAGTAGCAAGCGCAGAATTTACAGCTTTTGAATGAGCACCTAGTAGACGTGTAAAACCTTTAAGGGAGATCGTATCAGTGCTTAGGTGAGCATCTATCTGCATAACCCTTGTCTGGCTGGAAATACCATAACTAAAGTGCTTTTAATGTCTAAAGTGAGGCTCTGTAACTTCCAACAGTAAACACTTTGCACTTTGAAGTTGGAGGGAATATTTTAAGAACCTTTTCATACAGACTAGCTCTTCTGGAAACAAGTATATATTTTAACTTTGGATGTTGTGGACTTTGGATTCTAGAGCTGTTCATGTAGTGGGCTTCCTGTCCGACAAATACCGAATATTTTCTGGTGGCGATGATTATTCATCGAATTTGTGGGATATTCCGAGTGCTACAGAAATCGTCTCATACAGTGAACATACTGACTATGTGAGATGCGGCTGTGCAAGCAAAGTGAATGCAGATGTCTTTGTAACAGGTTTGATTTTGGGTTTTATGTATGCTTCTTTTGGATTGAAGAAAAATGCAGAAAAAGTTTTTTATACAGTAGGATCTTGTTTATTATATTTTAAATATGGAGGATCTGTCTTCCTACTCAGTGTCTACTTTTTTTTTTCCTTTTTGCTTGCTTTTTAAGCTTGACACTGATGTTTGTAGGGAAACTGAGTGAACTGATTTTTAACATCTTTTTGCTTTAGCGTGTTAGGATTAGTGGGGCTGTTCTGACTGGCCTTTGAAAGTTTTGGGAAAACCCTGCGAATATATCTTTTAGTTGGGATTGACTGAAGTGATTTATCAGGTATCCAGAGGAGGACACTAGTTCCATTGTAATTTGTCCAGCCCCAAACTGGCATACTCAAAAATGGAAGGTCATGTGAGGAGTTATTTGAAACTGGGTGCTTTTGGTGTTCCTAGCGGTAGCTTTCTATTAATCTGTGATAAATTGCTGTGAAAAACATAGTATTCCGTACTTCAGGAGGCACAGGAGCCTAGGTTTCATTAGGTTGCCTGATATGTATTGTAAGAAATACACCTGATTAATGGAAGGGAAATAAAATCAAGAACTAAATTACATTTAAGGTCTGACATGTTGCTAGGGCTAGAATTAGAAAACTTATGTTGCCTGAAGGCTGTAAATTAACCAGGATAAACCACAACGTGTTACAAGTGTATGGTTTAGAACTGTTTCCGTTTGACAGGAGCTCCCTTAGGTAGTAGGATGTGTCTATTTTAGTTCCTGAAATAGCTGAAGTCATGAAACTGAAGTGGTTTATGGTGTTGTTTGCAGGTTCCTACGATCACACAGTGAAACTATTTGATGCACGAACAAAAAGTAGTGTAATGACAATAGAACATGGCCAGCCTGTGGAGAGTGTGCTTCTCTTCCCTTCTGGTGGGCTTCTAGTATCTGCAGGTAATTCAGTAAAATCAAATTTCTTTTTTGTGGCCCTAATTTGGGAAATACTTAATCTGATTCTTTCTTGTGTGGTGTTTTCATTTGGTAACAAAGTGGTAAGTGATATAAGCGCTGGATTTCTCAAAGATCTTTGGGAGTCTGTTGATCTGGAGGGTGAAGGTAGCGGTCTTTTTGTCTCTGATCAGATTTTCTTGTAGTTAAAAAAAAAATTTAATGACAAGATGCAGACTTTAATTGGCTGAGTGCTAAAGTGGAGGAATGAACATACTGAAGAAGTTTTGACTGCATGTTTGTCTTAACGATGACAAGTTTTTTTAGTCTCTTCTTGCCATTGCATCAGAAATTCTCTAACCCAGTGGTATATAGATTATTTTTGATAAGGAGTATGCTGAATCATTCAGCTAAGCCTGCAGAATGGCCTAAAAAAGATCAGGCTTGTAACGTGTTTTGTCACAGGAGATAGTCGTAATGGGTGCGCATGGTGAGTAGGTGCAGAAAACCCTGTGTTACGCAGGAGGCCCTGTATCGTTCTGTGAAGACTTCTTCAGAGCAGTATAAATGTTTATCTATGTCAAACTGTTTCGTGTGCTTCCTTCTCACAGGAGGTCGATATGTCAAAGTTTGGGATGTACTAAAAGGCGGACAGTTACTAGTTTCACTTAAAAATCACCACAAAACTGTAACTTGTTTATGCCTGAACAGCTCTGGACAAAGGTTATTGTCAGGATCCCTGGACAGGTCAGTGTATTTTGTGGCTTTGTTGTGATTTAAATTCCTTAGGACTATTTTCCTTCAAAAGTTATTATACATCAGTGTAAATCTGTGCATGTTTTTTGGGCTTAAACACTTTTAACTGTTAGAGTTATAACTTATTTGGAAACACGTCTTGGGGCCAAGGTACATACTGTGATATACGTTAACCTTTTCCTGTTATGAGCCTGAGTGTCAGTAAGGGTTGTGTGTGCCATTTGGGAATGCTGAAGGGGAACTTCTGAATAAGCTTTCATTTTTCTCAATGTCTAAACTGCAGTTTAGAGACCTTTGCAGTCCATAAAGTAACTACTCTTAACTGTGCTGTAATACGGTTTAAATAACTGAAAGCATGCTAATATTCACGTTTAAAGAGACTGGTTTTTGTGTCTCTGTGCAGTTGCTTTTTGTACCCAAGGTGCACGGGTGAGATGCATTCTCTTTGCTTTTTTTTGTTTGTTTGTTTGTTTGTGTTGAGTTGCTGAGTACTGGTACTCAATCTGTTGTCTCTGAGACATTGGAAATCTGAATAAAGTGGTCTGAAATGACAGTAGTCTTTTCTTTTCCTCCCTCCCTCCCTCTTGTACTTCCTAGTCTTCCTCAGGCTTTGTGATTACAAAGCATAAGCTGAAGGATCACGCTAGCTGTGCAGCTATTTGTTATTCAGTGCTCACAATGCTAAAGTTCATATGTTTTGTAAGATAATCTTTTGTTCTCCCATTTGTTACATATTTCCTACCTTCAACCAAATCATTAAAGAGCAGCCGGATGTAAGAATACCTGTGAATTTACTTGTCAGGAGATCTTACATTTAAAATTTAAGAACAAATTTGAAGAAATGCTCACTTGGTGTTTCCTAATAAACATTGCTGAAGTCAGATGGTCGCTACATCTGCCTTCAGTTGCTTCTTCTGTGCTTGCCTCATTTTCATCTTTTTTGGGTAAGAGTAATCCTTTCTTCACTTTTGTGTATATTTTAACAGAACCTTTCTGGTGCAGGAGAGGTAATAATGAAGAGGCTCAGCGGTAGTCTGAAGAACTTTGTATAAATACTCACTTTCCTTAAATAATTTATAGAAGTTGAGAATGATTAAATTCATGTAAACTGTCTACAATGAGGCATTAGTAACGAGCTTTTAATCATTACTCTTCTGTACAGGCATGTGAAGATTTACAGTACTACTTCCTACAAAGTAGTCCACAGCTTTAACTATGCGACATCCATCCTCAGTCTTGCTTTGTCGGTAAGTGCATTAGAGATATTTCTAGGCAAGGTAATTACTGATACCTTTTAAGTCACTGAAGTAATTAATTTCTGCTTGCATTGCTATTGAGTGTTTCAGAAGAATGCTGTACGTGCAAAATAGGATATCTGAATGTATTCCTCCTGAATAAAAAAAATGCATTAGGAGGCTTTAAACATAATACATTCAGATATCAGATACTACTTGATTAGATCTGTACAAAAATGTGTGTTTATTGAAGACAGTATATATCATAGGGAAAGTATTAGTTTAGAAGGGAAGTCCTTTGATTTTTAGAAGATTGTACTCATCTTTTGCTTTTAAGGAACCTTGTTAGTCCTCTTGTGTGGCAGTGATAAAATTTTAAAAAAGTAGTTCATTTGCTGAGAAACTTAGAATAGGGTGAACTTGTGTTAAAAGTTGTTGGTGTGAGGCTGGTCTCAGGATGAAAAGAGGAGAGGGCGTGAGGTATGAGCATAAACAGACTAATTTGCCAAGATACGTGTCATATTGTCTTGGAAACAGGAGGCAAAGGCTCTTATTTCTCTGAAACATTTCCATGGAGAAGTGACCTGGTGGCCAGCAATTTGGAGGCTAGCACTACTTTTTAAAACAGTGCTGCTGTAGTGTAGTCACCCTTTTACGTAGCTTCTGAAGGACATGTAAAAGGAACTGTGAGGGATCTTTACTTGCTTTGCTGCTTTACTATTGTCCTGCTCTTCTGGAACCTAGGGGAACGTGTGTGTGGAGGGCTTGTTTTTCTTTCTTCCTTTCCAACCTTGTTCCCTAAGGAGCTAGAGCTAAATGAGTTTTGAGTTATTTTGAGTGAGGTGAAGAATACAGAACCAAAAAAACCCCGCTTAAAGCAGCCCTTTAAGCCTCTACAGCAGCTGCAAAACGTGCAATATCTGTAGTTTGGCGTTTCTAGAGCTGTATATGTGTCTTTTGAAACATAAATCTTTTGTTTCCTATTGACTAAAACCCTGGAGTTTTAAATGGTCATGTGAGAACGTAAGTCTGGCTCTATAGGGTCAAATCAAAGGCTGGTCTAATTCCAGGTGCTGCTTCCAACTGTAGGCATAAGTAGATGCATATGGAAAACTAAAAACAGGGCAAATGTGTGTGGTAAGTTTCCTGATACTCTCCCAAACTCATTTTCAGATGAGAAGTTAGCTCATCAGAGTTGTTTCTCAACTGATCAGTGATTTCTGTGAAATTCAAAGAATTTATCTTGCATAAACCTGCTCAATCTCTCCTTGAGCTTTGACAAACTTTTAACCTTCATTAGATCCCTTGACAAGGACTTCCACATTGCTGCTCTTGTGTGAAGAATCGCCTTCTTTTGTTCCATTTGAACCTTCTTTAGTTTCACTTGATACCCCTAAATGAGATGTTGACCAGCTGGTCTCAATCCCTACCTGTCATAGTTCTGTAAGCTTTTATCATATCCCTCCTCAATTGTCTTTTTTTCCCATGCTGAAGAGTTCTGTCTCAAATCAAGCCAATCTGATTCTCCTTGGGGTTTTTTGATTCTTTTGTTCTGAATCTGCTACTGTTTTTTGAGAATGACCTGCATAAGATTTGAAGATGTGGCTAAACAATGGATTTATTCACTGATATAATGACTTTCTAATTTTTATTTCTTCTGTAGTCATTCCTAATACTTATTATTTGGGTGTTTTTTTATTTTCTTACCAGCAGTTGAGCATTCAGCTAATATTTAAAGTTTTCATAGAATTAGCTGTTAATAGTAACAGGTCAGAACTCACTATTTTGTATGTGAAGACAGTGTTTTTCTCCAGTGCATCATTTAAAATTATAACCTTTAGCGTCAAATACATGCAAACTGTGTTATGTGGTGAAATTTATATCAGTGACTGGTATTTTGAACAACTTTCACTTGTTTCTCAAAATCCTGCTGTTCCACGATAGCTTTCTCAAAGGTGATGTTCATGTCTGGTGTATGGCATGTAGTAGCCAAAGGCAGTTGTACACCGTTGAAAAAATCAAAACCTGTCATAGATTATACTTAAACAAGGATGTTAATGCATATTTGAGCTTGCTTCACTACTCAGTAGTACATCTAGGTATTTGTTAAACGTTTACTAGATGAATAATGCTGCTTACAATCATAGCCTTGAAGCTGTCTCTGTTTTGAATAACGTATTTGACCACAGGGCCTCATAGAGGTGCCTTCCAACTTAGGTTATTCTATGGTACTGTGTTTAGAGCCTTATCATTAAGCACAAAAATGTTAAATCCTGCATGGTAGAGCATGCATTATCAAATAAAACACTAAGTTCCTAACTCTGTGGTTTCTTCATTTTAGCCTGAAGATGAAACCATAGTCGTAGGCATGACCAATGGGGTGCTAAACATTAAACACAGAAAACCTGATGAAAGGAAAGAAAAGTCTGGAAAGAAGAGACAACCAGCATACAGAACTCATGTTAAAGGAAGAACTTACATGCCAAAACAGGTATAGGGAGTTGAGAAAGTGTATACTGAAGCACTCCTTAAAATGTGTTTTGGTTTGTGTTTGTTTTTTTCTTTGAGCATGCTAAGTTGAAAAAAGGGAAGGGAGGGAAGATACAAAGACATATAAGCTTGTTTGTGGTAATACATCTAATCCATTATGTGTGTGTCGGTCTTATTCTGAACTTGCCTTTCAATTCTAGGAAGATTTCTGTGTCAGTAAACCTGTAAAACGTGTTTTGAGGAAGTATGACAAGCTGCTGAAGAGCTTTCAGTCTTCCAAGGCCCTTGATGCAGTACTGGAGGTGAGGCATCGGGTTTTGTCTCATCAAAGTTGTGTGCTGTCAACTGATGTGGTTTTTTTCTGTATGTCAAGCTAGTTTTATTTCAGCGTACAACTATAAAGGAATCAAAACTTTTGTGGGTTCCATTTTGGTTTTGCTGATACCAGTCCTGTTCTTCATGTAAAGATGTTGCTGTGGTACTAAACTCTTTGTATGTGTGTCCAGCCACCCATCAGGCTCTATACTCCTGAAGTTACAGTTGCGGTCATGCAGGAGCTACATCGCAGAGGAACTCTGAGGAGTGCGCTTGCAGGCCGAGATGAGAAGCAAATTAATCTCCTTCTTACCTTTGTGGCAAGGTATTACTTTAACCTGAGTTCTCTCTGACTGTTTTGAGGCCTGTGTTTCTTAATAGCTTTTGCCACAGAGTCTCAGCGGATCATGGGTGGAACACTGGTGCTGTTGAAATCTCACTTGCCTTCTGCTTTCTGGTATCAAGGTCTGGGATTTCACTTGTAGTACTGAACTAGTTTACCTGTTAGCACAAAAAAAATTTTGCTCGTAGTATGAGAGAGTGTATTTTACTTAGCTGGACATTCCACTCTTAGTCTGTTGTTTTCTGCCCCCTCAATGAAATTTGTGTCTTCATGTACCTGAGGCTTTTACCAGTCCTCCAACCCCCACTGCCTTCCTGAAAGGAGGAGGGTAGATACCACCTGTAGCTTTTTTTTATTTCTTGACTTGCATCTCTGACTGCTGTTCTGTGACATCTCTTCGTGGAGGAAAAATTGTCTGTGTGCCTGTATGAGAAAGCTGCTTGTTGGTAGGAGGAGTGCAGTTGGCAAAACCAGTAAAATTGGATGTCTTCTAATTTTGCAGGCGTGTGATTGAGCCTAGATTTACTCCTGTACTGGTGACTGTTGCAGACATGATCACTGGTAAGTACAACACAAAAAAGATTCTCAAAGTGGTATAGCTTGGAAATAAGGTAAAAAGTGCTGCATTTTTAAGAAATCAAACCTTTACGAGTTTGTTTATAAGTATGAACTCAGTGTCAAGAGAACGATCCAAAAAGAGATCTTCCCAGGTAACTGACTACAGTCAGTATCTGATTTGCACCGGCTGCAGTAAGCTCCTCATTGTCTCCAAGTATCTTTGATACTTCGTGTTTCTATACTTACATAGTACGAGTGACTTCTGCTGTTCCAATGAGGTAAAAATAGTATCTGAGGTTCTAAAAACTTCTGTTTCTGTTAGTTTGACTTGCTGTGAGTACATTCCAATAATTAACACTGTTTTCAGAACACTGTTAAAGTTGTCTCATTTGTCCACAATGCTGGACTTGTGCCAGACTCCTTAAATGCATCTCTAACTAGCTAAGATAATTTTCACATTTTTGCAGATATGTGGATTCTACAGTGACTTTTTTTTCTTTACAGATATTTATCAGCCTGTGGTTGGGCAGTCAGCAATTGTTGATAGACAATTCGTGAGGCTTCATGAAGCCATAGGAAAAGAGATTGACTATCAAGAGGAACTACTAGAAGTTTTGGGAATGATGGATACACTGTTCGCTACTTTTACGAATAAAACTGCTACTTATCTAGAAGAGAATAAAAGTAATGGTCTTGCAGGGACCATTGAAACAAATATAGATGACTGACAACCATCGCAACAAATTGTCATAAAAATAATGGGGACTTGAAATACATGACATGTTCTCCTGGTAACTTTTTATAGTAGTTACTTTCAAAATAAGCCCCTCTGTGTTGAAGTTCTGTCTTCCAAACTGGGTTTCTGAATGGGCTGAATTATTGAAGATGGAGAAAGAAGGACATTTTAAAGATTTTCCATGCAATATTTTTCAAACAATTGAATTTTAAAGTTTTATTCCAAAGTTACATAACTTTTAGAGTGTTTTGTGCATCCAGTACTAAGTTGTTATTTGATTTAGAGAAACAGTCAACAATTTTCAGGTTTTATTTACCAGAAGATGATTGAAGGTTGTCTTAATTTTACTGTGTCATTGTCCTTATTTAAGTTTAGTATTCCATCTCACACACTTGGGCATAGGAATAAAACCATGTATGCGTTTGATGAGACTTCGCTGCGTTATGTTTTCTCTCCCTGCTTCATGTCCATGACAGACTTCCATGAATTAGTGGAATGAATTTCACTGAATTCATGGAGTCATTGAGAATGACTCAAGAAAACAAGTGCATGCTGATGCATATTGAAAAACTTGGTAGTTTCGTTTTTTAAATAGGACATATATATTTATGAATTATAATTTTCTAACAAAAATGTAATTCTTCTAAAGGGAAATTATTTCAAGTTAATTTAATGTAGTGAGTAAACTACACCAGTGAAAAAATCCTCACTTAAGTAAAAGAACTCAATTTTTATGTAGTTATATCACTTTCCATGTACAGTAGATGCAGTTTGAGTCCACGTTGTTACCAGTATGTATTTGAATGCTGGGATAATGCTTTATTTTAACTTCAAGCAGTGCTGGAGAAGGACAGAAAGAGAGGTGTGCCAAAGGCCACTCAACACGTGTAGGATGACAGTAGGGTAGAACTTTGTCCTTAACCTGTTTTCTGTGACTTGCATTTTCCCCGAGGTTTGGAATTTATTGGAGATACAATACAAATTTCCTGCAAAAGGAATTTGCTCAAATATGGCAGTGAAAGATGGGTATCCGTGGTAGAAATAACTTGAAAAATTTTGCAAGCTCGATGTAAAATCATAACAATCTTTGACTGAAAAGCATGGAACAGTATCGGATCTACCCTTAAATTAACATGTGAGCAATGTATGTTCTTTGCTACTGGGATTTGCTGGTTTTGAAGACAAGATGATAGTAGGTAATAATGAGGAGCATGTTCATGCAAACTGTAAACTCCTAGTTTCCTTACTGCTCACTTTACTATTTTTATTCTATTTCTGTTAATAGACCTGAATTTTCTGTTGCCTTTTAAGACATCTGCGTGCTACTTCTAATTGTGTGACTTAATGAGGCAATATTTCGTAAGAGACTTCACACAAAATGAGTTTTTTGGGGGAAAAGGCTCTTCTAGAGCCTCTTTATTCCATGACCCTTCAGTAGTGCTTGGAGTTGAAAGTGGACATTTCTCTTGGCAGTCTCATGTTCCATGGCTTGCGAACCACTGACCTTAACATCAAATATATTCGTACTTCTTACTGATAATATTAATGTCTAAAGTATGTATCCATTGTAGTCCCTCGAAGTTGGATGTGATGTGTGGCTCACAGAACCATAAGAAGTTTGATTAAAATAGCAGAGAAGTTTGATCTAAATTGGAGAGCCATGGATTTGATGGGTGGACTGGTCGGTGGATGAGGAATTGGTTGGACACAGCCAGAGGGTAGTGGTCAATGGCTCAGTGTCCAGATGGAGACCAACGACAAATGGTGTTCCTCAGAGGTCCGTATTGGGATCAGTACTGTTTAATATCTTCATCAGTGACATAGCGGGATCGAGAGCACCCTCAGCAAGTTTCCAGATGACACCAAGCTGAG
>Ga0181612_180544_pt1 | contig 11121 bp, 9 predicted proteins | sample HoacroProtozoa21_FD_119630 | JGI IMG/M metagenome (GOLD analysis project Ga0181612, IMG submission 119630) | Hoatzin crop microbial communities from Cojedes, Venezuel. Combined Assembly of Gp0051906, Gp0051904, Gp0051908 | reverse complement strand
TTTTTCAGTGATTAAAAAAAAGAAAAAAAGGAGATTAGAAACATGTTTAAGAAAAAACTTGCCGTTATGGCAACTGTATTATGCTTAACAGTAACAAGTGTTGTTAGTGCATTCGGAGCTACAAGTCCAAGTACATCGGAGTCAGATTCCACATCTAATGTTACACTCGATCAGAATACAACTTCCGCATTGTCAGATTCTTTGCCGGTAGCAACTGCAGATGCAGACAAAGTTACAGCAGTAGAAGAGGGCGGATCAAAACTTGATGATGGTATTACATTACACGTATCAAGTATTTCAGAAGCAGATTATCAGGATCTTCTTTCTAAGGTAACAAGCGGAACACCTGTTGCACAGGCAGAAGTATATGTTACAAGAGATTCAGATAATGCTACACTTAGCTTAGCATCTTTAACACTTACAATGAATGTTTCAGGAGCTTCAGCTTCTAAGTCTTATGTTGTTTACCACAAAAAGGCAGATGGAACATATGAAACAGTTAATGCAACATCAGGAAACGGAACAGTAACATTCACAATTACAGGATGTTCACCACTTATCGTTGTAGAACTTCCTGAGTCAGCAGCTTCAACAACAACTTCAAGCACAGTGTCTTCAAGTGATTCGGCTACAGGTGTTAATACATCCACAACATCACCAAAGACAGGAGAGACAGTTACAGCATCACTTATCGCTTTAATTTCTCTTGCAGGAGCAGTTGTTTGCTTAAGAAAATTAGCTGTAAGATAATTTGAAACTTAATAAGTTTTCAGGGGGATGTCAGTAATGACATCCCTTTTTTGTTATGTAAGATGCATGAGGTGATGCATGAGGTTATGCACGAGGTGATGCATGAGGTGATGCATGAGGTGATGCATGAGGTGATGTATAAGGAGGTGTATGCAATGTCTGAACAGGAAAACTATATGAGAAGAGCAATGGATCTTGCCATAAAAGGAATGGGATATGTTTCGCCGAATCCTATGGTAGGATGTGTGGTTGTAAAGAACGGAAAAATAATATCGGAAGGACATCATGAAAAATACGGTGAGTTTCATGCCGAAAGAAATGCACTTCTTAATTGTAAAGAAGATACTGAGGGTGCAGATCTTTATGTCACACTTGAACCTTGCTGTCATCATGGAAAAACACCGCCTTGTACGGATATAATTATTGAAAAAAAAATAAAAAAAGTATATATAGGATGTCTTGATTCTAATCCACAGGTTGCCGGAAAAGGTGTTAAGATACTTAAAAATCACGGAATAGAAGTGGAATCCGGAATATTGGAAGAAGAATGCAGAAGGATGAATGAAATATTTTTTCATTACATAAAGGAAAAGAAACCTTTTATAGGAATTAAATATGCTATGACATTGGATGGAAAAATAGCGGCGGTAACCGGAGATTCCAAGTGGATAACCAATGAGTTATCAAGGAAACATGTTCAATACTTAAGAAAAAAATATGCATCGATACTTGTTGGCATCGGTACGGTAAAAGCTGATGATCCAATGCTTAATTGCAGAGAATGGGAAGGCTGTGATCCTGTCAGACTTATTATGGATACCAATATGAGTATAGACATGGATTCCAATATAGTAAAAACAGCAGATAGAATAAAAACATATGTAGTCGTTTCGAAGGACTGCAATAATGAAGAGAAGGAAACGCTTCTTAAGGTTGCATCTGTTAACGTTTTAAAGATTGAAACCGGAGCAGACGGCAGGATTGATATTAAAAAAATGCTTAAAGCTATAGGCGAATTGGGAATTGATTCGGTTCTGGTGGAAGGCGGTGGAGAAATTCACGGTTCCTTCTTTGAAAGCGGTATGGTTAACAGAGTATATGCATACATAGCTCCAAAGATAATAACCGGGAAGAATGCTAAGAATCCGGTAGGTGGTAGTGGTATTAAGCTTATGAGAGATGCATATGAGCTAAAAAATGTAGATGTAACGAGATTCGGCGATGATATAATGATTACAGGAAGATTGAATTAGATGGAGTTAAATTGGATTATATTGGAATTAGATTGGATTGGAATTAGATTGGATTAGAATTAGATTGAATTAGATGAAGTTGATACATATTTATGAGAAGATAGATTAGTTAGAAGGGATTAAATATATGTTTACCGGAATAATTGAGGAAATGGGGTTTGTAAAGAATATTAATATGGGCTTAAACAGCGGAGTTATTACAATTGAGGCAAATAAAGTTCTCGAGAACACAATGCCGGGAGACAGCATAGCTGTTAATGGAGTGTGCCTTACCGTAACCGGCATAAGAGGTAATCTGTTTACCGCAGATGTTATGCCTGAGACTTTTAAAAGAAGTGCATTGGGAAGCCTTAAGAACGGCTCAAGGGTTAATTTGGAAAGGGCTATGTCCCCTATGGGCAGAATGGGAGGACATATTGTAACGGGACATATTGATACCACAGGAAGGATAGAGAGTATAAAAAAAGATTCAAATGCCGTTGTTTATAAAATAAATATTGAAAATAATTATTTAAAATATATTGTTGAAAAAGGCTCCGTCGCTATAGACGGAATAAGCCTTACGGTGGTAGATACCGATAATTCGGGATTCAGAGTATCTGTGATACCGCATACGGAGAAAGAAACAGTTCTTGGATATAAAAAAATAGGGGACACAGTTAATATAGAATGTGATATAATAGGAAAGTATGTTGAAAAGCTTATTATCGGTGCAGGTGCAGACGGAAGTAAAAGCACAAGTGAAATGGTTAATGTTTCAGGAGAAAGAGCAGATACGAAAAATGAAGGCATTACATTGGATAAGCTTAAAGAATATGGTTTTTAAGTAATGGTTTTTAAGTAAAGGTTTTAAAGTAATGGTTTTTAAGTAAAGGGTTTAATATATATTACGGACTTTTATGTCATGAAAGGAGATTAAATGGCTGATTTTAATACGATTGAAGAAGCAATAGAAGATTTAAAACAAGGCAAGAATATATTGGTTATTGATGATCCTGACAGAGAAAACGAGGGTGATGTTATATGCGCGGCTCAGTTTGCTACCACAGAAAATGTCAATTTTATGGCGAGTCATGCAAAAGGACTTATATGTATGCCTATGAGCAAAGAGTGGTGTGAAAGACTGGAACTCAGACAAATGGTGGATTATAACACAGATAATCATTCTACGGCATTTACGGTATCTGTAGATCATGTGGACACCACGACAGGTATATCGGCAGTGGAAAGATCAATGACAGCCATGAATATTGCTAAGCCGGATGCCAAACCGGAGGATTTCAGAAGACCGGGACATATGTTTCCTTTGGAAGCCAGAGAAGGCGGAGTTCTTAAGAGAGCGGGACATACCGAGGCTACAGTGGACCTTATGAAACTTGCGGGATTGAATCCTGTGGGGTTGTGTTGTGAAATTATGAGAGATGACGGGGATATGATGCGAACCACAGAACTTCTTGAATTTGCAAAGGAGCACGGCCTTAAAATAATAACTATTGAGGAACTTATTAAATACAGATTGGAAAGAGAAAGTCTTGTTAAAAAACAAGCAGAAGCAAAGCTTCCTACAAAGTACGGTAATTTTACCATTCACGGATATGAAAATGTGCTTAATAATGAACATCATGTGGCGCTGACGATGGGAGATATATCTGACGGTAATCCGGTTCTTACAAGAGTTCATTCGGAATGTCTTACGGGAGATGTATTCGGTTCTTTGAGATGTGATTGCGGTGAACAGCTGGATGCTGCTATGAAGGCCATAGCAAAGGAAGGCAGAGGCATTATACTTTATATGAGACAGGAAGGCAGAGGAATCGGTCTTATAAATAAAATAAAAGCATATACGCTTCAGGAACAGGGATATGACACTGTGGAGGCCAATATAAAACTTGGATTTCCGCCGGATTTAAGAGACTACGGAATTGGAGCACAGATTCTTTACGATTTGGGAGTAAAGGAACTTAGACTTCTTACAAATAATCCTAAAAAAATAACCGGACTTGCGGGATACGGTATAAAAATAGTTGAACGTGTACCGATTCAGATTGAAGCCGGAAAATATGATTTGTTTTATTTAAAGACAAAGCAGGAAAAAATGGATCATATGACGGATTATAAGTAATTTTATATGTATAAAAACAGTAAATATATGAAACATAGTGAGGTAAATATTATGAAGATTTTAGAAGGAAATTTAATCGGTAAGGATGTGAAGGTGGGAATCGTTGCTGCAAGATTCAATGATTTTATTGTATCTAAGCTTGTTGACGGCGCTCATGATGCTCTTTTAAGACATGGAGTTGATGAGGATAATATTGTTCTTGCAAAAGTTCCGGGAGCTTTTGAGATTCCTGTTGTTGCAAAGAAAATGGCAGAAAGTAAAAAATTCGATGCGGTTATTTGTCTCGGAGCTGTTATAAAAGGTTCTACAAGTCATTACGATCTTGTTTGTAATGAAGCAAGCAAAGGTATCGCTCAGGTGGGGCTTGAAACAGGTGTTCCTACATTGTTTGGAGTAGTTACAACAGACAATATTGAACAGGCTATTGAAAGAGCAGGAACCAAAGCGGGTAACAAAGGATATGATGTTGCTTGCTCTGCAATAGAGATGATTAATCTTGAAAAAAGCATAGAAATATTATAAAATTAAGCTTAACGTTTATACTACGGAAAAGAGGGATGACATGGAATATAATATAGCGCTTATGTCAGGTGACGGGATCGGACCTGAGATAGTGGGAGAAGCTAAGAAAGTATTAAATGCCGTTGCAAAAAAATACGGACATACATTTAATTTTACTGATGTTCTTATAGGAGGAATATCCATAGATACACACGGAGTTCCCCTTACTGATGAAGCTATAGAAGTGTGCAAGAACAGTGATGCGGTACTTTTGGGAGCCGTCGGCGGAATCGTGGGAAAGGATAAATGGTATGAACTTGAACCGTCTTTAAGACCTGAAGCCGGACTTCTTAAAATCAGAAAGGCATTGGGATTATATGCTAATTTAAGACCGGCTTATTTATATAAGGAATTGTCTGCGGCATGTCCTCTTAAGGAGGAAGTTGCAAAAGCCGGATTTGATATGGTTATTGTAAGAGAACTTACCGGAGGACTTTACTTCGGAGATAAAAAGACAGAAGAGATTGACGGAAAGCTTGTTGCAACAGATACATTGGTTTACAGTGAAGATGAGATCAGACGAATTGCAATAACAGGCTTTGAAACCGCCATGAAGAGAAGAAAGAAACTTACCAGCGTTGATAAGGCAAATGTTCTTGATTCTTCACGACTTTGGCAGAAGGTTGTTGCTGAGGTTGCAAAGGATTATCCTGAAGTTGAATGGGACAATATGTTGGTTGACAACTGCGCTATGCAGCTTGTAAAGGATCCGGCTCAGTTTGATGTCATTCTTACTGAAAATACATTCGGAGATATTTTATCGGATGAAGCAAGTATGGTAACCGGATCCATAGGAATGCTTCCGTCGGCAAGTCTCGGATACAATAAAATGGGACTTTATGAACCGAGTCACGGAGCAGCTCCTGATATTGCAGGAAAGGATATTGCTAATCCGCTTGCAACTATTTTATCGGCAGCCATGCTTTTAAGATATTCATTTGATATGGATAAAGAAGCGGATGATATTGAAAATGCCGTAAAGAATGTTCTTGAGGCCGGAATCAGAACCGTTGACATTATGTCTCCGGGAATGAAGGAAGTGGGCTGTAAAGCCATGGGAGACGAAATCGTATCAAGAATATAGTACAGTAATATAGTAGTAATGGAGGAATTATTATGAAGAGTGATTGTGTTAAGAAAGGTGTGGAGACGGCACCTCAGAGATCTTTGTTTAATGCACTGGGTTTAACAAAGGAAGAGCTTGAAAGACCCCTTGTAGGAATTGTAAGTTCCTATAATGAAATAGTTCCGGGGCATATGAATATCGATAAGATTACAGAGGCTGTAAAGCTTGGAGTAGCCATGGCGGGAGGAACGCCTATAGTATTCCCGGCCATTGCAGTTTGTGACGGTATTGCCATGGGACATGTGGGAATGAAATATTCTCTTGTAACCAGAGATCTTATTGCGGATTCCACAGAATGTATGGCTCTTGCACATCAGTTTGATGCGTTGGTAATGATTCCTAACTGTGATAAAAATGTACCGGGACTTCTCATGGCTGCAGCCAGAGTAAATGTTCCGACAATATTTGTCAGCGGAGGACCTATGCTTGCGGGACATGTTAAAGGATCGAAGACATCTCTTTCAAGTATGTTTGAAGCTGTGGGTTCATATGCTGCAGGTAAGATGACCATGGACGATGTAGAAGAATATGTAAGTCATGCATGTCCTACATGCGGATCATGTTCGGGTATGTATACCGCAAACAGCATGAACTGCTTAACAGAAGCAATCGGTATGGCTCTCAGAGGAAACGGAACAATTCCTGCTGTATATTCCGACAGATTAAAGCTTGCAAAACATGCGGGAATGCAAGTAATGGAGCTTTTAAAGAGAGATATCAGACCGAGAGATATTATGACCAAGGAAGCTTTTATGAATGCTCTTGCAGTTGATATGGCCCTTGGATGTTCAACAAATACAATGCTTCACATTCCTGCGATTGCACATGAGGCAGGTGTGGAGATTAACCTAGATATTGCAAATGAAATAAGTGCAAAGACACCTAACCTTTGTCATTTGGCTCCTGCGGGACATGCATATATAGAAGAACTTAATGAAGCCGGCGGTGTTTATGCAGTTATGAACGAGCTCAGTAAGAAAAATATTCTTAATACCGATCTTATTACTGTTACAGGTAAGACAGTGGGTGAGAATATTGCAAATGTAAAGAATAAGAACCCTGAGATAATCAGACCTATAGATAATCCATATTCTGAAGTGGGTGGAATTGCCGTTCTTCGCGGTAATCTTGCACCGGACAGCTGTGTTGTTAAGAGATCGGCTGTTGTTCCTGAGATGCTTAAGCATGAGGGACCTGCAAGAGTGTTTGATTGTGAAGATGATGCAATTACAGCTATCAGAGGCGGAAAAATTAATCCGGGAGATGTGGTTGTTATTAGATATGAAGGACCTAAGGGAGGCCCGGGAATGAGAGAGATGCTTAATCCTACGTCTGCTATAGCGGGAATGGGACTTGGATCAAGCGTTGCACTTATAACCGACGGAAGATTCTCAGGTGCCTCAAGAGGAGCTTCTATAGGACATGTTTCTCCGGAAGCTGCAGAGGGCGGACCTATTGCATTGGTTGAAGAAGGTGATATTATTAAGATTGATATTAATGCAAATACAATTAATCTTGATGTATCGGATGAAGTCCTTGCGGAAAGAAAGGCAAAATGGACACCTAGAGAACCTAAGGTAAAGACAGGATACTTGAGAAGATATGCATCCCTTGTTACATCTGCCAATACCGGAGCGGTTTTGAAAATGGATTTATAAAATTTTTAAATATAGTATATAAAAATTACAATATATAAAAATATATAAAAAATTGAAACAGAAAAGAGGATCGTTATGTTATTGACAGGTGCGGAAATTATAATTGAATGTTTAAAAGAACAGGGAGTAGATACTGTATTCGGATATCCGGGAGGAACAATCCTTAACGTATATGACGAATTGTATAAGCATTCCGGAGAAATAACCCATTATCTTACATCTCATGAACAGGGAGCAGCTCATGCAGCTGACGGTTATGCAAGATCTACAGGAAAGGTCGGAGTATGTATGGCAACTTCGGGACCGGGAGCAACAAACCTTGTTACAGGTATTGCTACAGCAAATATGGATTCGGTTCCTATGGTTATTATTACAGCCAATGTTGCAAAAGCATCATTGGGAAAGGATTCTTTCCAGGAAGTAGATATTGTGGGCGTGACAATGCCTATTACAAAGCATAACTTTATGGTAAGAAATGTAGAATGTCTTGCGGAAAAATTAAGAAAGGCATTTTATGTTGCTCAGGAAGGCAGACCGGGTCCTGTACTTGTGGATATTACAAAAGATGCGACTGCCAATAAGACAGAATATGAATACAAGGCACCTAAGAAGGTAGAGAGAAGTACCGAGAATATTAAGGGTGAAGATATAGAAAAAGCAGTAGCTCTTATCAATAAAGCAAAGAAACCTTTCATATTTGTGGGAGGAGGAGCTATAATCTCAGGAGCTTCCGAAGAATTAAAGGAATTCGTTAAAAAGGTAAATGCACCTGTATGTGATTCCTTAATGGGAAAAGGAGCATTTGACGGAACAGATCCTTTATATACGGGAATGATCGGTATGCACGGAACAAAGGCATCCAATTTCGGAGTATCGGAATGTGATCTTCTCATTGGTATCGGTGTAAGATTCAGTGATCGTGTTATCGGTAATGCCAAGAAGTTTGCAAAGAATGCAAAGGTACTTCAGATAGATGTAGATCCTGCAGAGATCAATAAAAACATAAAGACAAATGTAAGTGTAATCGGAGATGTAAAGGAAGTTCTTAAGCTTCTTAACGCAAAGATTGTTTCTTCGGACAGAAGCGAATGGATTGCACATATTGATGAATTAAAAAAGAAGTATCCTCTTACATACAGAACAGATATGCTTACAGGAGCATATGCAATTCAGAAGTTATATGAGGTAACAAAGGGTGATGCCATTATTACAACGGAAGTCGGACAGAATCAGATGTGGGCAGCACAGTTCTATAAATATTCTAAACCTAGAACACTTATAACCTCCGGTGGAGCAGGAACCATGGGATACGGTCTCGGAGCAAGTCTTGGAACAAAGGTTTCACATCCGGATAAGATAGTTGTAAATGTTGCCGGTGACGGATGTTTCAGAATGAATATGAATGAGATAGCAACAGCTGTAAGATACAACATTCCTGTTATTGAACTTATTTTAAATAATCACGTATTGGGAATGGTAAGACAGTGGCAGACGCTTTTCTACGATAAGAGATATTCAAATACAACCATAGAAGATAAGGTTGATTATGTTAAGCTTGCGGAAGCTATGGGAGCAAAGGGAATAAGGGTTACAAAGAAGGAAGAACTTGAAGCTGCATATAAGGAAGCTATTGAGGCAGGATGTCCTGTTGTAATTGATTGTCAGATAGATGAAGACGAAAAGGTATTCCCAATGGTTGCACCGGGTGCGCCTATTGCCGAGGCATTTTCTGAGGAAGATTTGGAAAGCAGAGGCTTTAAGGAATAATATCGTTGATTTAAAAGAATAATTTTTGAGACTTTATAAACCTTGACGGATATTCTGATTGGTTGTAGAGTAATTTATGTATGTAGATATAAATAATATAGCTATAAATAAAAGTAAGAGAGGACAAAGAAGTGAGTAGAGTTTATAATTTTTCAGCCGGACCGGCGGTTTTACCGGAGTCAGTATTAAAGGAAGCAGCAGATGAAATGCTTGATTACAAGGGAACAGGCATGTCCGTTATGGAGATGAGTCATCGTTCGGCAGCATTTCAGAATATTATAGATGAAGCTGAAAAGGATATAAGAGATCTTATGGGAATTCCTGATAATTATAAGGTTCTTTTCCTTCAGGGCGGAGCATCACAGCAGTTTGCTATGATTCCTATGAATCTTAAGAAGAATGGTGTTGCAGACTATATCGTTACAGGACAGTGGGCTAAGAAAGCATACCAGGAAGCAGGAAAATTCCTTAAAGCCAACAAGATAGCATCTTCAGAGGATAAGACATTTTCTTATATTCCGGATTGTTCGGACCTTCCTATAAGCGATGATGCAGATTACGTATATATCTGTGAAAACAATACTATTTACGGAACAAAGTATAAGACTCTTCCTAATACAAAGGGTAAGACATTGGTTTCGGATGTATCTTCATGCTTCTTGTCAGAACCTGTTGATGTATCTAAATATGGAATCATCTATGGTGGTGTTCAGAAAAATATCGGACCTGCCGGAGTGGTTATCTCTATTATCAGAGAGGATTTGATTCCTGAGGAGCCTCTTAATGATGTTCCTACAATGCTTCAGTTTAAGACTCATGCAGATGCAGGATCTTTATATAATACACCTCCTGCATACGGAATCTATATCTGCGGAAAAGTATTTAAGTGGATTAAGTCTATGGGCGGTCTTGAAGCTATGAAAAAGCATAACGAAGAAAAGGCTGCAATTTTATACAACTTCCTTGATGAAAGTAATTTATTCAAGGGAACTGTTGTAAAAGAAGACAGATCTCTTATGAATGTTCCTTTCGTTACAGGTGATAAGGATCTTGATGCAAAATTTGTGGCAGAAGCAAAGGCTGCCGGTCTTGAAAATCTTAAGGGACACAGAACAGTCGGCGGTATGAGAGCAAGTATTTACAATGCAATGCCAATCGAAGGTGTTAAGGCACTTGTTGAATTCATGGCTGATTTTGAAAAGAAAAATTCTTAATTATAATTAATAAATATTAAGTTATATTGAAAGATATTAAGCGTCTTAATATAATTAATTTTTGAATATTTGAATTATGATTTAAAGATTGAAATTATAAAAACCTGTTAGGAGGATATTATGGCAAAGGTTAAATGTTTGAATCCTATTGCTAATGTAGGATTGGATTTGTTTAATGATAATTATGAGATGACAGAGGATTATGATGCAGCGGATGCGGTTCTTGTAAGAAGTGCCGATATGCATTCACTCGAGCTTCATGATAATCTTAAATGTATTGCAAGAGCAGGAGCAGGAGTAAACAATATTCCTGTTGATGAATGTGCAAAGAAGGGTATAGTTGTATTTAACACACCGGGAGCAAATGCGAACGGTGTTAAGGAACTTGTTATTGCAGGAATGCTTCTTGCATCAAGAGATATTATCGGAAGTAATAAATGGGTTGATGAAAATGCATCTGATGAAAATATAGCAAAGACTGCAGAAAAGGCTAAGAAGAATTTTGCAGGAACAGAACTTGCAGGAAAGAAGCTTGGAGTTATCGGTCTGGGAGCTATCGGAGGACCTGTTGCCAATGCAGCAACACATTTGGGAATGGAAGTTTACGGCTTCGACCCTTATTTGTCTACAAAGGGAGCATGGAATCTTTCAAGAAGTGTAAAGCATATTA
>Ga0181612_147004_pt1 | contig 11121 bp, 13 predicted proteins | sample HoacroProtozoa21_FD_119630 | JGI IMG/M metagenome (GOLD analysis project Ga0181612, IMG submission 119630) | Hoatzin crop microbial communities from Cojedes, Venezuel. Combined Assembly of Gp0051906, Gp0051904, Gp0051908 | reverse complement strand
GGAGGTGATCCCCAAGGACTCCCGGGCAGCAGGAGCAGCTGTGAGCGGATGGGGACTGACAAACCGGGCACCCCGAGAGCGCAGCGCCCAGTCCCCTGGCTACAGAGAACGTCCCGCAAACCCCAGCTGGACAGCGCGCGCGCGCTGCGTGTCTGGTGGGCTGCTCGCTCTGCCTTGGCTCACCGCCTGCCGTGATTTTAATTGCTAGGGTTTGGCTGGGATACACAACGTGCAGCAGTTTATTTTAGGCTACCTAGGAGGATGGGATTGGCTCTTCCGGTGAAGGTTTCCAGTGTTCCACGGTTCCTGAGGCTGGGGCGTGTTAACTTGGTGTCAGTTATCTGGAAGAGGAGCGCCCATCCAGCCCGGGACAGCGGTTTCGGTGCCTTCAGCGGACAACACAAGGCTGTCAGCACTGCATTTATGGAAGTGTAAATGGGACAATGACCCTCTGAAGGCATCTGCTTTGCCTCCATTGATTATGATTTAAAATACTTGTCTTTGCCTAGAAGTTCTGCAATCATCTATGCAAATGTTTAGCCTGGCCAGTGATTTCACAGACTGTCTTGAATTACTCTTGTGTATGGTGAGACTACCCTTCTAGACAGCTGGGACCACAGCCCTGAAGCTTGGTTTATCTTCTCTAAACCAAGCCCTTTGCAGCGGGTTTGCACGGTATTGAATTTGGGATATCTGTGACGCTGGGGATGGTGCTGAGGCCAACACAGACCCTCCCATGGACAAGCTCACGTTCTGCTGCAGCACTGATTGATGCAGAAGGCAAGTTCCTGTAGCCAAACTCCATCATTTCTGACCCATCGGGGTTGCAGGGTATCACATGCTGTTGTAGGACTCTGATCATGAGAAGGAAGTTCCTTCTTCATGGCTGCACCAGGGAGTGCATTGCCCGTACTGTGCGGTAGGAGGTGCTGGCTGAGCTCCGTGTTTTGGATGCGTTGGCTTGTGTTGCCTTGGAAATGAGCAACAGGAGGCTGGTGATGGAGCTGATTTCCTGATGTGGCACTTGGGATGGAAGCAGCCTAGAAGAAGCAGGTGGGCTTGCCTGTGAAATGGATGCTGGTGGGTCCACAGCAGCAAGGTGAGGCGGAATAGCCTGTCCTTTCAGGAGATGTTTCCACTGGTGGGGCTGTCTTGTTGGGATGTCTTCTTGGGCAGCACAGTGTATTTCACCAGCCCTGGAAACCACCCCAGGCAGCTCACTGAGGCTGGTTTGGGGAGAAAATAGAGAAAGCCCTTCATTTGCGATTATACCACCATCCTGAGCTGACGGTCAGCTTTAGACGTCCGTGGGCTTCCTCTTAGAGGCTGGCAGTGCGATTCTCACTCTGTGCTGAGGCTGTGGAAGCAGCAGCCCTTGAGTAATCACTCAAGTTGTTTAGGGTTGCACAACGGAGGCTTCAGCTGGAGGCCACGCAAGAGGAGGGGAGGCCAGGAGGTTCTCCAGCTCCTTATCTCAGCAGAGAGCAGACGACCAGCGGCACAAGGCATGCCAGATGGGTTCTTCTTCCCGTTCCAGAAGGTGTGCTGGGGCCATGGTGGTGGAGCAGCCGGACTATTGCTGTGCTTGGCCCATGCCTGGATGCTGGGCAGCTGTTGGACCTGCTGGAGCAGGGTTTGCTGGAGTCTGGGGTGGGAAGCGTATGGCCGAAACCGTACCTTTGGCTTTGCTGCAGCTGACACTTTGCTGAGGGGTCCACAGGCCCCACTGAGGTCTGGTGGCACCAGCTTCTCCTAGAGGGGCCCACTCCTTTGTCTTGATGAAGCTGCAGAAGTTACTTGCTCAGTGACAAGTCATGTCCTTCGCCGTGAAGACCCTCAGCCATGTGTGCTGGGCCACTGTCCCAAGTTGGGTTGAGGCAAGGAGTTGGAGGTGGCTGGCGGCTCTTGGATGGAGTCACTCGTGAGACCAGACCCCACAGCCCAGCCAGCTCCAGAGCCGTTCCTCTTGTTGGCTCTTTGTCACTTGTCCAAGCCTGCCTGGGGTTCTCAGACACGTGTGTCTGAGCGCAAGTCCTTCCAAGGGGCTTCTTCCACACTGCAGCGTGTCTTGAGTCTCATGCATGTGAAACTGCTGGTGACTTGGAGACTAAACTGGTAGTGCCTTGAAAAACTTTTGGCCCAATTCTTCCCTTACACTGAATCAGAGCTGGTTTCCTCTCCAGTGCTTTTGGAAGGTATTTAATAGCTGGTGCTGTCTGGACAGACTGGTATGTCTCAAGATACTTCTGAAGGCAAAGACTCTTCCTCATCCAAGCAAACAGTCCAGGTTCCAGATGATCATAGAATCATTAAGGTTGGAAAAGACCTCTAAGATCGTCAAGTCCAACCGTCAATGCATCAGCACCGTGTCTACTAAACCATGTCCTGAGATGCCGCATCTACATGCTTTTTGAACACCTCCAGGATTGGTGACTCCACCACTGCGCTGGGCAGCCTATTCCAATGCCTGACCACTCTTTCTGTAAAGATACTTTTCCTTATATCCAATCTAAACCTCCCCTGACACTCCCCTAAGACCATGATCCTTTGGTGATACCCAATCTACCAGCATTGAGCCCTGCAGGGCAGAAAAGTCACTGCCCATATCTTTCAGGCCTTGTCTTGGTAGGTGGGTGCCTTGGCATTCCGCTGTCTTCAAAGCTTTAAGCCTCGCCTGCATAGTTCATTCAGGTGTGCAACGCGTGCACTCAATCAAAAAATAAAGCATAAATGTGATCAGTTTGAGGCTTAAGTGTCCATCTCAAATGCTGTGGTGTGGAGTATTGGATACTTCATTGGACGAGACATCACTTGCTGTAGGTAGTTGTGAACTACTTTCTGAGTTCAAATCTGTTACCAAGTGAAAGTCACCAACATCTTCTCAAGAGAGTTTGTCCCTTCAGCAAACGTTTTGGATGCCAAAGGACTCTCCCTGGCACAGAGGCCGGCGCAGTGCCGTGATCCCAAAGCAGATCTGGTAGCACAAATTTGGTGTTTCTTTCTGGAACTTCAAGGTCACTGCCAGAGCTAAGCAAAATCTGGGGGTTTATTCACTGATAGAAATAGTTTGAGGAAAAGGGGAGTTGTTGTTGAGTCCATTGAAATACGTTGAATGCTTTGGTGCTCTTCCTCCTCCCAAAAGAAGGGGAAAAATAGAGAAGTCAAGAGTGTGGTGATGTATTGGGGCTGGAGAATTTTGATGTTCCATAGAACTGCAGAATTATAGAACCATGTAATCATAGAATCACAGGATGGTTTGGATTGGAAGGGATATTTAGAGGCCATCTAGCCCAACCCCCCAGCAACAAGCAGGGACATCTTCAACTAGACCAGGCTGCTCAGAACCCCGTCCAAACTGGCGTTGAACGTTTCTAGATATGGGCCTCCACCACCTCTCTAGGCAACCTGTGCCAGGTCTCACCACCCTCATTTTAAAATATTTCTTCCTTGTATCCAGTTTAAATCTCCCCTCCCTTAGTTTAAAGCCATTACTTCTTGTCCCACTGCAATAATTCTGAAAAGTAGTTCTCTTTTTTGGTGGAGTAAATGAAACTAACATTCTGAGTGGAGGAAGGGGACCAGGTACCCTGCAGCCGGCAGAAACACAAAGCAACGGCAGAGCCGTTCTCACGCAGAATGCACGAATGCGATTTTTATTCTAATTACCGGGCCTTTATTGCTGTGAGCTGGATCTGGCACCTTTCCACCTTTGTCTCCCTCACGGTCATCTCTCTCTTGCAGGGTCCCCGTACTACTACAGCGCTGCAGCCCGCGGGGCAGCCCCGCCGGCGGCCGCCGCTGCCTACGACCGCCACTGACGCCGGAGCCCGCGGCGCCGGCGCTGATGGCACGCACCGCCTGGGTCACCCGCGGCGAGTCGCCGTGCTGCAGCCACGCCAGCCGCGCCGCGAGGGATGGAGAACGTACCTAGTAGGAACGTGCTAATTGAAATTTTGCTCTTTAAGCTTGGTGAACTGATTGTTGCTGTATTCTTAAACCTGGTGGCGTTGGCCGGCTCTCGGATCGGATCGAAGGAGCGGGAGGGAGCTTCGTGTAGCAGTAGCTTCGTGTCTTCTGCAGCCGGCTGGCTACTGCTCTGACCGCCTGTGGGTGCTACGGCTGTATCTGGGGATAAGGAAGAGACGCGAGCAGCCCCCCTCGGGGCGGCTTCCTCTTGCTGCACACTGAAACAGGCTGTGAGACTCAAGGCAATTTTCTTTGGTTTTTGTTTGGTTTTTTTTTTTTTTTTTTTTTGTGGCAAAGGAAAAATTCAGTCTGCTCAATTTTACACAAGCACCACTGTAAATACTTGCTTGTTTGTATTACTAGAAGAGTGGCTTAAGCATAAGCAGCAACATTGTACAAATACAAACTCAAAACGCATCTGAAAGTGTGTTTTGACACTGGTGCACTGATTCAAAGAATTCAGTAAGCTTTAAGCAACTTTGAACCAGGTTAACACTCGCTGTGGCTGTATTTCGGGCCGGTGTCATTTCTGTACAGAGCATCCTATCCAGCAGTCGTGCGTGATCATGCTGTATGCTGGTATCAAACACATGGGCAACTGAAGACAGTTGCGTGACATTTTACTGCTTTATATTCACTTATGTTCATTTGTCCTCATAACGAGCACTGAAACAAATTCTCTGGTGTCAAGTTAAGCACCATCCCGGAAGGAATTCCTGAATAGTGCTTGACACACCTCAATAGGTTGTGTGCTAAAACCCAGCTGAGAGGAAGGGGGAGAGATACCACGGTGATGGTTTTTGTTAAGCGGACGTATTGAGCAGGGTGTGCCGAGCACGGGGCGGCCACACGCGCTTTCCGAGGAAAACCAAGGGGAAGGCGCTCGTTCTGGGGGTCCGTGGGTTTCACTGGAGGCATTTCAGCGTCAAGCCGCAGTAGTCCAGGCATGCGCCAGTGGGTTTTTGCCCCGTTAATTCCACTTTTCTTCCCTCCTGCTCGGGGAGGGAGCACTAATAGCCACACATGTCCTTCAGTGGGCGGCTTCCTGGGGCTGATGAAGATTGGGGAGCAGCTGCAAACGATGCGCTGAGCCGCTGCACCAACCAGTGCCACTTCACGGAAGCAGGGAGAACCACTGATTCCTGTCATGCGTCAATGACAGCCACGACCCTGTCCTCTCCTCCTGAGGACAATGGAGAAGCCCCCTGACCCTGGTGAGATGAAGGTCCGGCCGTAGCCTCCTTGCTCCCGACCCAACGTCCTCATCCTTCGCAAGCAGCACAGGCACTGCGGAGGGGTCCTGCTGGCGCTTGCCTCTGTGTGTCCCAAGGCTGAAGAAGAGTTGTTGGTGTTGAACCTGAGGTGCGTTCCCGTGGATGAACATTTAAGTGTAAATCCTTGCTTCCAGCTGTGCAAGCGTTTTCTCTGAAGTGGCAGCTCCTGAGGTAACTCCCCTCCCTCTCCTTGTCCCTCCCCACCTCGTCGCTTGTGCTGCATCTCTGGTGTCCGTAGTTGCCACTGACCCGTTGAGAAACTCACTCTCCAGCTCCAGTGGCATCTTCTCCCACTCTGGAAACACAGCCATCACTTCCAGGTTTCCAGGGCAGATGTGTTCAGATCCTCAAAAGCCATGAAGGCACCGGGTCCCACCAGTCTGACAACCTTTCAGTGAACTGTTCAGAGAACATCAGGGACCTTGGCCAGAGTCCTTCGAACTGGGTCCCTGACTCTGAAGTAAGTTTTGTGACAAACTTACTGGTGAGAAAAGTCCTGCTTTTCATCTTTGTCGTGGTTTAAGCCGGCAGCCGGCAACTAGGACCACGCAGCCGCTTGCTTGCTCCCCTCCTCAGTGGGATGGGGAGGAGAATGACAAAAAGTAAAACTCGTGGGTTGAGACAAAGTTTAATAAGACAACGAAGAAAGGAATAATAATAATAATGATGATGACAATAATAATAATAACAAAGAATATGCAAAACAAGTGATACACAACTGTATCGCCCAACAACTGATTGTGCAGCCAGTCCCCGAGCAGCGATTGCAGATTTAATAGATTTCGCAGAACTCACGGATTTTGCCAAACTCACAGATTTCACGGAACACTCTGAACTCACAAAGAAAAAAAGTTTGAACTCACGGGAAAGAGTTGAACCCATGGGAAAAATGGAACTCACAGAAAAAGTTCCTGCCCCTTGGCCAACCCCCATTCATAAGGTGACCGTGCTGTCCATGGTATGGAATATTTCCACTGGCCAGCTTGGCTGGCTGCCTGGCTGTGCTCCCTCCCAGCTCCTGCACACCTGCTCATCAGCCAAACATGGGAAGCTGGAAAAGGTCCTTGATTTCATAGCAACAACTGGAAACACCGGTGTATTACCAACATTCTTCTCATACTAGATCCAAAACACAGCAGCTACTAGGAAGAAAATAAACCTTATCCCAGCTGAAACCCGGACAATCTTTCAGCAATTAATAACTGACACAAGCACGTTTTTAACAGAACACAGATAACAGAGTGGACAATTTACACAGAGAACCTTCTGAAGCATTAGTTTGGTGTCATCCCTTTTTGAGCACCCCATCATCTCTTGCACGCTGGTGACCAAGCTGCAAAGAGCATTTCTGTCCCTGAGCGCTGGTTGTGTGGCGACCCTCCATGGCTGCCCCAGGCCAAGGCTGCACGTTTTCTGCACCCTGAGCACCCAGACCCTCTCTGAGGTGAGCTCGGGAAGGGATGAGGCCATTCAGCACCATGGCTGAAGGGAAAAGAAAGGAGGGTCTGACCGCGTGCGGCAAGGGTGAGAGTGATAGCTCTGGAGGAGAGGTGGGCTGAGCTACACCAGCTGCGGACACACCACCTACTCAGAAACCAGGCTGGGCTAAAATGAGTATTTCTGTCTGTCCCATGAGGGAACAGTAGCTCCTGTCAACGGTGTGTGAGTCGTTCACCAACTCTGTGTACTGTCCTGCAAACATGTTTCTTTAGTTTGTTTCCTCAGTGGCGTGGCCTGTGTGAGGTGCGGCAGTTCTGATAATGTTGGGAAGACCAAACACAAGGCTTCAGCAGATCATGGAATCTCAGAATCACAGAATCATTAAGGTTGGAGAAGACCTCTAAGATCATCAAGTTCAAACCCCAACCCAACACCCCCACGCCTGCTAAAACATGTCCTGAAGTGCCACATCTACGCGTTTTTTGAACCCCCTCCAGGGATGGGGACTCCCCCACTGCCCTGGGCAACCTGGTCCAATGCCTGGCCACTCTTTCTGTAAAGATGTTAGCAATGCTCAGGATGGAGGCTCTTATAGTTGGGCTGGGGACTTAGGAAAGGCGTGGCAGCTGTATTTCCCCTGAAGGATGCATGGATGCTGGTGGATGAAGTGACTTGAGGTGCTCAGACCTGGCTGGCCCTGTGGTTCTCATCGGGACTCCTTGCAGGTGGTCCTTAGGCAGCGCCACCCTGCCAGGCATGGTGGTGGGCTCCATCCCACTGGCCAGCGGTGCGGGCAGGGATGGGGAGGGTGGGCAGGCAGCGTGCAGGGTTCCTGGCTGGAGCCGCAGCAGGGAGACCCCAAACTCCCACCCTTGCACATGTAAGGTGGTTTCCTGCCCCCAGCCCACATCCCAAAATATGGCTGCTGGGCTCACTTTTATCTGCTGGGATGGCTTGCCTGGAAGAAAGGCCAGTAGAGTTGGCCTGTTGAGTATGCACGCCGTAGTTCTGGAGAAGACACGTCGTGACAGTACTTCCTGGTTTGAGACTACTTTGCCTGGGATTTGCAAACTGTCCTCCTCAGAAAGCACGGACCTGCTCTCCGTGGTCTTCATCATGGGAATCCTCCTCCTCGAGGGACATCTTTGAAAGGCACTGTGGGCAGAAAGTGGTCCTCTGGGGATGACGGAGTCGCCTGCCCCGGCCCCCTCCTCTGTGGCCCCTCGTTTCGTGGGGGGTCGCTGGGTGAGACGGGAACTGGAAGCAAATGATGCCTTGGGGCTGCAAGGAGGGAGAGAGAAAGACCACCATGGGGGCTTGGGGTGCCCTGCCTGCCCTGTGCTCGGGCGGGATGCCCCGCAGTGCAGCGCATCGTTGCCAGACCGTTGCAGAAATCAGCCCCGTGAGGTGCCTGCGGGCAGCTTCGGCACTGAACTCTGCCGTACGCTGGACTAGATGGTGGGTTTTCCAGCAGCGTGTGCTCCAGCAGTGCGTTGATCAAGTGCACTGCTGACACGGAAAGGCTGAGAAATGAAACCTGGGAGACGGAGAGGGAAAATGCTGCCGTAAGACGACATTGACGGAGGCTGTGAGACGGGATGGCGTGAGCTGACTTGTTCAGGAAACCCTCGATCAAACACCCTGAGAGTGTGGCCGCCAAGAAGACAGACAGCGCGGTGGGCACTGAGTCTGCTTAGCGTCCGTGCCCGAAGGTTGGGCTGTGGAGGCGTTGTCGTGAGGCAGCTCGGATCTGCAGACCGAAGGCTTTGTTTGCTAACGGACAAACCGGGAGAACGTCGCGGGCTGCGGGAGCTGGGGAGCGCGTGCTGACGCCGAGACACTGGAGCAAATGCTCTGGTCCACACTGGCACCACAGGCAGCGGGGTGGCCTCAGCGCCTGGGAAGGAGACAGCGAGGGAGGAAACGGCACCGGGAAGAGGAAAGAGGGAAAAGAGGAAACGGAAACAGGCAGGGGGGTGGTTTTTGGAAGAAAGCCCCTCTGAGCCGGGAGGGGTGGTCCATGGAGCTCACAGCGGTGGAGTGCTGGGGCACCCATCACCCTCGGCTCCCCGCGGCTGAGCCCTCTGGGAGCTGCGGTGCGAGGGCAGCGCGGTGGGGAAGGGCAGCGTGGTGGGAGAGGGCAGCTGCTGGCTGTTGGTGATGCTCTGCCGTGCCCAGCCGTGACCGACAGGGTTGTGTTCCTTTTCTTGTTTTCTTTTATTTGCCTATTCTACGCATCCTTCAGCATGGAGGAGAGAGGAAGCCCCGTTACAGTGTCGCTTATTTCCAACCACGAGCAGCCGTAGCTTCGGAGAGCCGTGGCCTGTCGCGGCGTCGGCTGGCGTGGCTGCCGCTGGCAGCTGCACGCCTGTGACCGCGTGTCCTCCCCGTGCTGTGCTTTGCCTGGCACATGTGTACCGCTACGACACGCGAGGCCATGGCGGGTGGCACGGCGTTTTCCTGACCTGCCGTGCGACTCCGTCCCAGCAGACGCTGGGATAAACCCGCTGCTCCTTCTGGATTCACTCAGAAAATGACGTTAGAGGGACGGCTGCGGGGTGACGCGCTCTGCGGCCTCTCGCCACGCGCGGGCATCGGTCCTGCGCGGGTGTTGTCAGGCGGAGCTGGTCCCGTGCCGCCGGGGAGCCCCGCTGCGTCCCTCGGACCGAACCCCGCTGCCGCCACAGGTACGCGTTACCGCAGCACGAGAAACACAACGATCCGAGCGGACCAAAACCCGTCAGTGCCGCTCTGCTCGTGGAGCTGAGGAGACTCGATGCGCGAACCTTGCGTGAGGAGCGCGTCAGGGAGGTGCCCAGCGCCAGGACGGCTCGCTCGGCGTCGCGGCGTCGGCTCCGGCTGCGGCCGCTGCTCGCTCGTCCTGCGGGAGGGCTCCGGCGCGGGAGGCAGAGGCGAGGGGCTCTGCACGACGCTGGCGGGGCGCGCAGATGCACACGCGTGTGCGGGCGTGCGCGTAGGGGTGGGCGTCCACGCTGGGGTCTCCCAGGCCTGGGGGAGCCCGGTCCCTGCGACAGCCCTGGCCACCGCGCCGCCGGACCCCTGCGCCCGGGGTCTGCTGCTCCGCCCTGTCGAAGCGGGACGGGGTGACGGCGGGTGGGCGTTTCGCCCTGCCTTTCGCTCCGCTCAGCCTCGCCCGGGAAGAAACCTTGTCCTGGTTTTTCACTTTCTAGTGGCCTTCGTACATTCTGAAATTACAGAAACTCATTTCATTGCAAATGGAATTCCTTTCCAAGAAAAAGAAAGAACGGGCTTTTTTTTTCTTAGAGACAAACTACTTCGTGTTAGGGACTTCTGGCATCAGAGAAAAGCATATCTATTGTATCCACCAAAGTCTGCAATGCCTGCGTTGAAGCTTACTTCTTAACATAGAGAGGGAAAAGAAAAGAGAGGGAGAGCAATGAAAGCCTCCTCCCCTTGAAAAACACATACAAACAAAAAAAACAAACTACAAAAAAACTCGAAAAAATAACTGTTGAATTGCCTTTGAAAGTAGGGGATAACATCTGTTGCGAAACAGATGAAAAAACGCTTCTTAAAATGTGTATGTTTTGTATTCTTTTTTTCTAGTAGGAAAAGAACAGACTTGAAATCTTGGTGTTTTTTCCTTAGTGCCGTGTGTTGCTTTTGTGTGTTATAATATTTGAATGTAATTACAGCAGTGCCAATTTGCCAAAGATGTCGAAGGTTATTTTGGGGGTTTCGTTTTGGGGTTTGTTTTGGGGACCAGAAGGGGAGGTGGGCTGGGGAGCGGGGGGTGCTGAGGCTGGGTCAGAAGGGAGGGGCTGTTTGAAGGGTCTGGTTTTTCGTTTGTTTGGTTTTTTTCAATTCTTTTTCTTGTCAAAACTGAAATTTGTGATTTTATTCTAAGTTAAATGGTTGACTGCAACACTTTTTATTTTTAGATTAGTTGAAGAAACATGCAATAAGATTGGCGTAGTTCAATATCTGTGTGTCTTTTCATGAGAGTGACTGTTACTTGTGGACATTTGGTTTTATGTAACCTTTATGTGAGATAATTATTTGTAAATATTTACCATAATTTTATTGGTTCCTAAAATAAAAGTAATTTTTTTAAGTTCAAAAAGTCGGCTTTCACTCTTGTTTTCACCTGGTGTCCTGAATCCCGTGGGAAAAATACCAGGTGGTTGCATCAGAAATAGGATTTTGGGGGCCCTCGTGAAAAGGCATCGGTCACAGAGACCCAGGCACTGCAGCCTGGGGCTCACCAGCTGGCAGCACCGTCGGAGCCAGCACCACTTGAGCAACCACACCGGAATCACAGACTCACAGAATCCCAGCATGGCAGGGGTTGGAAGGGCCCTCTGTGGGTCATCCAGCCCAAACCCCTGCTGAAGCAGGGTCACCCAGAGCAGGCTGCACAGGACCTTGTCCAGGCGGGTCTGGAATATCTCCAGAGAAG
>Ga0181612_132460_pt1 | contig 11121 bp, 7 predicted proteins | sample HoacroProtozoa21_FD_119630 | JGI IMG/M metagenome (GOLD analysis project Ga0181612, IMG submission 119630) | Hoatzin crop microbial communities from Cojedes, Venezuel. Combined Assembly of Gp0051906, Gp0051904, Gp0051908 | reverse complement strand
ACCGGCCTGTAGTTCCCTGGGTCCTCCTTCTTGCCCTTTTTGAAGATTGGAGTGACATTGGCCTTTCTCCAGTCCTCGGGCACCTCTCCTGTCCTCCAGGACCTCTCAAAGATGATGGAGAGTGGCTCAGCAATGACATCCGCTTGGTAGCCGTAATTCGCACCAGTACTGCAGTGATACCCCTACTGACTTCCCTTTTTCCAGGCATTCTGTAGAAACTTAGGAAATTTAGTGCTTTACATACAAAATAAATTGATTTAAGTAATTGCAGAAAGGGAAGTGGTACTGCCTTCCTACAGAGACAGGCTCAGGATTTGGGTCATTGTCAGAGTCCATACGTTCTCTACTTGCGAAACTGGAAAATAAACTTGAAGCTGTTTTGAGATTCATTTTTGTTACATGGTACAAAGGTAAGAGTGACCAGAAAAGTCACTGTTCTTTTAAAGGGCTTCTCTTTACAATCCGTGTGTGGAAAGTTGAGTCTTCTAATGATTACACGTTGAGTAGCTTGAAAAATGACATACATAAACAGCAATTTCATCATCATATGCAGGTCTGACCTGAATCATCTTACGTGCTCAGTTTTGCTTCCTTAAGATGAGTAACATTTCTTCATTCACATAGCAGTTCTCAGGTATCAGGGAAACAACTCTTTAAAAATAACATGCATCTGAGACTGTGGTAGTTTGAGAACTGTTTCGTTAAATGTATTTGCATTTACAGTCTGAAAATTCCATACTAAGCTCTTACCAAAAGAATAAGATAAAGTTCCTCATTTCAAAATAAGTCAGAATACTTGGACCAATTTGATGTGACAGTTTTTCATTCTGGAAACATAGGTTTTGTGGGGGGTTTTTTTGAGTCAGATTTACATGTTAAAAGATTAAAAGAAATACTTACCTGACCATCACAGAAAAATCCTGACAAAGTGTTCCTAGAAATACGCAGGTTTTGTGTGTAAGTGTATATTTGTTAAGACAGATATGAGAGGTGAATATTCTTCTTAACTGAAAAGTTAATTTTCCACTCTGAGGATCTTTAAAAATAATTCTATCCATTTGGCGGAGTGATAGCTTATTTAATGAAAATTGATATTTTGGAGTTTTTCGTTCTTGTGTAACATCTGTAAACATGTTCCCAAACTCTACATGCAGTTCTGTAATTAACATAGTGTTTCCATGGCATTTTGTCAATGAATAGGAAAAATATTATTTATGCAGACGGGGAAAAAATTTCATTTTTATCAGCAATACAGTTTGATTTTGGTGGGGTTAAAATAGAAGCCATCAATGTGAACTTTGGTTTTCATTACCTTCCTACAAATCTCTGTAGATTTTATATACTCTGAATGAGCAGTGAGGTGTAGTCCAGCACCCTGTCTAAACAGGGGTAAGATCAATTTAGAATCAAAGCATTTTTTCCTTTTACAGAAGATCTGTACCTCTCGGATCACAGCACTTAGTTTCTTTATTTTTCATTGGTGTTTTCTCTCCATATAATGTACAGGGGAAGTTAATGATGAAAGAGTAGTAAAGTATTCATTGAAACTGAGAATTATAGTATTTGCAAATGTAAAATCATAATTTACATAAATGTTATAGGGAATAACGTTATGAATGTAAATATGCCTTCATCTATTCTCAGTCTTATAATGCCATTCGTTGTCCAGTGGGAGATGAAGAGTGATGTTGAGACTGCCATTTAACCTATTATAGCAGCCTAAAAAACTAAATATCCTTGATGTAAATATGAGGTGGGAAAAGAATATTCATCTCCATTAAGTGACATAAAAAAACATGGAAAGAATAACAGGCGGGTGGGTGTGCATTAAGCAGTGAAATCCCTAAATTCGGACTCTAATTATAAGCACAAGGACAATTGCCTCCCACTTACTTAAACTGTTATGGGTTTTTCAGACAGAAAATATGCTTCATAGTTCTTCAGGCACCAAATGTGGATTTTTTTGCATTCTTTTTCATCTGATACATGATTGCTTCTCCCCTGCTACTAAATAAGGGCCCAATACTAAAAACCTGAGTTTATGTTTTCCTTGGTAAGATTAGGTCTTTAGGCATTTTTCTGTGTCTTGTAAGGAAGTCCTACCCATTTTATGTGCCATAAGCTAGTGTTGCACTATTACATACAGATTACTTAAGGCAATTATTTTAGCTTTGATTTTTGTGCTTCATATTAATGTTAGGTAGACCTGTGGATAACCAGTGGCTGATTAACCTGTTGCACTGCACAGGACACTCTTTCCTAAAATTGTTTTTATGTTACATTAAGTAAAGTAATTTTTTTCATATTGAGTAACTGGGGAAAAGTATGCACATCTTTGACATAATACAAGGTAAAGATTTAATTCCATTTTCTTAAATCAAAATCATTACTTCACCTTTAGCTTGATATTTAAGATACAAAAGGAGGTGCATTATGTCTCTAGTTAACCTGATGTTAAGATGTTGCATTTCTAGATTGAATTTGTCTGATTTTGTGTTTCAACAATTGTGTCTTACTGTCCTTTTCTATGCTTGATTAGACAATTATGGACGATTAAATCTTTTCCATATGTAGCAAGTTGTAGATCTCAATCAAGTCACCTCTAATCTTATCGTAAATAAACTAAATATACTGATCTTATATCTCTCTCTCACACACACACACATAATAACAAGAAACTTTTCCTGATTGTAATTCTTGTAACTCCTTTTCGGGCCCTTTCAATTTCAACTTTCTTTTAAATTAAATATACTAGGCCTGGTTATGGCATTCCAGTGATGCCATATGTGCAGATAATTTCAGGTCCTTAGTACTACCATATATTTCCCTGTAATGCACCCAGGGACTGTTTTTAGCTTCTTAGCTACAGCGACATAGTAAGAGCAAAAAAAGCAGCAGTTGGTTATTTACCATGACTTGTAAGTTCTTTAGGGATTCACTGCTTTCTAGGATGTAATCCTTCATTTTATGTGACGTGTCTTCTATGTTCTTGATGTTCTTGAGGTAGATAAATGAAAATAATGTAATTTCTACACTGAGATTTACTTAATTTGTGCATCTTATTGGGAGGATTTTTACTTATTTCAGTCGTTATAGAACTCCAGCTTTTCCCAGAACAGTGAAGAGTCAGTCACCAGATTTTATATGTATTTTGTGTGATTGATATTTTAAGAGAGACAATAAAGAGGACTTCACAAGGCATTAGAGCATTAATACAACACAAACAAGGCTTATAATGTGTTTAGCTTTTGCTGATAAATAATGATACAGCAAAAAAGCACTCTTCTACAAGACTGCTTTTAAGATCCAAGGGAACTAGATGAATTGTTAAGAATAATAGATAGCATATCTTGGATTAATTTTTTTAGATTTGTTTTTAGGAGTAGAAGCACAAAAATCCTGTCTTAATCTTTCTCTTTCTTTTAGGTATGCTGCGTATTTAGCTTTTAGTAACTTGTAATTTAAGATCACAGTTATTAGGTGTATTTCTGCATTTTTATATATCGCTCCCAGATGCTACAGTATTAGTTTTTATCACTGCATATTTTATGAAATGTCAGCCTTCTGTTGGCTGTTCACGCAGCATTGTTAGTGATCAAAGCCACAACATAAAGGAGAAGAATCTAAACAGTTGGCTTATCTTTGTCCTTCATTGTGACACAATACCATAAAATTACTTTACTATATAAAAGACAAGTAAAGCTTCGTGTAGCACACTCTGAAAAGGCGAACTTTTTGTTAGGCTCAACAAAATAGATGAACTCTTATCGGTCATATTTTGTGCAAGGAAGGTAAAGTTAGCAATGGTATCTTTCAGTTTGGAAACAATTTTCATCTTTTCCTGTCTTTTTAAAGCTCAGTAGTCTTTTTTATATTAAAATGCTATTATAAATCTATCCATAAAAACTTTTTGAAATGGAAGAAATGTTGTGCCCTTTAGAGTAATCTGTGTGGTGTGTTTTGGAGCTTCTCTGGGATACAATTAGTCAAGGCATGCTGTATCATTTGAAGACTGATAGTGGGGAAGATAATAGTCTTTACATTATGAAAACTGCTGGTGATTTTCAAGTATATTTGCCTTTTGTTTTTTCATGTGTGAGATTATTTTGAGTTTATCTAAATTTCTGGTTAAAAATATCAGAACAAATATCAGTCAGCCTTAATTTTTCTGCTTGGCTAAGTGAGTTGAGTATCAGGACTGAAGTAATAAAGTAGGAGAAACTCTACAAGCTCTGGAGATATTCTATAGGAATAAAAATCTTGAATGATTTTGATCAGCTGTTGTGTATGCCCTGCACAGCAGTTGGTTCAATCAATTTTATGTTTTGGGATGGTTTTATTAAAATGAGCTGCTGCTTTCAGTAAATCATTGTAAAGATGCTAGCTTTGTATATACTTTTGGGGGACCTGCAGCTTTACCAATGCAGTCTCTCAGTATAAACATACTTAAGCCTGCTCACCAAGAGTCTGGGCTGAATTAGTGACCCCCTTACAATGTGGAGTATTTACCAGGACAGGACAGAACATGAAAAAGGAGTCTTGTGTGATAGTGGTGGAGACAGAATAGAAAGTAATTCTATCATGTTGTGGAGGTGAAAGGGAGGCATGATAGTAAACAAAGCTCTCGACAGTATCTCTTGTAAAAGAAGATGGTGCACACAAAATTTGATAGAACGTGTTTGTGTTTGCCTTTCCAACTGGTGGTATCGTCATGCTTTTCAGTAACTTGTATGCGTGTATTCTCTCACAGAGTGTGACCATATTTTGACAGATGCTTCAGAAGTTTAGAACAAACTAACAGTGGTATTTTTCTGCATGGCGTTGTGATCAAGGTGGCCATATTCATCCATTTTTACTTAAAATCTGGCACTGAGAGAGATCATTCCCATGTACATTCAAAGGTTTATTTACTTCTCTCTTGATGTGCTTTGAAAATACAATGGGTAGAAAAACTTCTGTCAGGTGAGTTAAGGTTGAAGATGTTTAGTATATCAGAAGCATTAATTAATTATTTTTATTTAATTAATTTTGAAAGCTGGAAGTTGGAAAATCAAAAAATTCTGACAGTAATAAGAAGTTAATTCCGTCAGCTACCTGACACTTGTGTGCTCAGTTCGGGTCATCCTTCCTGTATGAAAATGGCATCACACAGAGTCAGTTCTCCTCAGCCTCCCTACCAGCGTCAAGTTTGATAAGCTTGAGATCCTTCTCCTACCCCTCACGACTGCAAGGGCTGAAAGTGCAAAGCTACAGAGCTATTCCCCATCTTTCTCAGACAAGGCTGTTTTATAATCTGTTTCTGTTCTGATTTATTGAAGAAGTAGATCTCCTGTTGTACAATTTCATTCACTGGTTACCTGAGAAGGTGAATTTTACGTGTCATATCCAATGGGATTCTGGTTTGCTGAAGCAGGCAGAAAAATCTCCAGCCTGACCTGGCTGTGATGAGGGATTTGGAGTCAACAGAAAGATGGTGGTGGTTATAGCAAGCTTACTGTCCGCAGGTGGAAGATCTGTGCTCCTAGGAAACAAAGATGTATGAGGTTGTGTAAGCAGTCCTTTAGATGCCTGTGAATCAGGGGGCCAAATGTGTTGTCCCTTCTCCTTGCAAGTCCAAAAGAAATGTAGATGAACACGGAGAGAAGGCAGAAAAGAACGATGACAGTCTTTATAGAGTGAAGTGATTTTTTTCGTTTGTTGATCTTAGTACCGTGATCAGAGGTTTCAAAAGTCTGTAGTTGAAGGGTGAATGTTTTGTTCAAGGCTGCTTTTTATTTTTACGTCTAAGACTGCTTCAACCACCTGACAAGATAAACAGATGCTAAAGATACTTTAAGAGCTGAAAACATGGAAAGTTTACCAGAGCAGGTTCTCATATCTTTACACTGGTGAATCTCTTTGATTCTCTGACCAACCAGTCATGCGTTATTAAATGCTCAACTTTCACGTACCCATTTGCAAAACTAATATACATGGATTCCACAGTGGCCAAAAGTCATGTCAAGTCTTGATGAAGAGTAATACATAGTTTGAAAGATGTGACACTTGTTTCTGTAATTGGTGCTCTGTGGTGTACAGTTTCAATCTTTGCATGAAGAGGTAGTGAAAAGGTGGCATGATAGCTCTTTGTTAATATACTGATAGAATCAAGGTAGGTTGTTGCCTTTAAACCTGATATTCTTGAATCTTGATGTGCACTCATGCAACTGATATGCTTTGGAAACTTAATTTCACTTTACAGATATATTGTATGTGTGTATGCTCAAAATATGTTGTAGGTTGGCCCTACAATTTGTGAGCATGTAACCTTATTTCCATAGAAAAACTTTTATGAGACTGTTGATGATGTTTCCCAGTTGATTGCAAAGGCATTCTTTACTAGGTAAATGAATGCAGAGGCTTGTTGAGCTTGCAGACAATGCTAGCACCACAAAACCAAAGGTTTTTCAGCTCTTTGTTAATGCACAGATATCCTCAAATCTCTAACCCGAGGGTGATAAATGTAACTGACAGATAAAATTGAGTCAAATTCATAGTCAGAAATTTCTTAATAAGATTTAAATTGTTAGTTTGGACTTGATTCCCTGTCGATGAAAACTGTGTTTCTGAAATGTAGCTATACTAGTTTACACAAGGGATATCACAGTGCTTTTACCTGCGGGATGTTGTAGTCAGGTTGCTGTTCTGTGCTGCTGAAAGCTCAGTGAAGGTGAGAAGTGCTTATAAGCAAACTTGTGTACAGGAGATGTTAAGTTGTAGCCATGTATTTAAGGACTTGATGTTGACACAATCCTGTCTTATTAATAACATGCTAAACTATTTTGAAACACTTGCAGTTCCATTTTTTTGCGAGCGTATGTCTGTGGACTGCTAGGATGGGCAAATGGAAAAGTCAGTGAACTTCTTAGGAAGCTGTCTTCAGTATACCTTTTTATTTAATATGCAGATGATGATGAGCACAGTGGGAACTGTGAGTGTTGGCTTACCTGCAAGAGTTAAGATACTTTCATGGTAACAGTAGAATAATTCATATTTTACCAAAGTTGTAATTCAGAATTTACTGGTAAAATTTAAAGCACAGGTGCTAAAGACACTTTTTTTTTAAATACAGAATCTAAAGTATAGCTTAAATGGAAGCTGTTGGAAATTCTCCTAACTCAACTTTAAGCTGTGTCATATAGTGCCATCTTCCCCTCCTGTTTTTTCCCTGAAAAAAACTACAGAATCATAGACCCTTAGAATGGTTTGATTTGGAAGGGACTTCAAAGATCATCTAGTTCCTACCCACATGCCATGGGCAGGGACACCTTCCACTAGGCCCCATCCAGCCTGGCCTTGAACCCTTCCCTGGAGGGGGCATCCACAGCTTCTCTGGGCAACCTGTTCCAGTGCCTCACCACCCTCACAGTGAAGAATTTCTTTCTTATGTCTAATCTATATCTACCCTTTTTTAATTTGAAGCCATTACCCCTAGTCCTATCATTACATGTCCTTGTCAAGAGTCCCTCTCAAGCTTGCTTGTAAGCTCCTTCAGGTACTGTAAGGCTGCTGTAAGGTAGCAATCCATCCTCTGCCCGGCCTGTATTTGTGCTTGGGATTGCCCCGACCCATGTGCAGGATTACCCTCAAGGGGAAGCAATTCTGCATACAGAAGTTTCCCTCTATTCTCTTGCAAGTGAGGAAGAACTGCTGTGCTTCAGATTTTGTCTCGATAGTTTTGTTGGTAGTGACTGTAATGATGCCTCCTTAATTTATAGTGAAAGTACTGACTTACGGTGTAAAAAAAGTTCAGTGATGTAATGATACTTGTGTGGCATCTGAGAAAATCTTTACTGAAAACCTTGTCCTATACCTAGAAGTTCAAATACAGACCAGTGGAATTTGTAGTGATGCTACAAGGTGCTAGTTCATAAAACCTTGCAAATTTGTGTCCAACTCAGATATGCAAAGGGGGTGATATTCTGGCTGTTCCATCTGAGGAACAGGAGCTTGCTGGTCAAGTCTTTCACCAAAGTGAGAGGGGCAGGATTGAAAGACAGGCTTGGGCCTCTGGGATTTGTGAAGAAGCTATCTACAGGCTCCTGTAGAATTGTTACTAAAGAAGTAATCTGGCCAACTGAAAGAGGATTTTGCAACAAGGCAGTGCTTTGTAACTGGGGCAAGACTGTGAGGATTAATGTTTTGTTTTGATGCATTAATAGATCCTAGTTTACGCTTCGTACAAATCTATATTTGTGAGGGTTCAGGCTGGTAGCATTCCTAGTGTTAAAAACATGCAAAGGTAACGAAGGGTGCTTATAAAGCTTAAAACAACTTTGAATTGCTTCAGTTTAGAGGATATCAACAGAATGCTGAAGAAATATTAATATCTCACAAGTTGTGGCTGTATTAAATGTCCACCTTGCTCACAGAATGCGTGCTGCTAAGCTCTTCCATTGAAATGCTGGCAAAGGCCCACACTGCAGCTTCACTGAAGTCCACCCCAACTGTAGTAATTGTAGTCGTGAGATTGCAGTCTTTATATATTCATCAGATGCACTTTGGTTTAGTTGTGATATTAAAATGTGGCAAATTACTATTTGGGTATAAATGGAGAGTTGATACTCCTAATTTTTATTGTACTCTGAGAGGATTCCTATTACAACCCAAGGTTGAATATTTTTTTGAGAGTGTTCAAAAGAAATTTAACATATCCAACTTCTGATTTGGGGACGATAAACACAAGTGGTTCTCTTTCATAGCAACAGAGAAGGTTTCTATTTTAAAATATGTATGTGTCTGAGGTTGCAAAGGGGCTAAAGAAGAGAAAGATAAATGTTTCCTGCATTTAACTGGCATGCCATTCATGTCAGTTAAAGAACAAGTTGCTTAAAGGTGGGAGATGCACTGCCTTTCAGGGCTCCTTTTCGTATCACTTGCCAGTCAATGGTGTACTATGACTGTACAGGGAATGTGATTGCCTTTCTAACTTTGCATCTCATGAAACCTGTAGGGAGGAGGTGCTGAGAGAAGATAGTTAAAGCTAACAGTGATATGCATTATGTTGTCTTCTTACTGGTGAGCTGGCAAATGAGGAAATGTTTCTCTCTTCATAATGGCTGGAATAGGATGAGTTCAGGAATATCTGAACTTTAGGCATGAGAGACTTTCAGACCCAGGAGGACACAAACAGGGCTGTTTAGCTTGGACAGGGGGACCCTACCGTCTGTAGGGATGAGTAAACTGCCATGAATAGCAGAACAGGAAACATCTGATAGGTACAAGAGCTGCAACAGTCTCCTGCTTCCCTCCCCACCTCTTCTTCTGTTTGGAATTGCATTACGGATTTCAAATTCACACAAACGTAGATGATGTACAGCAAACCCAGTGTTTATGTAGAGTATATAAAGGATGACATGCTTTTATTGCTCTTTGTTTTAGGTTTGTAGCAATAAGATGGTCGGAGAAAGATGGGCTAAAACATATTCACAATTCTCAGGCCTGTTAAGGAAGAACTCAACTCTATAAGCATACGCTGTTTTCCCCCTAGTTCTGTAAATGTAAAGGGATAAATTCTTTCCACTCCCATGACTTTATTTTCACCTCAGCATTTTAGATTAACAATTTGATATTGGGTGAAGAACACAATGTAACAGCAACATTTACTGTGGGTTTAGATCCGTTTCTGATATAGTTGACCTTCAGTGCTTCGTAATGTCTAGCATCAAGTGAATATTTTAGTCATTGGCAAGGAGAAATAAAAATAACAGGACTGTGGCGTCTTGCATCACTAAAAATTGGTTTGCACCAGCTCAGAGTTTTACTCCCTGCTTTTCTCTACAAGCTGAAAGTAGAGATACTGAAAGTTTGGATGCGAATCTCTTGACTTAATGTCTTGGGCAGGGGTGAGGGATCACTCCCATTCCACTTCTGATGTTTGAACAGAAGACTGTGTTTCTTTGGAAAGTCCTTTTATTTTTATGTTATAACCTATTCAGCTTTTTTAGATTGCTTTCCTTAGCATACTTTCTTCTTTTGGATAGTCTGAAATATTTTGTTTACTATTCACCTAGTATTACTCCAACCAAATTTAATGCTTCGTCTATGCTGAGCACCGCACAGGAACACATGACTTAGGAAAGGGACAAAATCTGCAGAAAAATAGGTGGTCTGAGCATTTATGCGTTAAATATGCATGTTTAATTAGAAAAAATTGGAAAAAATATGAAAACAGATGTTACATAAATTATTTCAGTCTCAGGATAGTAGTAACTTATACGCTGACAATAACTTTTATACGTGCATATGTATGTGTATGTCTGTTTCTGTATTTTGGAACATTTATGCAACTCCTACATGGATAGCACTAGAAAAATAACTTCGAGCTTAGGTAGGCCCTCTGAACAACACCTCTACTTGTGGATATTTCTCTCCCGTGTTATGCTATCCACGAGTTCCTGAAAAAGGCACTGCCAACAGAATAGGTCACATCTTAAGACTCAACAGAGGGTATTTCAGGTTACTGGCATTAAATATATGGAAAACAGTTTTTCTGCATATTGATATTGTAAGAGGCAGCTGAAATTTTAAAATGGAGTTGCAGCAAGTCCTTTATTCTCTGACATACCTCGTTCTTTGCTGTGGTTTCTCTTAGTTTTCCTAACTCCTTTGTGGTGGAAAAAAAAATTCCTAAGGCCTGCTAGTAGAAGGTAGTCCAGCAAAGACAACTAAAATGCTGAGAATTTTGTAAGTGGATCTTCATGCTAGAATTCATCTGCTCTTAATACAGTCATTTTGTAATTTTATAGACACTTCTGACTGACAACCAATTTACTGAATGTAAATTCTGATATATTTTGAATAATTACGTAATTTCTGTCCACGTTAAAAAAACAGACATATGTGCAGTTCATATTCTAATTATCACCACCAGAGACTGAAAAGATAAGTTCTCAGAAAATGAAGGCAATGCAACATGCAGTAAGGGGAAATGTTGAAAAATAAAGACCTACAGCCTTCTGTAAATTTTCAGATAATTATTTCAGTATAACATTCTAATTTCTTGCTTGATAGCTTTCATATTCTTTGAAACTTTGTACGTTTGTTTTGTGGGTTGTTGCTTTTTTTCTTTTTTTAATTTTT
>Ga0181612_119404_pt1 | contig 11121 bp, 8 predicted proteins | sample HoacroProtozoa21_FD_119630 | JGI IMG/M metagenome (GOLD analysis project Ga0181612, IMG submission 119630) | Hoatzin crop microbial communities from Cojedes, Venezuel. Combined Assembly of Gp0051906, Gp0051904, Gp0051908 | reverse complement strand
GGTCGGCGTGGCGGTCGGCGTGGCCGTCGGAGTGGCCGTCGGTGTCGGAGTCGGGGTCGGCTCCGTGGTCGGCGCCGGCGTCACATACAGATTCTCATACAGCTTCATCAGCGTCGCCTTGTCCGCGGTGCCGGTCGCGGTCAGTCCGTTCTTCTCCTGGAAGGCCTTCACCGCCGCCGCGGTCATGTCGCCGTATTTTCCGTCCACATATCCCGCGTCAAAACCCTTGTCCTTCAGGGTCTGCTGCAGCAGTTCCACCAGCGCGCCCTTGTCGCCCTTCTTAAGCTCCTCAATCGGGTCAAACACCGGCGCGTCGCTCGCGTACAGCTTTTTCCGCGTGCCATAGGTAATATACTTCCGCTCCTTCGCGCCCACGGCATGCTGGAACAGGCGCACCGCCAGGCTCGTCTTCTGCCCGTAGGCGCCGTCCGCCTTGTCCAGCGGATATCCCAACTCGATCAGGCGGTTCTGCATCTTCCGTACTCTGGATCCGGTGTCGCCCAGATACACCGTGCTTTCCACCCGGTCGCTCTCGGTCGTCTTCGCGGTCGCCTTAGCGGTAACCTTCGCGGTCGCCGTCGCCTTGGGCGTCGCCGTCGGGGTCGGGGTCGGAGTGGCCGTGGGCGTTGCGGTCGGCGTCGCCGTCGCGGTCACGCTCGTCCATCCTTCGCCCTGCTCATACACCCAGTGATTCTGCTCATCCTTCTTGAACCGCATCAGCTGCCCGTCAATCACAATCGCGGCCGCCGTCTCCGTGGAAATGGCCGGATAGGTCTTCCGGGTCTTGTCGTCCCCGCGGTCCAGCGTCACCACGGAGTGATCCGCCATGGTCATGACCACCGCTTCCGGGCACACCATGATGCTCGCGACGTCCTTCGCCTCACCCATATCCTCGGGCACGGCATCCGCCTTCGTGGTGTCCAGCCGGATCAGCCGGTCCCCGGTGTCCGTGGTCTGGATGTACCAGATGCTTTCCGCGTCATACGCACACAGCTTCACGCCCTTCGCCAACGCCTCGGGCGTCGCCAGATCCCCTTCCGTCGCCTTCAGGGTCAGCTCGCCTTCCTCCGTCAGGGTGTAAGGCGCTTCCTGCCGCACGGCCTCGATCTCCTCTTCCGTGGGTTGCTTGTTGAACACCGCGGTGGAGCTGGTCGCCAGATCAATGCTGTAAATCTTGCCCTCCGCGCTCAGGCAATACAGAATCCCGTCCTTAAAGCCCAGCACGTCCCCGATCGCCGCGCGCAGCACCTTGGTCTTCTCCTCGGAGTCGCGGAGATACAGATAGTTGTTCTCCCCCAGCCAGGTCAGATATTCCCCGTTCGTCATCACCGGGTCCGCCGCCACCGGCAGCGCCGTCAGCGTCACCGCGATCGCGCAAATCAGGCAAATCAGCTTCTTCATTCCATTCACTCCTTCCGGAAGACATTCCCGGAACGCCCTCCATCTATATAGACGAAATTTACCCTCGTTTCGTTCGGCTTTGAGAGAAAAAAATTTTCCTCTCATATATATAGACGCATTATAATGCCAAAACGTTACACATTTCAAAAATTTATTTTTTAACAATCTCGCCATTTCCCCGCAATTTCCTTATTTTTCAACACTTTTCGTCTTCCACTTGCCCTTTTGGTCTTTTTGGTGGATAATACCCTCAAGCAATCGAAAGGAGCGCTGTAATGATGAAAAAATATCTGTGCCTGCTCTTGACCCTGATGCTTCTCCCCCTCGCCGTCTTTGCGGACGAAGCCGAGCTCGGCGAAGCCCCCGGGATCACCGTGGCCAATGAAATTTTTGCCGGCCGGGACACCTTCCTCTCCGAGGAGGAAACCGGCTGGGCGCTGAACGTCTCCCTCCCGGAGGATAACGCGCTGGAAATCGGCGCGGATTATCTCATCGTCTGGAGCTGTTCCTTCGGCTTCTCCGACAAAACGCAGTGGAGCATCAACACCCGCGTAAACACGGAGGACTGGACCACCGAGACCTTCTCGGTCTTCTATCAGTCCCTGCTGGCCCTCTACAACGACACCATCGTCGCGATTGATGAGGAAATTTACGCCATGGTTCTTCGCGCGCGTATGCAAACGCTGGATCAAACCCCGACCGCGCTGGACGGCATCCTGTCCATGTATCTGGACAAAACCCTGGAAAAGCACCTGCGCGAATATAAATGCGAAGCTGTTTCCACCATGCTCATCTCCCCGGACAACGGAAAAACCTTCACCCTGCGGCTGTCCGCCACCGGCGAAAACTACACCGGTGCGAACATGGAACTGACCGAAACCGGCATTTACTATGTCACCAACAGGGGCAGTGAAGTTTCCATTTGGGACGATCTGACCGCGGCGGACTCGGAATACTCCCCGACCTTCCTCGCCGTCTCGGACGAAAACACCTATGAATCCCGCATTGAGGAAATCATGACCGCCGCCATCGAGGAAGGGCCGAAGGTTGAAGCCCAAAGCGAGCTTCAGGAAATCTCCGGCACCGTGCTCACCTGGCCCGCCGGGCGCACCTACCCCATCTACGGCGGCCCGACGGAAAGCTACGGTCGCCTCGGCGCGGGCAAAGCCATCGTCTCCACCAAAGGCGAAATCACCACCTGGGGCGAATGGGAAGGCGCCGTCCTCGTCAGCTATAACATCAATAAATACCATGACCGTTTCGGCTGGATCATGGCGGACGAAGTCCCGGAATCCATCCTTGCCGAGCAGCCCTCCCTCATCACATATGATGACTACGACCAGGTCTCCTGTGCCTACGCCACCCTCACGGACTACTGCCACCTGACGGACGATCCCCTCAAGTCCAAAGAGTACGATATTTATCTCAAACCCGGCGCCAGCGTCAAATGCCTCTTCACCCTGGGCGAGTGGGTGTATATTGAAGCCTTCAAAAACGAGGACGACACCGTCATGGGCTTCGTCCCGCTGAAAAATGTGGATATGGAGCACGGCTATACCGCCGACACGGTTCTGAACATCGACACCGCCGGTGTCTTTACCGAGGATGAAATCAACCGCGCCGCGGAAGACCTGAAATCCTATATCGAAAATTTCTGCCCCGGCGTGCACCTGATCACCATCAATTATGTCGATGAGGAAAATCCGGACTCCTCCTCCACCGATGATGATGTACGGCTCCGCTTCTACTGCGACATCAGCATGATCTCCCTCCATGATTACGAAATTGCCGGAGAAGTCGCCGAAGATTATATCTACACCCTCTTCCGCACCACCTCCGGTTCCTGGATGGTCTGCAATTACGGCTACGAATAATTCCGGTACTCCATCATCGTCATCCCGGTCTTTTCCTTAAAGAACTGACCGAGATGACTCTGAGAAGAAAAGCCCAGCGTACTCGCAATCTCCGAGCAGGACTGCCGCGTGTACCTCAGCAAATTCTTCGTCAGCCTCAGTTTCTGGTCCAGTATATACTGATACATGGAAACCCCTTCGGTTTTCAGAAACATCGACGACAAATAATTCGGATGCACTCCGACCGCCCGTGCGATTTCGCGGACGGTCATTTTTTCATGCAGATGATGGGAAATATACACCTTGCACGCGCTCACCGTCCGGTTCTCCTGCCCCTTCGACCGTGCAGCGCTTTTTCCCTCCGCCACCATGTTCGCGAACCGGATCTGCATGTCCTGAATCATGGGCTCGAGAATCATCATGTTCTTCAGTTCCTCAATCTGCCGGATATACGAGTCCGCGATCGTCATGGCGTCCTCCGCCGGCACCCCGCCGCGGATCGCCGCCCGCGACATGATCGCCACATTCACCACCGCCAGATTTTTTCCGTTCCGCACCGGATCCTTTGCCGTCATGCCCAGCTCCCCGCTCACCGGCTCCCGCCAGATTTCCGGCAGCGCCTCCGCGTCCCCCTCGGCAATCGCCTGTCGGATGCGCATTTCCTGGTCATACGGTGTATGCTTCCGCTGGTTTTCCCGGTTCAGATACTGCTCGTCCGTCGCCTTCCGCATGATGTTTTCTTCCACCTCGTCCACGCGGAAATTTTTCCTCAGGCACTCCGTCTCGGATACATCCGTCCCGTTCACGGTGTTGAACAGCAGCAGGGCGCACCTTACCACCTCCGGCGGCAGCACCATCCGGTCCGGCACAATCCCCGGCCCTTCCATCTTGTAAAAATGCAGCGCCCCGTTCACGCCTTCCGTGAACATCAGCCCCGCCGGGCCCATCAGAAAAACCCCATCCGGGGAATCAAAGCAAATCACGCATACATTTTCCCCGATCATCATGAACACCGGCGTATCCTTCCGCGCCGCGCTCACAATTTCCCGCAAAAAGTCCCCCTCCGGCAGAAAAGCGCCTCCGCTCACCATTTGCACCGGAATCAATTCCTCACCCTTCCACCGAAGAATATTGATCTGCATTCTTTCGGAAATGAACCTCGCCGCCGGCATGTAATTCGTCATCTTGCTCCCTCCCGGAACTGATTTTATCACAAAACTTTATTTTTTGATATATCTCTTTGTTTTTTAATATTTTCTCTCTTGCTTCTACCCTATAATGAACTTAGCAAACCGATTGAACCGCAGTTCCCGACAGCAAAGAAAGCGAGGTCGAAAACGCATGATTCCGGCGATCAACGGCACCTTTAAGCAAACTTCCGAAACCTTTACCCTTCCGGAAACCTACCGGACCGAAGGCGGGCGGGAAGACATTCTTTCCGTCTTCGCCGCCCGCGTGCAGTCCCTCGGCACGGCACCCTCCGCTTCCGCGGACACCGTTCTCCGGTTTTCTCAGGACGCCTCCCTTCCGGAGGAAGCGTATCGTCTGAACATTTCCCCTTCGGAAATCACCCTCACCGCCGCGAGTGATCCGGGCCATATTCTCGCCCTGACCACCCTCTTCCAGTTCCTGACGGACGGAAACGGCACCATTCCCTGCGGCACGATTGAGGACGCCCCGCGCTTTCACCACCGCGCCTTCATGCTGGATGTCTGCCGGCACTTCTTCCCCGTGGAGGAAGTCAAGAAAATCATTGACCAGGCCTCCCTGCTGAAAATGAACCGCTTCCACTGGCATCTCTCGGATGACCAGGGTTACCGCATCGAAAGCAAAGCCTTCCCGCGGCTGAATGAAATCAGCTCCTGGCGCAAGCTTGCCCGTCTGGACCCCATGGTCACCTCCGGTCAGGCGGCGCACGGAGACACCTACGGCGGATTCTACACCTTTGATGAAATCCGGGACGTGGTCGCCTTCGCGGCCGCGCGCGGCATCGAAGTCATCCCGGAAATCGACCTCCCCGGCCACAGCAGCGCCGTCCTCGCCGCCTTCCCGCAGTACACCTGTTCCGGCGAGCCCCTGCAGGTCCGCAACACCTTTGGCGTGCACGAGCGCATCTGGTGCGCCGGCAACGAGGAAACCTACGCTTTCCTGGATCAACTGCTGACGGAAGTCACATCCCTCTTCCCGTCCCCGCTTTTCCATATCGGCGGGGACGAAGCCCCCAAAGCGGCGTGGAAAGCCTGCCCCCGCTGTCAGGCGCTGTATGCCGCAAAAGGCTTCACCAACTGGGAGCAGGTCCAGACCGAATTCATGAACCGCGTCATCGACATTCTGGAAGGAAAGGGCAAAACGCCCATCGTCTGGAATGATTCCGTAGCGACCGGCGCGCTGGATGCCCGCGCCCTCACGCAGTACTGGGCGGAAATGGGTCCCGGCGAAAGCTATGTCCTGCCCGAAGTCCAAAAGGGCCGGAAAATGATTCTTTCCAATGCCGACCAGTTCTACTGCACGGATTCCTACGCTGCGTTGCCCCTCCGCGCGACGCTCTCCTTTGAGCCGAATGTCAAGGGCAACCCGATTCCGGATGAATCGGTTGAGGGCATTGAAACTGCGATGTGGGTGGAATGGATTGCCTCCTGTGAGGATCTGGAAAAGCAGCTCTACCCGCGCATGCTCGCGGTCGCGGAATGCGCCTGGTGCAAAGAAAAGAACACGGATGAATTCATGTCCCGTGCGCAAAAATATCTGTCCCTCCCCGCCCTGAATATCCTCACGGGCGAAAGCTGGGACAAGGTCACCATTTCCGGCGACGCGGCGCTGAATGAAATCGCCATGAGCCTGATGATGCTCGGTGCCCGCTACCGCGCCATGTCCGACGCGGAAAAGGAAGATGGCGGCGAAGGCGGCATGGTCGGTGCCGTCACCCCGGACAGCGACAAAGCCGACAACCCGACCGCGCACGCCTCTCCGGAGCAAATGATCGCGATGATCCGCGCCCACGTCGCCGGCAAAATGTCCGGCGTCTACTCCGAGGCTGACATCGACAAAGTCACCGGCATCATCCTTCAGGCTTCGGCCCGAAGGCATTCATAAGGAGTCATCAAAATGAAAAAAATCTCTTTCAACGAAAACTGGCTCTGCTCCCTGAACGGGGCAGAGCCCTCTCCCCTTACCCTCCCCCACGACGCCTCCCAGTCCTTCGGCCGCGCCCCGGACGCGCCCTCCGGCACCGGCGGCGCGTTCTACCTCGGCGGCGTCTGTGAATACACCAAAACCTTCATGGTCGAAGACCCTTCCGAATCCCTGATTCTGGAAGTGGAAGGCGCGTATCCCATGGCGGAAGTCTTCCTCAACGGTCACTCTCTCGGAAAGTGCGCCTACGGCTACCGCGGATATTTCTTTGATCTGTCCCCGCTTCAGGCGGAAAACACCCTGACCATCCGCGTGGACGACACCGCCCGCCCGAACAGCCGCTGGTATTCCGGCTCCGGGCTTTACCGCGGCGTGAACCTGTATTCCGGAAATAAAAATCACATCCACCCGGAAGGCATCCGCGTCACAACCCTCTCGATCGACCCGGCGGAAATCGAAGTCGCGGCGAACCTGACCGGCACCGGCGAGATCCGCATCTCCATCCTGAAGGACGGCGCGGAAATCGCCTCCGCCTCCGGGCAAAACGCCCGGATCAAAATCCCGGACGCGAAACTCTGGTCCGCCGAAACGCCGGAACTTTATACCTGCCGGGTCACCCTGACGGACGAAAACGGTACGGTGCTCGACGAGGCGGAAACCCCCTTCGGCATCCGGAAACTCACCTGGTCTCCGGAAGGTTTCTTCATTAACGGCCAGAGCGTCAAGTTCAAGGGCGGCTGCGTTCACCATGACCACGGCGTCATCGGCGCGATGACCTTCCTGGAGTCGGAATACCGCCGGATCGCGCGCCTGAAGGAGTTCGGCTTCAACGCCGTCCGCTCCGCGCACCACCCGGCGTCCAAAGCCCTCCTGCAGGCCTGCGACGAACTCGGCATGTATGTCATGGACGAAACCTGGGACATGTGGTATCAGCATAAAACCCCTTACGACTACGCCTCCCGCTTTGAGCAAAACTGGCAGTCCGACGCGCTGGCCCTGATTGCCAAGGACTATAACCACCCCTCCGTCATCATGTACTCCATCGGCAACGAAGTCACGGAGCCCGCGGAAGAGCGCGGCATGGCCCTCGCCCGGGAAATCGCGGACCTCTTCCGCGCCTCGGACCCGACCCGGCCAACGACCGCCGGCATCAATATCACCCTCGTCGCCATGCAAAAGACGGGCATCAACATGACGGAGATGAACGACGAGGCCGCCAAAGAGCGCTCCAAAAACGTGAGCAGCACGGACTTTAATGAAATGGCCTCCGCGAACGCGGACCGCATGAATCAGACGGCCGCCTCCGACCAGGCCGACGCCCTGACCGCGGACCTCTTTGCCGCTCTGGACATCGCCGGCTACAATTACGCGTCCTCCCGCTACCCCATCGAAGGCGAAAAGCACCCGGAGCGCCTCGTGGTCGGCTCGGAAACCTACGCCTGGGCCCTGCCGGACAACTGGGCCATGGTCGAAAAATACCCGTATCTCATCGGCGACTTCATGTGGACCGCCTGGGACTATATCGGTGAAAACGGCATCGGCGCCTGGTCCTGGGAGGAGGACGGCTCCTCCTTCTTCAAGGGCTACCCCTGGACCCTCGCGGACTCCGGCGCCCTCGACATCCTCGGCCATGACAACGGCGAAGCCGGACAGGCCGCCGTTCTCTGGAACGCCGCGGACATTTGGGTCGGCGCGGTCCCGCCGAATCACCCGAATCAGTCCCTCTCCAAAGCCATGTGGCGCGGCAGCAACGCCCTCCCGCGCTGGTCGTACCGGGGCTGTGACGGCAACCCGGCGCAGGTGGAAGTCTACGGCCGCGGCGCCCTCGCGTCCCTTTCCCTGAACGGAAAAGACCTCGGCACACAGCCGCTTTCCAAATGCAAGGCCGTCTTTGATCTCCCCTATGAGTCCGGCACCCTCACGGCGCGAATTCTGGACGAAAGCGGAAATGTCCTTGCGGAAAAATCCCTTGTCAGCGCAACCGGCGAGCCGCAGGTCTGCCTCACCGCCGAAGCGCCCCGCACGGACGAAAACATCGTTTATGTCGCCGTGGACCTTGTCGGCGAAAACGGCGAAATCGAGTGTAACGCGGACCGCGCTCTGACGGTCCGGGTCGAGGGCGGCGAGCTCCTCGGATTCGGCAGCGCGAACCCGAAAACCCCGGAATTCTTCCGTTCCGGCACCTACACGACCTGGTACGGACGCGCCCTCGCCGTGGTCCGCAAAACCGCGGAAACAACCACCCTGAACGTGGAAAACCGGCTGATCTCCTTCTGAAAGGAGGCCAGCCGGCCTTTTTTTAATTTTGCGGGATTTTATTCAGCATCTCTGGTAGCAATTACATCCACGCCCGTCCCGCATACATCGGCGCGCACCACGTCTCCCGCCTTCACCGGCGCGGAGATTTTTGTTTCGGACAGCGCCTTCATGCACGCGGCGATGTCCTTTTTCGGAATCGGCGTCCGGGTTTTCACGCTCAGCGGTCTCCCGTCGTCAAGCGGCACCACCGCGGTCACCATCCGCATGGGCATGACCACTTCCTGCCGGGCATCGCATCTTTCGCAAATATCCAGATGAACACTTTGGCGGACCGAACATCATGTCGCTGAACGAAGCACGGGAAGCATACAAGCGTGGAGAAGAGGTAACCTGAGCTTTTATATAGGCAGTTCCTGTTAAGGGGCTGTCCTTTTATTTGCGCTCGTTACCTTTTCTGCCCGGAAACTCCATAGAAAGTTTTGCTCTGCCGTCCTCTTCAGCACCCAGCACAATGTAGGCGTCATAGTTCTTGCCGGTTTTTTCGGAATGAAGGCCCTTCACAAGAGCCTTTCCGTTTTTCAGCATCTCCTGCATCCGCTGCACCTTTTTTCTCTCCGGCATGGATCAGCCCGGCTGCTCTTGGGGCCTCATGCTTATGCGGCGCTTTCCCGTGATGCAGGCTCCTTTTCCTTGATATTGCGGACTGTCATTGGAAGTGATAGAATGGCATCGTGCCAAAAAAGTTTGCGAACGAATAGAAATTGAAGCGAAGGGGGGTCTTTTCATGGAAATTGCCGAGTGCCGGAGAGGCCTGACCGGAAATCAGCTCAAGTTCATCGCGATTGTCGCCATGACGGTGGACCACCTGACATGGTTGCTGTTTCCCGGATTAAATACGACCTGGTATGTATACGGACTGCATATCATCGGCCGTTTAACGGCGCCGATTATGTGGTTCTTTATCGCCGAGGGGTATCATTACACACACAACGTTGGAAAATATATTTGCCGGCTGTTTGTATTTGCAGTGATTTCTCACTTTGCCTATGACTTTGCGTTTGGAATCCCGTTCCTGCCGCTGTCGACCGGCGTGTTCAATCAGACCAGTGTGATGTGGTCGTTAGCTTGGGCTGTGGTGCTGCTTTGGATTTGCACAAACGAGAATATAAAGAATTGGATTAAGTGGCTGGCAATCGTCGCAATCTGTCTGGTTTCATTCCCGTCAGACTGGTCTACGATAGCTGTGATGGCTCCGTTTTTCTTGTATATGCATCGCGGTAACTTCAGGCTGCAGGCAAGGAGTATCGTGTTTTGGTCATTCATCTATGCCGCGGTGTATTTCATATTCCTGAGTAAACCGTATGGCATACTGCAGATGTTCACATTCCTGACGATACCGTTTTTATATTACTATAACGGACAGCGGGGAAAATGGAAGGGAATGAAGTGGTTCTTTTACATTTACTATCCGGCACATCTGGTCGTGATCGGAATCCTGCGGATCATGCTGCATGGGGATATATCACTGATATTCTGAGAAAGATTTGATGCCGGATGGAAATGAGGCTGCATTGCAGACAATGCGTGCATGTCAGATGCAGTTTTTTGCATGCTACGGAGCGTTGCCATGATGACACAGCACGTTTCTTGAAAGGTGCTGCATGTGATAATAGACTGGTGCCATCAAATACAAGGAGGGCACTGATATGACGTTAGGAAAGAAGATCAAAGAGGCAAGGGTGAAGGCCGGTTATACACAGGAGCAGTTCGCACAGATGCTCGGAGTAAGCAGGCAGGCAGTTACCAAATGGGAGTCGGACAGAGGAATCCCTGATGTCGAAAATCTTAAAACAATCGGGAAGTTGCTTGACATAAGCATTGATTATCTGTTGGATGACGGTACGGAATTGGATCTTTCGGTTACGAGGGAAGCAGTCGATCTTACCAATTACGAAGGAAGTAAATTTGCCAGAAAGGTAAAAATCCTAAGGGAGAGATTTCCGGATGCCGAGTGTCATGGACTTATAAGCAAGAAGAAACTGTCCAAGTCGGAGAAAGTCCTCGACGAGGCAATCGGATGGCTTACTGATCTGGGGTTTGGCGCGGTAGATCTCGCAAAAGCCGCAGATGATATGAAAGAGCAATTCTTCCTGGTTGATGATGACAAGGATCAATATCTGGTACATATATCAGATGAATTCATCGAGACGAGAAAGCTGAGGGCTCATATTGAAAAAAGCAAAAAAAAGGGAAGCAGCTATGGGAGGTTTGAAATTGGAGACCGCGAGTTCCGGGATGGCGGAATTATCAAGCAGTGAAACAAAAGATGCCATCGTAATATTGACCGTAGCGATGAGATGGCGGCTCGACCAATAGTGGAAATCAGGCAACTCAACCATTGGTTCGTGTATTTTAGAAGCCCGAAGAGATACGCTTGGGTCAGAAAGGAGGTGCCCGATATGGATCAGGCGAAGAT